>LNAP01001431.1_pt1 | contig 36756 bp, 29 predicted proteins | sample 602601 | NCBI WGS metagenome assembly LNAP01 (sample SAMN02440304, study PRJNA202911) | soil metagenome | biome: Subtropical and temperate rainforests or woodlands; isolation source: soil samples (1 kg each in a 20% v/v slurry with milli Q water) were... ... | reverse complement strand
ATGGGCCTGACGCAGTCATGTAGTACCCGGGCCGGTTGCGGCCAAACGATCGCCATTGATCGACAGGGCATCCCACACGCTGCAACGCGGCGGGTTGACCCAACGTATGCAGTGGTTGTGCCAGAAGGATTTTTAGCCGGCGTAAGCGTTGCCGTTGGTGGGTTAGACGCGGTTTTTCAACAACGGTTACACCGATTCATTTGGAGCCAAAACAGTGCGACCCACACCACAGCCGCCCCAACGTGACGCGGTTTTTGGCACTGCACGCTCCTTGGAACGGCTTAATCGCGAGCGTTTGATCTGCCGTTGATCTGCCGTTGATCTGGCTTGTGATCTTGATCTGCCTCGCCCCGTTTATCGCAGGCCGAGCGGCGACGTAGCGAGGGGACCCGCAGCGCAGCGGAGGGCCAAGGTAGGGGCTAGACCTTTTGGTTACTTTTGGGGCAATGCCAAAAGTAACTCGCGCGTAAGGCGCGAAACAAAACGTCCAGCACATGCGGTAAAGCAACAATAAAGCAGATCAAAAGCTCCCGGCGTAAGCCTTGAAGAGCCGTGCTTGGGCCGGCTCGTTGGGCTTCGCTGCGCTCACCGAACGCGGACCGACCCAACCTACTGGGTTGCGGCACGGCCCATCCATTGCTACACACACGCAACGGCCATCAACGACGATGGCCCTCACATTCAGGCAAAGGCGCCATGCAGCTCCCGTTGAAAAACGGTAGAGCGGCATGGCGCCTTTGTCGTTTCTGCAGGTGAACAAGGCCATGGCCGATGCACTGATAGCCACAAAAACAGTCCGCAGCGTGTGCCCGTATTGCGGCGTCGGTTGCGGCATTGTCATGCAGGTGGAAAACAACCTGATCGTTAAGGTCTCTGGCGATAAAACCCACCCCGCCAACGCCGGTCGCCTATGTACCAAGGGCACGACCTGCGGCCAAGCGGTCGCCAACAGTGGGCGCATGGAGCACGCGTTTATGCGCCAGCAGCGCGACCGCGATCCGGTGCGTGTGGGTATCGACCAGGCCATCGAAGCCACCGCCAGCCGCTTACGCGCGATCATCGACAGGCATGGGCCGGACGCCGTGGCGTTGTATGTGTCCGGGCAAATGTCGCTAGAGGCGCAGTACCTGGCGAACAAATTGGCCAAGGGCTTTATCCGCACCCGGCATATCGAATCCAACTCGCGGCTGTGCATGGCCAGCGCCGGCAGCGGTTACAAGCTGTCGCTGGGCGCCGATGGCCCGCCGGGGTCCTATGACGATTTCGACCACAGCGATGTGTTTGTGGTGATCGGCGCCAATATGGCCGACTGTCATCCGATTCTGTTCTTGCGCCTGCTGGACCGGGTAAAGGCCGGCGCCAAGCTGGTGGTGATCGACCCACGGCGCAGTGCCACGGCCGACAAGGCCGATCTGTTTTTACAGATCCGCCCCGGCACCGATCTGGCCTTGCTCAACGGCTTGCTGCACCTGCTGGTCAAAAACGGTCATACCGACCCGGCGTTTATCCGCTCGTTTACTGAAGGCTGGGAGGTGATGGAGGACTTCCTCAAGCAGTACACGCCCGCCTATGTCGCCGAAATCACAGGCCTCGCCGAAGCCGATATTCGTCAGACCGCGCGATGGATTGGCCAGGCACAAAACTGGATGAGCTGCTGGACCATGGGCCTGAACCAGAGCGTGCACGGCACCTGGCACACCAACGCGCTGTGCAACTTGCACCTGGCCACCGGCGCCATTTGCCGGCCGGGCAGCGGGCCGTTTTCCCTAACCGGCCAACCCAATGCCATGGGCGGCCGCGAGATGGGTTATATGGGCCCTGGCCTGCCTGGACAACGCTCGGCATTGGTGGCGGCAGACCGCGCCTTTATCGAGCAACTGTGGAGCATGCCCAGCGGTAGCCTGCGCGCCGAAGCGGGCGATGGCACGGTGGCGCTGTTTGAACAGATGCGCGACGGCGCGATCAAGGCTTGCTGGATTATCTGCACCAACCCGGTGGCCAGCGTGCCCAATCGTCAGACTGTTATCGACGCGCTAAAAACCGCGGAGCTGGTGATCACCCAAGACGCCTACCTCGACACCGAAACCAATCGCTATGCCGATATCCTCCTGCCCGGCGCGCTCTGGGCCGAAGCCGAAGGCGTGATGATCAACTCCGAACGTAACCTGACCCTGATGCAGCAAGCCGTGCAGGCCCCTGGCGACACCCTGCCCGACTGGCAACTGATCGCCCGCGTGGCCTGCGCCATGGGTTATGCCGAGGCCTTTACCTACAGCAGCGCCGAGCAGGTATTCGACGAAATCAAAAGGGCCGCCAACGCGCAAACCGGCTACGACATTCGCGGCGCCAGCTACTCGCGCTTGCAACAGGCGCCGCTGCAATGGCCCTGCGCCGATGCCGCCAGCGGCCCGCGTAACCCCATCCGCTACCAGCAACCGAGCGGCCCGGTGTTTGCCACCGCCAGCGGCAAAGCGCAGTTCTTCGCTCGCCCCTACTTGCCCGCCAGCGAGCTGCCGGATGACGACTTCCCCCTGGTGCTCAATACCGGACGCCTGCAACACCAATGGCACACGCTGACCAAGACCGGCAAGGTGCCCACGCTGAACAAACTCAACCCCGGCCCGTTTGTGGAAATTCACCCCAGCGACGCGGCGCGCCTGGGCATCAGCGAGCGCGGCAACGTGGAAATTCGCTCACGGCGTGGTCGTTCTGTATTGCCCGCCGTGGTTAGCGACCGGGTGCGGCCGGGCAACTGCTTTGCGCCTTTTCACTGGAACGATGTATTTGGCAAAGACCTGGCCATCAATGCCGTCACCAGCGATGCCGTCGACCCGATTTCCCTGCAACCGGCGTTTAAGTTTTGCGCGGTTGCCCTCCTCCCTGTCGCCACGCCCAGCGCTGCTAAAACCGCAACCGAGGTGGTGGAAAACACCCCGGCCCACGACAACTCGGCCTGGCTGGTGCTCTGGGCCTCGCAAACCGGCAATAGCGAAACCCTCGCCAGCGCCTGCGCCGAGCACTTGGGCAGCGTCGGCCAGCGCGCGCGCCTGCAAGCCATGGACGAGGCAAAACTTGACGACCTGCGGGCTGCCGCTGGCGTGCTGCTGGTGACCAGCACCTTTGGCGATGGCGACCCTCCGGACAACGCCAGTGACTTTTGGCACAGCCTGCAACGCGCGGAAGCCCAGGCCTTGGCCAATAGCCGTTTTAGCGTGCTGGCCCTGGGCGACTCCAGTTACGCGCAGTTCTGTGGCTTTGGCCGCAAGCTCGACGAGCGCTTGGCCGAGTTGGGCGCTGAACGGATGCAGCCACGGCTGGACTGCGAGCCGGATTACCACGGGCCCGCGCAGCGCTGGTTAAACAGCCTGTGCCAGCGCCTAGCGCCAAACAGTGACGCCGCGCCTCTGCTACGCCCAACGCCGGTGGAAAGCAGCACCTACAACCGCGCCAACCCCTTGCGTACCCGACTGCTGCACAACACGGTGCTCAACAGCCCCGGCGCCGACAAGGAAACCCGCCATCTGGTGTTTGACCTGACGGGGCATGACTTCCCCTACCAAGCGGGTGATGCCCTTGGCGTTTGGCCCGTTAACGACCCGGAGCGGGTCAACGAACTGCTCGCTACCCTGCGCCTGGACGGCGACAGCCCGGTGGAACTGGCCAATCACACTGCCATGCCCCTGCGCGAGGCCTTGAGCGAACACCTGGAAATCGCCCGCATCAGCCCGGACCTGCTGCGCCGCGTGGCGGCACACAATGGACTGGAAGAACTGCTGCACGACGGTAATGGCGAATCCCTGCACGACTGGCTGTGGGGCCGCCAGGTGCCGACCCTGCTGCGCGAATTTCCCATCGCCCTCGACGCGCAACAACTGGCGCGGTTACTCAAGCCATTGCAGCCACGCCTCTATTCCATCAGCTCCAGCCCAGCGCTCACGCCAAACGAAGTCCACCTGACCATGGCCACCGTGCGTTACAGCCACCAAGGTCAGGCACGGGGCGGTGTGTGCTCAACCTTTCTTGCCGACCGTGCCGGCGACAGCGGCGTGCGTATTTTTCTGCAACGCTCCACCCACTTCCGTCCGCCACAAGAGCCGAGCACGCCGCTGATCATGATTGGCCCGGGCACCGGTATCGCGCCGTTTCGTGCGTTTTTACAAGAGCGTCAGGCCCAAATCGGTGGCGGCAAAAACTGGCTGTTCTTCGGCGAACAGCGCGCCGTCAGCGACTTCTACTACCACGACGAACTGCGCATCTGGCAACGCAGCGGCCTGCTCACCCGCCTGGACACGGCCTTCTCCCGCGACCAGAAAGAGAAAATCTACGTGCAGCAACGCATGCTCGAAAGCGGTGCCGAACTGTGGCAATGGCTGCAACAAGGCGCCTATGTGTGCGTGTGTGGTGATGCCAGCCGCATGGCGAAAGACGTGGATGCGGCGTTGAAAAAGATCGTGCAAGTGCACGGAAAGATGAGCGCTGGGGCGGCGACGTTGTATGTGAGTGGCATGAGCAAGGAGCGGCGCTATTTGCGCGATGTGTATTAGCCGCGAGAGTCTGGGCCCCCGCCTTCGCGGGGGCGACGGCGATTTATGCACCCTTACCGTCACCCCCGCGCAGGCGGGGGTCCAGAATTTTTCAGGCAAAAACATCCGGCACAGCATTTGCTGTCCATACAGCAACGGCCGTATTCACAAGGCCGCAACAGACATGACAATGGCGTCGTGCTCGACCCGCTTTTACGCTGGGGAGACACGGCGCTTTTTTTTGCCAAACGAGTTTGGGAAACCGCCATGAGCGACAGCAACAACCCCAGCGACGCCCTCCACGCCCTGGCCTGGGTGGCCGGCAGCGATGCGCCGGAAAAGAACGTGCTTAACCTCGGTTTTATGCCGCTCAGCGACTGCGCCTCGGTGGTGGTCGCCGCCACGCAAGGCTTTGCCCAACCCTATGGCCTGACCCTCAACCTGAAACGGCAAAGCTCCTGGGCCGGCCTGAGCGACAAATTGCTCAGCGGTGAGCTGGACGCCGCCCACAGCCTGTACGGCATGGTCTACGCCATTCAGTTGGGCATCAGCGGCGCGCCGGCCACCGATATGGCGGTGCTCATGGGCCTGAACCAGAACGGCCAAAGCATCAACCTGTCGCAGCCGCTAAAAGACGCTGGCGTGACCACCGGCAGTGCGCTGCAACACCGCACGCACCAAGGCGGCGCAAAACTGACCTTCGCCCAGACCTTCCCCACCGGCACCCACGCCATGTGGTTGTACTACTGGCTGGCCAGCCAAGGCATTCATCCGCTGCAAGACGTCAACAGCGTGGTGGTGCCGCCGCCGCAAATGCTCGCGCACCTTCAAGCTGGGCGTATTGATGGCTTTTGCGTGGGTGAACCCTGGGGCGCCCATGCCATTGCCGAGGGTCAAGGTTTTACCGTTAGCACCAGCCAAGCGCTGTGGCCGGACCACCCGGAAAAGGTGCTGGCCTGCACCCGCGAATTTGTTGAGCACTACCCCAACACCGCCCGCGCCTTGGTGATGGCGGTATTGGAAGCCAGCCGCTTTATCGAAGAAAGCCCGGAGAACCGCCGCAGCACCGCGCAGCTGTTAAGCGCCAGCGAGTATCTGGATGCGCCGCTGGCCAGCGTTGAACCGCGTTTGCTCGGCCGTTACAGCGATGGCCTGGGCAATAGCTGGCAAGACGAACACGCCCTGCGCGTGCATAACAAGGGCGCGGCGAACTACCCCTACCTGTCCGATGGCATGTGGTTTATCACCCAATTCCGCCGCTGGGGCCTGCTGCGTGAAGAGCCCGACTACCTGGCCGTGGCGCAACGGGTGCAGCAGCTTGAGCTGTACAGCCGCGCCGCTGGCAGCCTGGAAATTGCCATACCGAGCTCGCCGCTACGCCGCAGCCAATTGCTCGATGGCAGCGTGTGGGACGGCAGCGATCCGGCCGCCTACGCCCGCAGTTTTGCCTTGCATGCCCTTAATGATCAGTAACCGGAGACGACTGCCATGCTGCGTATCCTGCTGATCAACGACACCTCAAAAAAGGTCGGGCGCCTGCGCGCGGCCTTGAGCGAGGCCGGCTTTGAAGTGATCGACGAATCCGGCCTGACCATCGATCTGCCAGCACGGGTAGAAGCCGTGCGCCCCGACGTGGTGCTGATCGACACCGAATCGCCCAGCCGTGACGTCATGGAACAAGTGGTGCTGCTCAGCCGCGACCAGCCACGGCCGATTGTGATGTTTACTGATGAACACGACCCGGGGGTTATGCGCCAGGCGATCAAGTCTGGCGTTAGCGCCTATATCGTCGAAGGCATTCACGCCGCGCGCCTGCAACCGATCATGGACGTGGCCATGGCGCGCTTTGAGAGCGACCAGGTACTGCGCGCGCAACTGCACGCCCGCGACCAGCAGCTGGCCGAACGCAAACGGGTAGAGCTGGCCAAGGGCCTGCTGATGAAAATGAAAGACTGCAACGAAGAAGAGGCCTATACCCTGATGCGCCGCCAAGCCATGAGCCGCCAGCAAAAGCTGATTCAGGTGGCCGAGCAGATTATTGCCATGAGCGAGATGTTGAATTAGCCCGCGCGTAGGTTGGGTCGTGCCGCTGGCGGTGAGCGTAGGTTGGGTTGAGCGCAGCGAAGCCCAACGGGCCGGCCCAACAGGGAGCCCGTAGGGCTCCGCGTGTAGGTTTCCGCCGAGACCGATAAGCGCCACCCTACGGGTGGCCTGTTGGGCTTCGCTGCGCTCAACCCAACCTACGTATTGTTGGTGCGCTCAACGCCCCCTGCGCGCCATAACGCAGCACGGAATTACCCACCCCGCGCCGCGTTTTAAGCAAAACCCGCGTTGCAGAGCCCTTTCAGCTACTTGGCACACAACCTGCTCATGCATTGACACAGGTAGCCAACGGCGGTTGCCCCACTCCGACAAAGACGTCGCTATTCCCTAGGCCAAGTGCCCGGAGGAATGCGGCGTTTTTTGCGTTTTCGGCCTCGGAAACGAGGTGGTGGGTTGGCCGTGGCGGCCGCCCACCTGCAAGCAACCATTACTTTTGCAGATGAGGTGTTGGATGAATAACAACAGTTTCTGGAAAGCCGGGCACACCCCCACGCTGTTTGCGGCGTTTCTGTATTTCGACTTGAGCTTTATGGTTTGGTACCTGCTCGGCCCCATGGCTGTGCAAATTGCCACTGACTTGCAACTGACCACCCAGCAACGTGGCTTTATGGTTGCCACGCCGATTCTGGCCGGCGCCTTGTTGCGCTTTGTGATGGGCATGTTGGCGGATCAGGTGTCGCCAAAAACCGCCGGCATTATTGGTCAGATCATTGTCATCAGCGCCTTGGCCGTCGCCTGGCAGTTGGGCATTCACAGTTATGAGCAAGCGCTGCTGCTGGGCGTATTCCTCGGTATGGCCGGCGCCTCGTTTGCCGTAGCGCTGCCGTTGGCGTCGCAGTGGTACCCGGCCGAGCACCAGGGCAAGGCGATGGGCATTGCCGGTGCGGGTAACTCCGGCACGGTGATCGCGGCATTGGCGGCGCCGGTGTTGGCGGCGGCCTTCGGCTGGACCAACGTGTTCGGCCTGGCGCTGATTCCACTGCTTATCACCCTCGCCGTGTTCAGCCTGCTGGCCCGCAACGCGCCCAACCGCGCCAAGCCCAAATCCATGGCCGATTACTTCAAGGCCCTGGGCGACCGTGATAGCTGGTGGTTTATGTTTTTCTACAGCGTCACCTTTGGAGGTTTTATCGGCCTGGCCAGCGCCCTGCCCGGCTACTTCCACGACCAATACGGGCTTAACCCGGTGACGGCGGGTTACTACACCGCGGCCTGCGTGTTTGGTGGCAGCTTGATGCGCCCACTGGGTGGCGCCTTGGCGGATCGTTTCGGCGGTATTCGCACCTTGCTCGGCATGTACGCATTGGCCGCCATTTGCATCGCGGCGGTGGGTTTCCACCTCTCCAGTTCGGTCGCCGCCTTGGCGCTGTTTGTCGCGGCCATGCTCGGCCTGGGTGCCGGCAATGGCGCGGTGTTCCAACTGGTGCCGCAGCGTTTCCGTCACGAGATCGGGGTAATGACGGGCCTGATCGGCATGGCCGGCGGTATCGGTGGCTTCCTCTTGGCCGCAGGCCTGGGTGCGATCAAACAAAACACCGGCGACTACCAACTGGGCCTGTGGTTGTTTGCCAGCCTTGGCGTCGTGGCATGGTTTGGTCTGCACGGGGTTAAGCGGCGCTGGAGAACTACCTGGGGCTCGGCCGCCTTTACCGCTGCACGCGTTTAAGGACCGAGCATGGGCCTGCAATTGAGCTACGCCGAAGCCAGCGCCAGCGGGCCACGGGCGGAAAACCAGGATGCCATTCGCCTGGTGACCCCCGCCCCCGCCTTGGCCGCCAGCAAGGGTTACTTGTTTGCCCTGGCCGACGGCGTTAGCCAATGCGCCGACGGCGGCTTGGCAGCGCGCTCAACCTTGCAGGCCCTGGCCCTGGACTACTACGCCACGCCGGAAACCTGGGGCGTGGCGCAAGCCCTGGACCGCCTGCTGCTGGCACAAAACCGCTGGCTGCATGCCAACGGTGGCGGCCAGCCGCTGCTCACCACCCTCAGTGCCTTGGTGGTGCGCGGCAAGCAATTTACCCTCGCCCATATCGGCGACTGCCGGGTGTATCGCTGGTTCGCTGGGCAGTTGCAGCGCATCAGTGAAGACCATGTGTGGGGCCAGCCTGGCATGCAGCATGTGCTCAAGCGCGCGATGGGCTTGGAACAGCACGTGGTGGTGGACTATCTGGATGGCGAACTGCGCCAGGGCGAGAGTTTTCTGCTGGTCAGTGACGGCATCTGGGCGACGTTAAGCGAAGCCTCGATTGCCGGCATTTTGCGTGACGAACATCAGCTGCAAGCGGCCAGTCAGGCCTTGGTGAGCGCCGCCCATAAAGCCGGCAGCCAAGATAACGCCAGTGCTGTGCTGGTGCGCGTCGACGCCCTCGGCGAAACCGGCCTGGGCGATGTGTTGGGCCACGTTGAACAATGGTTCGTGCCACCGGCTTTGAAGCCGGGGCAAGTATTTGAAGGCTGGCAGGTGGACGCCGTATTGGCTGAAAGCCGTCAGTCCCTGCTCTACCGCGTACACGACACGCAGCAACAACCCTGGCTGCTAAAAACCCTGCCAGCCAGCCGGGTAAATGACAGCATCGCCGGGCAAGCCTTGTTGCAGGAAGAATGGTTTCTGCGCCGGGTGGCCGGTCGCTTTTTTCCCGAGGTACACCACGCCAATGGGCGTCAGCACCTGTACTACGTGATGCGCGAACACCCAGGCAGCACCTTGGCCGAGCACTTCAAGCTGCACGGCAACCTCGGCCTTAACCAATGGCTGGACATCGCCGCGCGCCTGCTACGGGCGCTCGGCATGCTGCACCGGCGCAATATTCTGCACCGCGACATCAAACCGGAAAACTTACTGCTTAGCAGCGACGGCGAACTGCGCGTGCTGGATTTCGGCTTAGCCTACTGCCCTGGGCTCTCCCGCCAGGACACCGGCGAGCTGCCCGGCACCCCCAGTTTTATTGCCCCGGAAGCCTATGCAGGCCTCGCGCCGAGTGTGGCGCAAGACCTCTACAGCGCCGGTGTAACGCTCTACTACCTGCTCACCGGCCACTACCCCCATGGCGAAATCGAAGCCTTTCAACGCCCGCGTTTTGGCACGCCGATAGCCGCCAGCCGCTACCGCCCCGACCTGCCGGAATGGCTGGTACGCAACCTGGAAAAAGCCTTGGCCACCGACCCGGCGCAGCGTTTTGAAACGGCGGAAGAATGGCTGCTGGTGTTGCAACAAGGCGAACAACAACCGAGTGTTCGCCCGCGCGCATTGCTGGAGCGTGAACCGTTGAAAGTCTGGCGCGGTTTGGCCCTGCTTTCATTGCTGGCGAATGTGGCGCTGCTGGCATGGCTATTACACAAATGACTGACCTGAGAAGGAACACCCCATGAGCGCAAAAGTCTGGCTGGTTGGTGCCGGCCCCGGTGACCCGGAACTGTTGACCCTCAAAGCCGTGCGCGCCCTTAACGCCGCCCAAGTGGTGATGATCGACGACCTGGTTAACCCAGCCGTGCTGGAACATTGCCCGGGGGCAAAAGTCATCCCGGTGGGCAAACGCGGTGGCTGCCGCTCCACCCCGCAAGCGTTTATTCACCGCCTGATGCTGCGCTACGCCCGCCAAGGCTATTGCGTGGTGCGCCTCAAAGGTGGCGACCCGTGCATCTTCGGCCGCGGCAGCGAGGAAGCCGACTGGCTTAAAGCCCATGGCATTGACGTGGAACTGGTCAACGGCATTACCGCAGGCTTAGCCGGCGCCACCCAATGCGGCATACCGCTGACCCTGCGCGGCGTCGCCCGTGGCGTAACGCTAGTCACCGCCCACACCCAGGACGACAGCCGCCTCAACTGGCACGCGTTGGCACAAACCGGCACCACCCTGGTGATCTATATGGGCGTGGGCAAAATCGACGAAGTGCAGCGCGAACTGCTGGCTGGCGGTTTGCCCGCCAACACACCCGTGGCCATGATCGAAAACGCCTCGCTGCCCCACCAACGCGAATGCCGCAGCGAATTGGCCGGCATGCAGCAAGCCGCCCACGCCTTCCAACTGAAAGCACCGGCGGTGTTGGTGATTGGCGAAGTGGCTGCGGCCATGCAGCACGCAATGGGCGAACAACAGGCGTGGGCGTAGACGACGTTTCTTCGGTGATTCTGGGCCCCCGCCTGCGCGGGGGCGACGGGGTTTTCTGAACTGTCGCCGTCGTCACCGCGTAAAGCGCCGCGCCTTGCTTATGCCGCTCAGCCTAAGAGGCCATCAACTCGGCAACCGTCGCCGCCAATGCCTCCAGCGCAAACGGTTTGGTCAGCACTTCCATCCCCGGCTCAAGCTGGCCATGCCAAAACGCGGCGTGCTCGGCGTAACCGGTGATAAACAGGGTTTTCAGCGCTGGGCGCAGTTCGCGCGCCGCATCGGCCATTTGCCGCCCGTTCATGCCACCGGGCAAGCCAACGTCGGTAATCAGCATGTCGATATGCACATCCGAGCGCAGCACCTTAAGCCCGGCCAGGCTATCGGCGGCTTCGATCAGGGTGTAGCCAAGATCGCCCAGTACTTCCGTGAGCAGCAGACGCACCGTCGGCTCGTCGTCGACGATAAGAATGGTGGCGCCAGCCGGGGCATCGACGGCCAGCGGGTTATTGGCGGTGTTCTCGTCCGTGACCGCCTCGCCGTAGTAGCGCGGCAGATAGATGCTCACGGTGGTGCCCTGGCCAAGTTCTGAGTAAATACGCACCTGCCCGCCAGACTGCTGGGCAAAGCCGTAAATCATCGACAGGCCAAGGCCGGTGCCCTGGCCGATGGGTTTGGTGGTAAAGAACGGCTCAAACGCCTTGGCGATAGTCTCTGGCGACATACCAACGCCGTTATCGGTGACCGACAGCGACAGGTAATTGCCCTCGGGAACGTCCAACGCGCAGGCCGCCGCACCGGCCACTTGCCGGTTGGCCGTGGCGATGGTGATGCGCCCGCCGTTGGGCATCGCGTCGCGGGCGTTGATACACAGATTAAGCAGTGAATTCTCCAGCTGGCTGGCATCCACCAGTGCCGGCCACAGCCCGTTGGCGCTAACGGTTTCGACCACAATGCTGGGGCCTGCGGTGCGCTGGATCAGCTCGCTCATGCCTTCCATCAACGTGTTGACATCGGTGGGCCGTGGGTCGAGTGTCTGGCGTCGGGAGAAGGCCAGTAAGCGGTGGGTTAACGACGCGGCACGTTTGGCCGCGCTCTGCGCCGAGGTGATAAATTTTTCCGCCTCCTGCCAGCGGCCCTGGGAAATTCGTTTACCCATCAGCTCCAACGCGCCAGAAATACCGGCCAGCAAGTTATTGAAGTCATGGGCAAGGCCACCCGTGAGTTGGCCGACCGCCTCCATTTTTTGCGACTGGCGCAGTTTTTCCTCGGCCTGCATCAGCTCGCTGGTGCGCTCGGCGACGCGCTGCTCCAGGGTGTCGTTAAACGCCCGTAAGGCGGTGATCGCGCGGTCACGCTCAGCCTCAACGGCGCGGCGCCCTTCAACGTCGATCAGCACGCCGGGAAAGCTCAGTGGTGTGCCGTCGTCGCCATGCTCAACGCGGCCGTTGGCTTCAATCCAGTAGTACTTTCCATCGGCGCGGCGCACCCGGTATTGATGGGCATAGGCGCCGCCACGGGCGACCACTTCGTCAATGGCGGCGATCAGCCCATCGCGATCTTCCGGGTGCACGGTGGCAATCACCTGCTCCAGGCTAAGGCCATTGCGCCCCAGCGCCGGGTCCAGGCCAAAGGCGCGGGCAAAGGGTTCATCCACGGTGAAACTGTCGCTTGGCAAGTCCCAGTGCCAGGTGCCAAAAATTGCCCCAGCGGCCAGCGCCAGTTGCACTCGCTCGCCGTTCTCGCGCGCGGCTGCCTCGCTGGCACGCAAGCGGGCTTCGGCATGTTTGCGCTGGGTGACGTCGCTAAAAATAATCGCGATTTGCCGCTCTGCCGGCTCGCCGATTCGCGCCGCGCGCACGTCAAACCAGCGTTCGAAGCCCTTGGCATAACTTTCAAAATTGGCCGGCTCGCCAGTCTTGGCCACATGCCCGTAGGTATCGAACCAGAAGCGCTCCAGGTCTGGGGCAAACTCGGAAACCCACTTGCCCTGCAGGTTAACCCCGGCCTCGCGTTCAAAGGCCTGGTTGGCCTCGACAAAGCGATAGTCCACGGGACTGTCATCGGCATCGTACTTAACCTGCACGATGGCAAAGGCCATCTCGCTGGTTTCCAGAATGGTGCGAAAGCGCTCCTCACTTTTCTGCAGAGCCACTTGGGCCTTGCGCCGTTGGGTGAGGTCAAGCATCGCGCCGATCATGCGCAGGGCTTGGCCCTCGGCATTGCGGATAACGTGCCCGCGGTCGAGCACATCGGCATAAGAACCATCGGCGCGCAGAAAACGGTATTCATCGGTCCAGGCGCTGCCCTCACCATCGATTACCGCGTGGATGGACGCTTCCACCCGCTCGCGGTCGTGCGGATGAATATGGGCGATCCACCAGTCACCGGTGTTGTCGAGGGTTGTCAGCGGATGGCCATAGGCCTGTTCCAGGGCGTCGTTCCACAGCACATGGTTGGCGCCCAGATCCCAGTCCCAAATCGCGTCGTTGGTGGCCTTGGCAGCCAACCGATAACGCTCCTGGGTTTCTTCAAGCACGTGATCCGCGCACTGCAGCGGCGCCTTTGCCGCGCTAGCAAGTGCCGCTTGCAGACGACTGACCTCGGCTTCAAGCGCCTCTCGGGTAAGGTTTTTCAGCACAGCGCACTCGTGCGTCAGGGTGGATTATGGGTGGCGCTCAAGCGCCACCTGTTGTGCGCCCAATCAAAGCAGAAACCTTCAACATTTGCACTTGGCCAGACGTGCTCAGGCGGCCCCAAAAAGCCGCCAAGCACCTTCGACTGAACAGCCGATAATTGACATTGAACATTCCTACCTAGGCACTCTCTACCATTGGCTGGTGCCGTTCAGGATCGCCCACTGGCTCACGTATCACCGGCTCACAACTAGAATTACCCACTCAAACCAGCAACAATGCCGCGCTTCGAAAAACGTAGTACGCGCATCTAACGACGCTGATTGATATCAGTAGAGGGCTCAGGTTTGGATCAGTTAAAACGCCTAGAAAGTGGCATCAACGGCCTCGATACGCTGTTGAAGGGCGGCTTGGTCGCGGGTGCGTCCTACATTATTCAAGGGCGCCCTGGCTCCGGAAAGACCATTTTGGCCAACCAATTGGGCTTCAATCACGTCGGTAACGGCGGGCGCGTTCTATTCGCCACGTTACTGGCTGAACCCCATGACCGGCTGTTTCACTTTCTGTCGACGCTGAGCTTTTTTGACAAGAAACAGATTGGCGAAAACATGCAATTTGTCAGCGCCTTCGACACCCTCGAAAACGAAGGGCTGGAGGAAGTGGTCAAGTTATTGCGCCGCGAGATCAGCCGGCAAAAAGCCACAGTGATGATCCTCGACGGCCTGTTGAACGCCCGCTCCAAAGCAGAGCTGCCGATCGACACGAAAAAGTTTATTTCCGAGCTGCAAGGCCACGCGGCCTTTGCCGGCTGCACCGTGCTATTTCTCACCAGCTCGCAACTGGACGACGGCAGCCCGGAACACACCATGGTCGATGGCGTCATCGAGATTGGCGAAGAGTCCATCGGGCCGCGCACCGTGCGCCGCATCAAGCTGCGCAAAACCCGTGGCAGCGGCTCGCTATCTGGCGTGCACGAGTTTGAAATTACCGAAAATGGCATTGTCGTTTACCCGCGTTTGGAGAGTCTGTTCAACCCGCCATCGCGCCCCGACAGTGAACAGCTGGCCTATGTACCCAGTGGCATCGAGTCGCTGGACAGCTTTATTGGCGGCGGCCTGACCGCCTCGTCGGTAACCCTGATCGCCGGCCCATCGGGTGCGGGCAAAACGTCCATCGGTATTCAGTTTATTGGCGAAAGTACGCCAGAGGAGCCTGGGCTGTATTTCGGCTTTTACGAGTCCCCGCAGCGCTTGCGCCTTAAAGCAGCGGCCCTGGGCCATGACTTCAAAGCGCTGGAAGCCAGCGGTGCGCTGCACATTGTGTGGAACGCCACCACGGCCGGGCTGATTGATCGACTGGGTTATGAGCTGCTGGATGTGGTCGAGAAAAAACAGATCAAGCGCGTATTCATCGACAGCCTGGGCGGTATGGCGCGGGTGGCCGCGGACAAAACCCGGGTGCTGGATTTCTTCTCGGCCCTGACCGGCGAACTGCGCTCACGGGGCGTAACGGTCGTAGCGACCTGGGAAATTCAAAGCTTGTTGGGCAGCCAGGTTGATGCCCCCGCGCCGGACCTTTCGAGCATCGTCGATAACCTGTTGCTCGTCCGGTTTGAGCAAAATGGCCCTGAACTTCAACGTCAGCTTTCCATTCTGAAAATTAGAGACAGCGCTTATGACCCTTCGCTACTGGAAGTCGTAATCGGAAATTCTGGAATATCAGTGAAGAAGGCCTGACACATGCGCTGGGCGACAACCATAACGCCAGGGTCGACGACTCCCCTATCGCTCATGCGAGTGCTGCATAAAGCGGGTGCGCCATGAAGACGGTGCTGATACTCGACGACGAATACCTGATCGCGGACATTTTGAGTTTCGCCCTTGAGGATGAAGGTATTTCCACGGTCACGGCCGGGCGTGGGCAAAAAGCGCTGGAAATTCTCGACCGCGAGCGCCCGGACCTGATCATTACCGACTTTATGATGCCGGGCATGACCGGCATTGAATTCGCCGAAGCCGTAAGGGCCCGCGAGTCCACCAGCAAAACCCCGATGATTCTTATGAGCGGCGCACAGGCGCATCTGGGCGTTGAGCGCCCGGATCTGTTTGCTGAGGTATTGGCGAAGCCGTTCGATATCGCCGTGGTGTTGGATAAGGTCAAAGCACTACTCGAAATCGACTAGTAAGCCCCGCCCCTTTAGCCCCTACACATGTCATCAAGCGTCCACGGTTTTCCGTCGTATGCGGTAAAAACGTGGACGCTCGATCCCTAGCAACCGCTAGATAAACCCTTGCTTGGCCGCACCGCGCGGCAGGCGATTACGGCCGGGCATTTGTTGCAGGCGCTGCTGCCATTCGGCGCGCGGTGACAACGCTTTGCCAGGCTTGGTTTCGGCTTCTGGGGCCGATGCCGGGGCACGCACAGCGGGCATTGAAACGGCGGCGCTTGCGGGCTTAACCGGCGCAGCGGCTGCCACATAAGCGACGGGCGCAGACTGATGTTCAGCGGCAACCGGCGCCGGCTGGTTTTGCGCCTCGGCGGGCACCGCCTTGGCAGCCTTGGCCGCAGCACGCAACTCAGCCAGGCTCGGGGTTTTGCGCACCGGCTCAGCAGCACCCTTCTCCACCGAACGCAGGCAGAGCTTGCATGAAACCTGAGAGAGATCCTGGGTGCTGGTTAAGCTCGCCCCAGTGCGTCCACATGCAACCGCTTCCTGGGACGCGCAGTAATGAATGGCCAACGTGATAGCTCCTGCGTTTACGGGCGCAGGATTTTACACGCTCGCTCGCCGATGAGGCATAAAAGGTCGGATAAAAGTCTTAGCTATCAGTATTTTGCGGTGACCACCCAACGTGCCCCCGGCGCAATTGCACCCGCCGTCCGCCTGCGCGGGAACGACGAGGTTAGCCCCACCACCTCCGTCGTCCCCGCGCAGGCGGGGACCCAGGCGTGGAGATACTTCGGCAATCGCTGTTTCCCTGCATAATTCTGGATTCCCGCCTGCGCGGGAATGACGGACAAAGCAGCGTCTGCCGCCGGACCACGGCCCCTCACCATCGGCAAAAATGAACGACATCGCTGGCGCGCCCCGGAGGCAGTGCATGTCTCCAAGGTCAACTGGCGCAATTGAAGCGGATATGTCCGGCTGCCTACAGCACACCCGGAAAGCAGTCCGCCGTGCGCTATAGTGCTGGCCCGCTCGTTTCGGATCTTGCGTCGATGAAACACCCCCTGGCCATTACCGCCCTCCTTTGCTTGCTAGCCAGCCCCTTGGCCTTTTGCGCCGCCCTCGACCCCAACGCCGCTGCCCCGGCGCCATGGCCGGTCAAGCAGGTGGAGTGGCGCGCGGTGTTGGCCGAAATCAAGTCGCCGGTGGTCAATCTGGAAGCCCGCGCCAGCCGCGAGGCGGGCTTGCTGCATGGCAGCGCCGAGGTGGCGGCCGAGGGCTTGGTCGATCGCATTGCCGGTAACGACAACTATGCGTTGCAGCCTTTGCAGCCCTTTGTCGCGACCATGGGCAGCTCGGCCACCCTCTCCACGTTTGTCGATACCCAGCGTAATCAGGCGGCGCGCCAGAACGGCACATTGGTTAACCAGCCGCAGCCATTACGTGTTGGCTATTCAATAGTGCTCACGCCAAGCGTGCCGCTGGGCACGCCGGACGGTGTGGTGATCAGTGAGGTGGTAGTGGCGCAGACGTTAGCCGATGGCAATGGGGTAAATCAGGCCAATGCCTATAACAAGGCTGGCCTGCGCGAAGGGGATTTTCAGACGTTGGTGTGGACTACCGGCAAGCGCCAATTCTTGTTGGTGCTGCGGCGTAAGGGTTCTTCGCCTTTGTAGGGCTTGTTGGGCTTCGCTGCGCTCAACCGCAACCTACATGTGCCGTAGGTTGCGGTTGAGCGCAGCGAAGCCCAACAAAAGCGGCAAAGCTTAGAAACTAAAATCCACCTTGGTCCACAGCGTGCGCCCAGGCTCGTTGATTGCTTCATCTGCCGGGAAACCAAAACCGGCGTCGCCCGCCAAATTCAGGTGTTCGGCATAGGCTTTGTTAAACAGGTTGTCGACCCCGGTGCTGACCTTGAAATGCTGGTTCAAGCGGTACGCAGCATTCAACGAAAACACGCCAAAGCCACTGCTCTCGCCCAAGTCCTGCCCCACCACGTTGCCCTTGCCCTCGGCGATACGGCCCTGGCTGGCGACCACACGCCACAGCGCCCCAGCACTAAACGCCTCACGCTGATAGGTCAGGCCCAAGCGCGTTTCCAACGGTGGCATTTGTGGCAGCGCCTCGCCGTCTGAGCTGTTTTTGCCCCAGGCGTAGGCCAGGGTGGCATCGGTTTTCCAATTGCTGTTCAGCTGATACGCCGCGCCCATCTCGCCGCCCATAATCCGCGCGTCGATGTTTTGTACTTGGGTGCTGTCGCCCATCATGCCGGGGCTGTACGTAAACAGCAGGTAGTCGCGCACTTGGCCGACATAGCCCGAGGCCCAGGCCTGCAGTTTCTCGCCGCCGTATTGCAGGCCAAAATCCAACTGCGTGGTTTTTTCCGGTTTGCTGCCAGCGAAGGCATTAACGCTGCCGGTTGGCCCGGTGCTGGGGGAAAACAGCTCCCAGTAATCCGGGAAGCGCTGGGCATGGCCAAGGCCCGCGTACAGGGTGGTGGGCGAGTCGGCCAGGTCATATTCATAGCGGGCAAAACCGCTGGGCAAGGTGTCGCCACGGGTTTGGTTGGCCGTCGGGTTGGGCATACTCATCATGCCGGTGGTTTGTCGGTAGTCCGTGGCTTCGGCCCGGTCCACGCGCGCGCCACTAATTAACCGTGTGCGCTCAGCGGCGCTCCAAGTCATTTCGGCGAAGGCGCCGTAGTTATGAAACACCGCATCTTTGCTCCAGGGGAACTGGTCAGCATCGGTATAGCTGGCGCTCATCATTGAGTAGCTGGAGCTGCGTTCGCGGTGTTCGCTGCGCAGCGCATCGACGCCGGTCACCAGTTCCACATCGGTCCAGTTCCAGGTTGCCGCCAAACGCCCCCCCAGGGTGCGACGGTCGACTTGCGCGGCCATGGGCATCGGCATGCTGCTGCTCGGGTCGGGGCTACGCAGGCGGAAGTTGTCCATCACATGGTCGGCATAGTTGTAGTAAACCTGCGCTTCAACCTTGCTTAACACCTCGCCGATATTGCTCCGCTCAACCCGCAGACCAAGGCTCTCGCGCTCGAACTGGGTGCCATCCATGCCGCGTCCGGCATAGCGTGCTTCGCCGTCGCCTCTGCCGGCGGTTAGCTCAATCAGGGTGTCGGCATCGGGCGTCCAACCCAGCGCCACATCGGTGTTCCATTTGTTCCAGCGCGTCGGCACGGTGTCGTTATTGCCATCGCGGTAATCGTCGGCCTGGGCCTGGTTACCCACCAACCGTAGATAGCCCAATTCGCTGCCAACAGCACCATCGAGCACCTTGTCGAAACGCCCATTAGAGCCGGCGAGCAGGCTGCCATCCAAACGCCCACCAAGCGTGGCAAAGGTCTCAGGCTCGCGCTCAAACAACACCGTGCCCGCCGAGGCGCCTGGCCCCCACAGCACGGTTTGCGGGCCTTTGATCACCGTGAGCTTGTCGAAGGTTTCCGGCGAAATGTAGGAGGTCGGCGCATCCATCCGCGCCGGGCAGGCACCCAGCATCAGGCCGCCGTTGGTACGAATATTCAGCCGCGAACCAAACATGCCGCGCAGCACCGGGTCGCCATTGCTGCCGCCGTTACGCACCACCGAAAACCCCGGAATGGTCTTTAGGTAATCCGCGCCATCACTGGCCGGAACCGGTTGGCGGGCGTTTTTGGGATCGGTCACCACGGTTAGCGGCGAGCTTTGCTGCACGGCGGTGATGATGGTCGACTGCAGCTCGAGGGCATGCTGTTGATGGGCTGCGTGTTCAGTGGCCAGCGGGTCGGTGGCGTCCTGGGCAACGGCAAAGCCAGGCAGCGGTGCCAGAGCGGCGAGCAAACAAACCTTTTTAAACGGCATGGTGAAATCCTTGCGTACAACGTGAGCGTCAAATCCCCTGCTCAGCTGGCGCACTGCGCGCAGCCGGCAGCCGTGGTCGGCCTTGGGAAGGTAGGAGAAGCGCGGCCAGAACCTGACCGCCAGACGATCAAACGAAGGGCGAAGCGCGAGGATTGAGCGAAGGCCAGGTGAAGCGCGGCGGCGCTTGCGGCCAGGTAGTAGTGAGCCGTGGGGAGCTGGCCGGAGCCTGGCTGTAAGTCAGCGACCAGCCTGCGCTGTTAAGCGCCACCGCGCCGGCGAAGGATGAACACAACGGGCAACTGACTTGATCAAGATGCGGCGCTTGCGGGTCGGTGCCGCTGGCGTCAATGGCCGGGCCACCCTCGCCGTCGATGGAACAGAAACCGCCACCCAAGCCGCTCAGGCTCAGGCCACTCATTTGCCCATGGTGAATACCGCAGGCAAACAGGCTGAACAGCACGCTGGCATACAACAGCCAGGCGGTCAGTGAGCGTGTGCGCGGGGTGCGGGTCAGGTTCATGGGCGGCGACTCTAGCATTGCGTGTTGCCGGGCGACAGCCGGACCAACGCGGTGGATTGCCACAGCGAGCAAACCTCTTTTGTTTAGCTCACAACCTACAACCTGGCGAGTCGATTCCCGGCCATTAGCCTGCTCCGCGGCTAAATTTTGCCGCCCATGGGCCGTTCTTTCCTCAAGCGATCACGCCTGCGCTCACTCCAGGAAATGCGATGACTGTCCCTTCTACCGCGGCGCCCGGCGCCATTGCCGAGCTGTTTGGCTTGCTTAAACCTTACTGGCTGGTGGTCAGTACCTGCATCGCCCTGGGCATGCTCGGCGGCCTGAGCATCACCGCGTTATTGGCCACCATCAATGGCCTGCTGCATGCCACAGACGGCTTGAGCCAAGAAGTGATCGTCAGCTTTACCGGGCTGTGTTTGCTGGCGCTGCTGTGCTCGCTGGCCTCGGACCTGGGCACCAACCACGTCGGCCAGCATGTGATTGCGCACCTGCGCCGCGACCTGGGCGCAAAGGTGCTGTCGGCGCCGATTGAGCAAATTGAGCGCTATCGCAGCCATCGCCTGATACCGGTGCTGACTCAGGATGTCGACACCATCAGCGAGTTCGCCTTCTGCTTTGCGCCGCTGGCGATCTCCCTCACCGTCACCTTTGGCTGCTTGGGCTATCTGGCGTATTTATCCTGGCCAATGTTCCTCGTCACCGCCCTGGCCATCGTGCTCGGCACCGGCGTGCAATACCTGGCGCGGGTAAAAGGCATCAAGGGTTTTTATGCCGCGCGCGAAGCCGAAGACGAACTGCAAAAGCACTACAACGGCATTGCCTCCGGCGCCAAGGAACTGCGTATTCACCGGCCGCGCCGTCACCATATGTTTACCGCGCGCATCCAACGCACGGCGGATTACATCCGCGACACGCACATTCGCTCCATCCGTGTATTTGTGCTGGCGAAAAGCCTTGGCTCGATGCTGTTTTTTGTCGTCATCGGCCTGCTGTTGGCCTTGCAGCAGTATTGGTTGCACAGCCCGGCGGCGGTGATCAGCGGCTTTGTCTTGGTGCTGTTGTATATGAAAGGGCCGCTCGAACACCTGGTGACCACCCTGCCGATCATCAGCCGTGCGCAGATCGCGTTTAGGCGCATTGCCGAGTTGTCGGCGCAGTTTTCCTCGCCCGAACCGCATCTGCTGCTTAGCGCCCAGGAAGCGCCCGACACCCACGTACACAGCCTGGAACTGCGCAACGTGCGCTACGCCTTCCCGTCGGTTGAAGGCGCCACGCCCTTCGCCCTCGGCCCGCTAAACCTGAAAATCGGCCCCGGCGAAATCCTGTTTATCGTCGGCGAAAACGGCTGCGGCAAAACCACCCTGATCAAGCTGCTGCTCGGCTTGTACGCGCCACAAAGCGGCAAGCTTTTGCTTAACGGCGCCCCGGTTACCGCAGAAAACCGCGACGACTACCGCCAACTGTTCACCACGGTATTCGCCGACTACTACCTGTTCGATGAACTGCTGCAAAACCCCGACGGCATTCCCGACGACGCCAACCGCTACCTGCAGCGCCTGGAGATAGCGCACAAGGTGCAGGTACGCGACGGCGCCTTTACCACCACCGACCTTTCCACCGGCCAACGTAAGCGCTTGGCCCTGGTCAGTGCCTGGCTGGACAAGCGTCCGGTGCTGGTGTTTGACGAATGGGCCGCCGACCAAGACCCGACATTTCGGCGCATTTTCTACACCGAATTGCTGCCGGACCTGAAGCGCCTGGGCAAGACCATCATTGTTATCAGCCACGACGACCGTTACTTCAACAGCGCCGATCAACTGCTGCGTTTGCACAACGGCCAGCGCCTGGACGAGCCGGTGGAAAAGGAAATTTCCGCGTTTGTTGAATAATTTTTTCCGGTTTTTAGCTTGCCGTACGTTACATAACTGCGAATAAATCTCAAAAGACAACTGCCAGCATTTAGAGACCAATAATGTCCAACATCCCCCTCTCTCCATTGGCCGCTGCCATGCGCAAAAAAACCCGCGCGTTGCTCTCTCCCACCCTGCTCGCCCTCGCCCTCGGCAGCCCTTTGCTGGCAATGGCACAGCCGGTGGCCCTGGATATTCCAGCGCAAAGCCTGGTGGGCGCGCTAAATGCCCTGGCACAACAAGCCAACCTGCAACTGCTGTACAGCCCGGACGCGATCAAAAACCTGCGTACCCCGGCCCTCAAAGGCAACCTGGAACCGAGCCAGGCGCTGAACCTGCTGCTGCAAAACAGCGGCCTGACCTACGAGCTCAACGGCAACAGCGTCACCCTGCGCCCCATCAGCAGCGGCGACGCCGCGCTGGAGCTGTCGCCGACCACCATCAGCGGCCAGGGCCTTAACGCCACTACAGAAGACTCCGGCAGCTACACCTCCAACGTCGCCACCATCGGCAAGGGGCAGCACAAGCTCAAAGATATTCCGCAGTCGGTGTCGATCGTCACGCGTAAGGCGATGGATGATCAGAACCTCGGCACGCTTGATGAAGTACTGGAAAAGTCCACCGGCATCACCACCTTCCAAAGCCCGTCAGGCGGCAAGTACGTGTACTCGCGTGGCTTTGAAGTGGACACCTACCAGTACGACGGCGTGCCCATGGATCGTCGCTACTACGCCATCGGCAGCAGCTTTATCTCCGACACGCTGTTCTACGACCGCATTGAAATCCTGCGCGGCGCCAACGGTTTGCTGCAGGGCACTGGCACCCCCAGCGCGGCGATCAACCTGGTGCGCAAAAAGCCTAAGGCCGATCCGTTTGTGTCGATTACGGCTAGCGCAGGTAGCTGGGATACCTATCGGCAGACCATCGACGCTGGTGCTCCACTGACTGCTGACGGCTCGCTGCGTGGCCGTGTAGCCCTCGGGCATGAAGACCGCGACTTCTTCTACGACGATGCCGATAGCAAGAAAAACCTGGCCTATGGCGTACTGGAATATGACATCGCCCCCAGCACCGTTATCAGCATCGGCGCCAGTGTGGAAGACACCCATGCCAAGCCCTTCTTCGGTGGCCTGCCACGTAACAGCGATGGCAGTGCCATTGATGCCAGTCGCTCCACCTACACGGGCGCCGACTGGAACAAATGGGACAGCAAAACCGTCAGCTACTTCTCTGACCTGACCCACGACTTCAACGACGAGTGGCGTTTGAAAGCGGCAGCCACTTGGACGCGTGAAACCAACTACATGCTGTACAGCTTCGGCCGCGGCTCGATTGCCGCGCCTTACAGCAACGGCACCGGCATGTCGTCCCGCGCCTATGAATACGACTTCGAAAACACCAACAAAGCGGCCGATATCAACCTCACCGGCAAGTGGCATGCGTTTGATAAAGAGCATGAAATTGTAGTGGGCGGGAACGCCAGCGATCTACGCACCGATGACCTCCAAGGCGGCTTGGTCAACCTCGGTGCTATCAACCTATACAACCCGGTGTCGCCGCCGAAGCCAACGTACGACCAGCTGTACACCACCTCCACCTACGCAGCGAAAACCGACGCCAAAATTCAGCAGTCAGGTCTGTACAGCGTGGTGCGTTACAAGCTGCTCGATCCGTTGACCTTGGTGGCCGGTGCTCGCGTCAGTAACTACAAGTACGAGTACAACTATGACGCTCTCGGCGCCAACACCCGAGTACTGCCTGCCGCCACATCCAAAGAAACCGGCGAGGTCACGCCTTATGGTGGTCTGATTTACGAACTGACGCCTGAATGGTCGGCGTATGTGAGTTACACGGACATCTTTAAACCGCAAACCGAGTTGACCAGCGAAAACGGCACCCTTAAACCGATTGTCGGCAGCAACTACGAGCTGGGTCTAAAGGGCGAGCTGTTCGACGGACGCCTGAATACCAGCTTCGCGATCTTCCGCATCGATCAGGAAAACCGCGCACAGTACGACTACCAGTCCAAATGCGGCCGCGACGAAGAACTCAACTGCTATCAAAGCTCGGGCAAAATCCGCTCCGAAGGCTTCGACGCCGAGATCAGCGGTGAAGTGCTAACCGGCTTGCAGTTGTTCGCCGGCTACACCTACGTGCACACCGAATACCTCGATGTGACCTTAGACGAAGACAAAGGCAGCACCGGCTTTAGCTACACGCCCAAACATATGTTCCGTACCTGGGCTGAATACACCCTGCCCGACCAGTTCAAGCAATGGACCGTGGGCGCCGGCGGCACCGTGCAAAGCGCCAACTACCACAGCAACTACGACGGTTCGAACGGCGTCGACAAAATCGAACAAGCCGGTTACGCCGTGTGGAATGCCCGCGTGGGCTACCAAATCAACAAGAACTTCAACGTCTCCATCAACGGCAATAACCTGGCAGACAAGAAGTACTACTCCACCATTGGCTGGCTGAACGCTGACAACCATTACGGCGATCCACGCAACTACACCCTCACCCTGAAAGCCGATTTCTAAGCATCTCAGGCATAAAAAAACGCCGGGCTAACCCGGCGTTTTTTTATGCCTGTAAAACAGCTTAATCGCTTACGGCGCAGGCAGTTTTACCTGCACCCGTAAGCCGCCTAACGGGCTGTCGAGCATCTGAATATGCCCGCCCCAGGCATCGACAATATCGCGCACGATGCCCAAGCCCAGGCCATGGCCGCTGACCTGTTCGTCCAGGCGCGTGCCGCGCTCCAACACTTCTGAACGGCGAACCTCGGTAATGCCTGGCCCGTCGTCGTCCACCCATAAGGTAAATTGCGCACCGGCTTGTTGAACGGTTAAACACACCTGCGCGTCGGCCCATTTACAGGCGTTGTCCAGCAGGTTGCCGAGCATTTCCAGCAGGTCTTCCCGGTCCCAGGGCAGGCGTAAACCCGGCGCTACGTCCCAGCTCAGTTGCAGCCCCCGGTTATGAATCATGCCCAAGGTGCTGAACAGCCCGGGCAATTCTTCATCACAGGAAAACTGCGCGCCGGGCAGCGCTTCACCGGCCAAGCGTGCACGGCCCAATTCGCGGCTCAGGCGTTGTTCGATCTGTTGCAGCTGTTCGCGCAGGGTGGCTTGCAGCGCCGGATGGGCTTTTAATTCGTCGCGCTCGGCCAGGCTGACCAGCACCGCCAGTGGCGTTTTCAGCGCGTGGCCAAGGTTGCCCAAGGCGTTGCGTGAACGCAGCAGGTGTTCTTCGGTATGGGCCAGCAGGTGGTTGATCTGGGTGACCAAGGGCTCGAGTTCCAGCGGCACGTCGTTGTCCAGCGCACTGCGTTGGCCTTGCTGTAACTGTTGTAGCTGTTGGCGCACCCGCTCCAGCGGGCGCAAGGCGTTGCGCACGGTCAAGCGTTGCAGCAACAAGATCAATAACAGCGCACCACCGCCCACGCCCAGGCCGACGTATTGCACCTGGCGAAAGCTGGTGAGAATCGGGCTGTAGTCTTGCGCCACGGTAATCGACATCTGTTGGCCGTAACGGCGGTAGTCGGCACGGAATGCCAGCAGTTGTTGTTCATTGGGGCCAACCGCCAGCTCGGTTTGCAGGCCAGGCTTTTCGGCGCTGGCCATTTCCCAGTCCCAGAGCGAACGGGAACGCCACGGTGCCGGCGTGCCAGAGGCAAAGTCGACGCGAAAATAGCGCCCGGAAAACGGTCGGTCGTAGGCGGCTTGCAGCCGTTGTTCGTTGAGTTGCAAACCGTTTGGGCCGCGCACCGTGGCAACCAACAGAGTCTCGGCGTGGTGGCGTAAACCAGCTTCCAGGTAACGGCGCAAGGCCAGGTCCAATAGCCATAAGCTGGTCTGCGCCAGCACCAGGCCCACTATCAGCAACACGCTCACCAGGCCGAGGCTAAGCCGGCGCTGGATCGACCTCATACGCCCAGCCCGATAAAGCGATAACCCTGGCCACGGCGGGTTTCAATCACTTCGCGGCCGAGCTTGCGGCGCAGGTGGTTAACGTGCACTTCCAGCACATTGGAGTCGCGCTCGGTTTCGCCGTCGTAGAGGTGTTCGGCCAGGTGGCTTTTCGATAACAGTTGCTGCGGGTGCAGCATGAAATAGCGCAGCAGGCGGAATTCGGCAGCGGTCAGTTGAATCTGGTCACCGCCATTGCTTACGCACTGGCGCGCTTCATCCAACTGCAAACCGGCGGCGTCGAGGTGCGGCTGATTGGCCAAGCCTTTGGAGCGGCGCAGCAGCGCCTGAATACGCAGTTGCAGTTCTTCGGGGTGAAAGGGTTTGCTCATGTAGTCGTCGGCGCCGGCTTTCAGGCCGTCGATGCGCTCGGCCCAGGAGCCACGTGCGGTAAGGATCAGCACCGGGGTGACGAGGCCACCGGCGCGCCATTCACGCAACACCTCAAGCCCCGGTTTGCCGGGCAAACCGAGGTCAAGAATGATCAAGTCGTACGGCTCGCTAGCGCCCTGATGCACGGCGTCGCGACCATCGGCCAACCAGTCCACGGCATAGCCTTGGGCACCCAGGCTGGCGAGCAATTCGTCGGCCAGCGGCACATGGTCTTCCACCAGCAACAAGCGCATCAGTCGTCTTCCTTGTCCTTGAGAATGCGGCCGTCGCGCACGTCGATTTCCAACTCGCGAACCACCCCAGAGGGGGTCAGCAATTCAATTTCATACACCAACACGTCATCCTCTTCTTCCAGCTCAGCCTCAAGCAAGGTCGCCCCAGGGTGACGCGCCAGGGCGGGTTGCAGCAGCTGTTCCAGCGGCGGGATACGGCCTTCCTGGCGCAGGCGCAGCACCTCGTCCTGGTCGAGGTCGCGGGCGCTCACGCTAACGCTAACGCTCAGCGTGAGCACAGCCAGGACCAGGACGACGATGCCGCTATAGCGCATCAACAAGGTGCTGATGGGCTTGCTCATTACTTGTCTTGATGGTCTTTAAGGATCTGGCCGTTGACCGCATCCAGCTCCACATCCCACTCCAGACCCGCCGCGTCACGCAGTTCTACTTGATAGATGTAGCGGCCGTATTCTTCTTCCAACTCGGTGTCTTTGACGGTGGCGCCAGGGTGTTTGGCAATGGCGGCAGCGTTGAGTTTCTCAAACGATTGAATGGTGCCGGCATCGCGCAGTTTCAGCGCTTCGTCGGGGCCCAGGTCACGGGCTTGAGCCAGGCCAGCAGTAGCGGTCAGGGCAGCAATGGCAAACAGGGCAGTGATGTTTTTCATGGGGTAGTTCCTTCTTCTCAGTGATCAGTTAATTGCTTTCGACGGGGATCACCTTATCGCCCGCCGCTTAACTGAAGCTGAATTCCCTTAAGCGTTGATCAAGGCTTGGACGCAATGGCCTTTTCCAGCGCCGCTTGCAGGGCCGGATCATCCGGCTTGGTCAGGCTGGAAAAGCTCGCCACGACCTTGCCCTGGCGATCAATCACGTACTTATAGAAGTTCCAGCGCGGCGCGCTGGCTTGTTCGGAGAGGTCTTTAAACAGCGCAATAGCCTGCTCGCCGGTGACGTGCTGCGGCTCGACCATGGTGAAGGTCACGCCGTAATTGACGTAGCAAACCTTGGCGGTTTCGGCGAGGTCGGCGTCTTCCTGGTTGAAGTCATCGGAAGGCACACCGAGCACTTCCAGGCCTTGCTCTTTGTGGCTTTTATACAGCGCTTCAAGGCCTTTGAACTGCGGCGCGAAACCACAGTGGCTGGCGGTATTGACCACCAGCAACGGCTTGCCGGCGAAGTGTTCGCAGAGGTTGATTTGTTCTTTGTTTTTGTCGCGCAGCTTAGGCAATTCGCCCTGCAGCAGTTGCGGACATTCAGCGGCCAACAGTGGCAGCGAGAACAGTGACAGAACAACGGCAGGCAAAAGGAGGCGACGCAGGTTCATGATGAGAGCGCTCGGTGGTCAGGGACAGTCCAGCCACGCTACCCGTCATCCCTTATGGCGTCAAAGGCAACTGCCCATGCCCAGTTGCAGCAGCGCTAAGCCGCCGCGCTGCCAGCCCCACCACACCAACGCCAGCACCACCGCAGCGGCCGCGAGGCTTAATGCCCAGGTAAGCGAACGGCTCACGCCGGGCTCATCCGCAAGCGCGCCACCGGCTGCTCACGCACCGGCCAATTAAGCGCGGCGGCAATCAGGCTCAGGGCGATGGAAATCTGCCAGACCAAGTCATAGCTGCCGGTGCGGTCGTACAGGTAACCACCCATCCACCCGCCCAAAAATGCGCCCAGTTGGTGGAACAGAAACACAATGCCGGCCAGCATCGACAGATTGCGTACGCCAAATAATGTCGCCACGGTGCCATTGGTAAGCGGCACGGTGGAGAGCCAGAAAATGCCCATCAGCACGCCAAAGGTATAGGCGCTAAACAGCGTCACCGGCACGCTGATAAACCACACCAACACCACCGCGCGCGCCAGATACAGGCCGACTAAAAGACGTGGCTTGGACATCCGCCCGCCGAGCCAACCGGCTATGTAGGTACCAAAAATATTAAACAGCCCAACCAGTGCCAACACCGTGGTGCCGACCATGGCCGGTAGGTGTTGATCCACCAGGTACGCCGGTAAATGCACACCAATAAACACCACCTGAAAACCGCAAACAAAAAAGCCCAGCGATAGCAACCAAAAACCCTTATGCGCCGCCGCTTCGCGCAGCGCCGCACCGAGGGTTTGTTCGTTACCCAGTACCGGCAACGGTTTGTCCTTGAGCATCGCCACCAGCGGCACGATCAGCGCCGCCAACCCGCCCAGCGCGATCAACGCCACCGACCAACCCAGCCAACCAATCAACCCCAGGGTACCCGGCAACATGGCGAATTGACCAAACGAGCCGGCCGCTGCGGCGATGCCCATGGCCATGCTGCGTTTTTCCGCCGGCACTGCGCGCCCGACCACCCCCAGCACCACCGAGAACGTGGTGCCGGAGAGGCCCAAACCAATCAGCAAACCGGCGCTTAGCGACAGCGACCACAACGAATCTGCCGAGGCCATCAACACCAGGCCGACGGCATAGAGAATGCCGCCCACCACCATCACCCGCGCCGCACCAAAGCGGTCGGCCAGCGCCCCGGCAAACGGCTGCGACAGGCCCCACAGCAGGTTTTGCAAAGCAATGGCGAAGGCAAACGTCTCGCGCCCCCAGCCAAACGCTGCGCTCATCGGCGGCAGAAACAAGCCGAAGCCATGGCGCAGCGCGAGGATCAACGCCGCCCCAATAAGCACCCATCTACTTGCACGCCACGCTGTCATCGCCCTGCTCCGCTTAACTGCTCTAATCGATGGTTTCCAGGTCGTCCAGCAACAGCCAGAGCGCCTCACGTTTTTCTGCGCCCAAACGCAGCGCCAATTGCGCCTGCGCCTGTTGCCATGCCTGCGCCCCGCGCTCGAAACGCGCTAGCCCGGCAGGCGTCAGTTGCACCAGACGGCTGCGCAGGTCGTTGCCCTCGCCGACCAGCACCAAGCCTTCGCCCTGCAACACCTTAAGGTTGCGCCCCAGGGTGCTGCGGTCCAGGCCCATGGCCTCGGCCACGCTGGAAATGCTCGGCTGCTCAAGCCGCTGCAAATGACTAAGCAAGGAATACTGGGCGACGTTAAGCCCGAGCTCGCGCAGCGCGTCGTCATAAACACGGCTGACGCTGCGGGCGGCTCGGCGCAGTTTGGTACAGAGGCAATGGGTGGTTAGCATAGATGCGTGTATATACCCGCATTAGCGTGAGCGTCAATTAAAAGATCGCATCCGGCGCTACATGCTCGGGAACGACGGATAACTTCTGTCTTCCCCGCGAAGGCGTTGATCCAGCAGGCCGCCGCGCATCGGCGTGGCGACTTCACTACAAGCACACACTCGGAACAGGCACACTGCTTGCCCCAGCAATCACGTGGTACGGAGAGAGAAAAAATGGCGCGCCAGTTAATCGCATGGCTACTGCTGCTATGGGCCGTGCATGGGCAAGCCGCCGGCAACCCGCAACTGGCCCAGCTCGGTTCCGGTCCTGAGCGTTATCCCTTTGTGCTGTACGCCAACGCCACGCTTGATAGCCAGACGCTGCCCGTCACCCGCGCAGTCATTCTGCTGCACGGTATCAAGCGCAACGGCGCTGATTATTTCGAAAGCGGCAGCGCGTTGCTTGCCAACGCCGGCCTCGCCCCTGCCAACACGCTGCTGCTGGCGCCGCAATTCCTAACCGACGCCGACGCCCACAACTATCCCGGCGTACCGCGCTGGGCCTCTGGGCAATGGCTGCATGGCAGCCCGTCGTTTAATGGTGTATCGGCGTTCCAGGTGCTGGATGACCTACTCGCCTACCTCAGCGACCGTCAGCGCTTCCCCGCCCTGAATGAGATCGTGCTGGTCGGCCATTCCGCCGGCGGCCAATTGGTGCAGCGCTACGCCATCTTTAACCCAACTGACAGTGTGCTGGCGGCACGCGGTGTTCATCTGCGCTATGGCGTAGCCAGCCCGTCTTCCTACCTGTATTTCGACCAGCAGCGCTGGCGAGACCAACAGTTGCAGAAACACGCGCAACCCGGCTGCCCTGGCTTTAACCGCTACCGCTACGGCCTGGAAAAACTGCCGGCCTATGCCAGCCAGCAAACACTCAGCGCCAAGCAATTGTTTCGCCGCTACGCCAAGCGCGATGTGGTTTACCTGGTGGGGGCGAAAGACAACAACCCGCAGTCGCGCGTGATGGACCAATCCTGCTCCGCGCACCTGCAAGGCTCCACTCGCCTGCAACGGCAGTTGCAGTACGCGCGCTACGAGCAGCAGTTGGCTAAGCAGTGGAAAACACCGATCAACCATCCGCAGGTGGAAGTCGAGGGAATTGGGCATGACTCTGCTGCCCTTTTCGCCGCTCCTATCACGGCGAAAACATTGGTTCCGTAGGTTGGTTTGGCGCGTTGGGCTTCGCCGTTGGCTCAACCCAACCTACGCTCTGCCCGCCACATCCGAAAACGCCACCCGCGCTGCATGCCCGCCACCGCCAACAAAATCATGCTGACGCCCAGCCATTGCAGGGCGTTAAGCCGGTGATCAAACGCCAGCCAGTCGACGAAAATGGCGGCAATCGGGTAGATAAAAGACAACGCGCCCGTCAACGCCGTGGGCAGTTTTTGGATGGCGCTGTAGAGCAGCACATACATCACGCCGGTATGCACCATGCCCAGGGTCAGCAAGCTGCCCCACGCCACGGTTTGCTCGGGCAGCGGACTGTTGTAGAGCCAGGGCGCGAGCATCACAACGCCGGTGCAAACTTGAATCAGGGCAATCAGATGCGGCGGCGTGCCAGTCAGGCGTTTGATGATCAGCGCGGCAATCGCATAAAGAAACGCCGCGCCGCACGCCAGGGCGATACCCAATAAGTAGTCTTCGCCGCTGCCGCCGCCCGCGCCATGGGCACTGACAATCGCCAACATGCCGACAAAGGCCAGCGCCAGCCAGCAAAGCTTCAGCACGGTAATACGCTCGCCAAGAAACAGCGCCGCCAGCCCCACCAACATAAACGGCTGCACGTTATACACCGCCGTGGCAATGGCAATGGAGGCCCGCGAGTAGGCGGCAAACAGCAGCAGCCAGTTACCGACAATGGCCACGCCGCTCAGTACGGCCAGGGCGAAGGTCAGGCGTGTCAGCACACCTGGGCGAAAAAAACCCATGGCTGCGCAGATCACCAGCAAGGTCGCGGCGCCGATCAGGCAGCGCCAGAACACCACCTGCAATACCGGTTGCCCAGACAGCAAAACAAACCAGCCGATGGTGCCGGAAATCAGCATGGCCGCGACCATTTCGAGCATGCCGCGTTGTTGTGTGTTGTGCATCGTTAGCGCCCACCTGGTGGCTTAATCAGTGGGCAAAGTATGCCGAGCATGGCGGGCCAGGCTCTATGGGCAAAACAAGGCTAGAATCGCCGCAGGCCTTTTTAATCAAGGCTATTGCGGCAAACCACCTTCTTTGCACGAACGCGACCATGACCGACAAAATCGACCAGCAATTGATCACCGCCCTGATGGAAGACTCGCGCCGCTCGCTTAAAGCCCTGGCACACATTACCGGTCTGAGTTCACCCAGCGTGGCTGAGCGCCTGCGCCGGCTGGAAGAGCGTGGCGTGCTCACCGGCTACACCGTGGATATCGACCCCAAGGCCTTTGGCTACCAACTGCAAGCCATCGTGCGCATTCGGCCATTGCCAGGGCAGTTGCTGGAAGTGGAGCGGCAAATTCAGGCAATGGGTGAATTTACCGAATGCGACAAGGTGACCGGCGAAGACTGCTTTATTGCCCGCCTGCATGTGCGCTCAATGGAGCAGCTCGACACCCTGCTCGACCGCCTCAACCACTACGCCGAAACCAACACCGCCATCATCAAGAAAACCTCGGTCAAACGGCGCTTGCCGCCGATGGCGTGATAGCCGCGCGCCCTGCGAACGGTATTCGCGACCGAGGTTTGTAGGGTTAGGCCGTTACGGGTTCTGGCTGACCACCACGTCTTTTTGCACCCACTCGGCGGTGTTGAACGGCTTGCGGATCAGCCGTTGTTCGCTGGCCAGTTTGATCGAGCCATCGAGCCTGCGTAGAAACTCACCGTCCAGTTGGGTCTGGAACAGTTGCCCTAGTTTCTCCTCGCCCAAGTCGCTTTGCAGAATCACTGCTGGGTAGCCGGATAGGCGCGAGACGAGCTGAATATAGGCGTCTTTGTTGGCTTCCTCGGCCACCCACTGTTCGGCGATTTTTTGCGCGCTGAGCAGGCGTTTGACGATATCGGGATGGCCGTCAACAAACGCACCGGAGCCGACTAATACGCTTTGAATGCTGCCAGCGCCATTGAGGTCTTTGGTGGTCAGAGGAATCTCGACCAGCCCGCGAGCGCGCAAGGCGGTGAGGTTGGAGGCGCCCCAGGTGGCGTCAATCTGTTTGGCCACCAGCGCCGAGGTGGCGGCGGTGAAGTCGAGGTTGATGACTTTGAAGTCTTTCTCCGTCAGGCCCTGGCTCACCAGCGCCGCATCAAACGACAGCTGCGCCGCCGTGCCACGGAAAATGCCAACGCGCTTGCCCTTGAGTTCAGCCAGGCTGTTGATGCCAGAACCAGGCAACACGCCCAGGTACAGCTTGATATCCCGCGCAGTGGCGCTGAGCAGGCGGGTGTCCAGGCCATTGGATTTGCCGACGATGGCAGCCAGATCGCCGAGGTAGGCCAGGTCCACTTGGCCATTGGCGAAGGCTTCATTAATAGCTGGGCCGGCACCTTTAAAGAAATTCCATTGCACCTTGATGCCTTGCTCGGCCAGGGCTTTTTCGAACAGTTGCTGGTCGCGCACCACATCCACCAGCCCACCGCCGCTGTGGGTGGCGACCACACTAAGGTCGGGCACGGCGATGCGGATTTCTTGTAGCGGCTCAGGCTCGCCATGGGCAATCACCGGCAGCATGCCCAGCAGCCCGGCCAATAGAGGTGAGGCAAATAGGCTCAAGGCCCAATGAAGTGACGCTTTCATACGCGCAGGCTCCCCGCCAGAAACCGGCACGACGCCGGCTGTTGCTGGGAATAACGCACAGCGCCCACAAAACTATAAATACTATTAAATTATTTTTTAGTAACAAAAGGAGATAAACAACATAGCGAGCGGCCTGCATGGCTAATGCGCTGAATGCATAAAAAGTATTCGTCAAAGGCATTTGCCCACGCCGGAGTACGGTCATTAAATGCGGCTCTTAGCTTATAAAAGCGTAGATAACCGAATTTGATATACCTATGAAGAATATATCTAAGCCCGCCTCCACCGCACCTGCGCCCAGAGGTCATTGATATGGCTGCGACTCGCACCCTGAGCCTGGCAAAGACCTCGCGGCGCTTTCCACTACACCTCGGCCAGGTTCGCCACGCGCTATTGCCGTGGGCGGTGCCGGCACTGGTGTTTCTGCTCTGGGCCTTAGCCGCGCGCTATGGCTGGATGTCGGCGCAAACTCTGCCGGCACCGTCACTGGTGTGGCAGAGCGCCGTCGAACTCAGCCAGCAGGACTTATTCAGCAACCTGTGGATCAGCCTGCAACGCTTGTTTTGGGGTTTGTCGGTCGGCGTAGCGTTTGGCGCTGTGCTCGGCGCCACGCTGGGTTTTAGCCCGCGCGCTGAGCGGCTGGTGTTTCCGACCTTTAGCGCCTTGGCGCAGATCCCCACGCTGGCGTGGATTCCGCTGTTTATGTTGCTGTTTGGTATTGGCGAAACCCTCAAGCTGGTGGTGCTGGTCAAGGCGGTGGTGGTGCCGGTGACCATCCATACCCTGGTGGGTGTGCGCGATGCGCAACCGAAATTGCGCGAAGCCTCTGCCGTATTGCGCCTGCCGCCGCGCTTATTAATTTGGCGCCTGGTGCTGCCTGCAGCCCTACCCTCATTTATGGCCGGTTTGCGCCTGGCGCTGGCCACCGGTTGGTCGTCGTTGCTGGCGGTCGAGCTACTGGCTTCCAGCGAAGGCATCGGCTACCTGATGGTCTGGGGGCGGCAGCTGTTTATGCTCGATGTGGTGTTCGTCTGCATCCTGATTATTGGTGTGGTCGGCGTGCTGATGGACCGCGGCATCAATCTGCTCGACCACCACTTGCTGTTCTGGCCACACCCGCCGACCGCCGAGTTTCGCCGTAGGCCGCTGGGCGCTGGTTGGCAACGGGTGCAACCGTGGTTGTTGCCGCTGGGCTTGGTGGCGCTGTGGCAGACCGTCACCTACGGGCAGTGGGTGGACAGCAATATTCTGGTCAGCCCCTGGCAGGTGGTGCTCAGCACCTATGACGGTGTTAGCGACGGCAGCCTGCCGCGTGCCATGGGCGCCAGCCTGTTGCGGGCGGTTGCCGGTTTAGCCTTGGGCGGCGGGCTAGGGTTTGTGCTGGGCGTGGTGCTGGGCTTGTCGGCACGCAGTGAGCGGGTGCTTGGCCCAAGCTTGTCGGCGCTGCGCCAGATCGCGATTTTTGCTTGGGTGCCGCTGCTCACTGCGTGGTTTGGTCTGGGCGAGTTGGCCAAGTTGGTGTTTGTTGGCTTGGCGGCGTTTTTTCCGCTGCTGATCGCCACCCAACGCGGTATTCGCAACCTGTCGCCGCAACTGGCTGAAGCCGCCCAAGCCTTGCGCCTTAACCTTTTTCAACGCTTGCGCCTGTTGGTGTTGCCCGGTGCCACGCCAGCGATTTTTGCTGGGCTGCGTTTGGGCCTGATCTACGCCTGGCTGGGCACTATTGGTGCGGAATATTTCATGGCCTCGGGCTATGGCATTGGCACCTTGATGATCGGCGCCCAGCAGCTATTTCGCATGGACCAGGTGATGGCCGCGATGCTGCTGATCGGCCTGACCGGCGCCGCCCTCAATGCCCTTGGCCAATTTATTGAAGCGCGCGCCACGCGCTGGAGAACCGCATGACCGCACTCGCCTCGCCAGCACCGCTGGTGCGTTTTACCCATGTGGGCAAACAGTTCGCCGTTGACGGTGGCGAGCTGGAGGCCATTCGCGAATTCAACCTGGATATCGCCCCGGGCGAATTCGTCGCCATTGTCGGCTCCAGCGGCTGCGGCAAATCCACCCTGCTGCGCTTATTGGTCGGCCTGGATGGCGAGTTTCGCGGGCAGATTGAGGTGGCCGGCAAACCGGTACAGGGCATCGGTGGCGACCGTGGCATCGTGTTTCAGGAACACCGCTTGTTCCCCTGGCTGACGGTGGAACAAAACATCGGCCTGGGCTTGGTTAACGAACAGCTGAACCAAGCCGAACGCTTTCGCCGCGTCAGCGAATTTATTCACTTGGTCGGTTTGCAGGGCTTTGAACGCTCAGTTGTCCGGCGGCATGGCACAGCGTGTGGCGATTGCCCGTGGCCTGGTGGCCAGCCCGCAAATTCTGCTGCTTGATGAACCCTTCGGCGCGCTTGATGCCCTGACCCGGCAGCAGATGCAAGACGAGCTGCTGGCCATCCGCGCCCGCGCGCAAATCACCACGCTGCTGGTGACCCACGACGTGGAAGAGGCGATTTTCCTCGCCGACCGCGTGGTGGTGATGGAGCCGCGGCCGGGGCGGATCAAGCGCGTGGTGGCGATCGACCTGCCCCATCCGCGCCACCGCAGCAGCTTTGAATTCCACCAACTGCGCGAAGAATTGCTGCATGAACTGACCAGCAACGGCGCCTACGTGGCACCGCCGGTGGTGCGTGTTGAAGACCTGCCGCTGGCCTATATCGCCTACTAATTTGGCCTATACAACGAACGCAAAGGATCTGTCTGCCATGAGTAAACGCCCCAACTTCCTGGTTATCGTTGCCGACGACCTGGGCTTTTCCGACCTCGGTTCGTTTGGTGGCGAGATCGCCACGCCCAACCTTGACGCCCTGGCCAATGCTGGCGTGCGCCTGACCGACTTTCACACCGCGCCAACGTGCTCGCCGACCCGCTCGATGCTGCTGACCGGCACCGACCACCATATCGCCGGTATCGGCGCCATGGCCGAGGCGCTGACGCCGGAGCTGATCGGCAAACCTGGCTACGAGGGCTACCTCAATGACCGCGTTGTCGCCCTGCCCGAGTTATTGCGTGAGGCCGGTTACGAGACGCTGATGGCGGGCAAATGGCACCTGGGCCTGACAGCCGATTTGGCCCCGCATGCCCGTGGTTTTGAGCGTTCCTTTTCCCTGCTCCCGGGCGCCGCCAACCACTACGGTTACGAGCCGCCGGAAGACGAAAACACCCCGCCAATCATCAAGGGCACGCCGGTGCTCTATATCGAAGACGATAAATTCGTCGACAAGCTACCGGAGGATTTCTATTCATCCGACGCCTTTGGCGACAAGTTGCTGCAGTACCTCAAAGAGCGCGACCAGGCGCGGCCCTTCTTCGCCTACCTGCCCTTCTCTGCCCCGCACTGGCCGCTGCAAGCGCCCGCCGATGTG
>LNAP01000706.1_pt1 | contig 36785 bp, 33 predicted proteins | sample 602601 | NCBI WGS metagenome assembly LNAP01 (sample SAMN02440304, study PRJNA202911) | soil metagenome | biome: Subtropical and temperate rainforests or woodlands; isolation source: soil samples (1 kg each in a 20% v/v slurry with milli Q water) were... ... | reverse complement strand
CCCTGGCCCGCTCCGCCCTGGGCCGGTGGCTGCGCCGCGCCGGCCACGGCGGACGCCATCGCGATGATCATCGCCCCCAGTAATCGTCCCGGGTTGCGCGGCAGAAAGTGGCGTTGAGTCCTCATGATCGTCCCCCTTGGTAGGTCGGTGAAAAGACCAGCAAACCCCATTCCCGCGTGGGGCGAGGCGCGGGAACGCGGTTTGCTGGATGTCCGAACGCATGGCCAAAACGCATTACCCCGGACGCACTCCCTCTCACCCGTTACCTCAACGGCGCTCGGCGCCTTTCCCAGGAGATCTTCATGAAACCTCGCTACCTCACCGCCGCCCTCCTTGCCGCTGCGGCGCTTGGAGCCGGACAAATCGCCATGGCCCAGACCACCACCCCCGCCGCGCCAATGGCGGCTGAATCGAAGCTGGACGGCAACGATCGCGACTTTCTGGAAAATGCCGCGCAGGCCGGGCACATGGAAGTGGAAGGAAGCAAACTTGCGCTTGAGAAATCGCGCAATGCCGAGGTCAAGGCCTTCGCACAGAAAATGGTCGATGACCACGGCAAGGCAGGCCAGCAACTGGCTGCCCTGGCCAAGAAAAAGGGTTATGACGCCCCGACTGAACCTTCCCTGGTGCAGCAAGCAAAATTGAAGACGCTTGGCCTGCGCGACGATGGGTTCGACAAGGCCTACGCCGAAAGCATCGGCGTGTCGGCCCACGAGGACGCGGTAAAGCTGTTCCAGCAGGCCGCGAACGAAGCCAAGGACCCCGAGGTCAAGCAATTCGCCACGGAAACGCTGCCAACGCTTGAACAGCACCTTCAAATGGCCAAGACGCTGGACCAGGGCGTAAAGAAGGCACCCTGACCGCGAACAGTCCCCTCACCCGGTGATGGCCATGCATTCCCCCCAACCGGTCTTGACGTCGGCCCCGGCCGGCAATGTCAGGATTGTCTACTTGGCACCGCAAAGCGCGGTCGGTCCGATGGCCGAACCGCGCGTCGCAGCCAATGACGACATCCTGCCGCCGCCACCGGGGCTGGCGTCCGGGGCAGGCGAAACGGGGCCGATCCCACTGCTGCAAGTCCCGCTTGCCATCGCGTTGGCGGCCATGCTGTGGGCGATGGGGGCGCTGGTCTTGCTGACACTGGCCCTGGCCTATCGGCTACTGGCCGCCTGAAACGGCCAGGCGCTGCGCGCCCCGGCCACGGGCCAATTGCGGCGGATCGGCGCGGCCACCGGCGTCTCCTCGGGCGACGTCAGGGGCTCGCGACCCACTTGAAGCAACTTGCGATCACCCAATCTCAGGGCTGTCAGCACGCCGCCCGTTACGCAACCGGTGTCCACGCAGGCAACATCCGACCGCACCAGCAGCCCCAACGTCGCCCAATGCCCGAACACGATGGGCGTGCCGCCGGCCAGCCTGCCCGGCACGTCGAACCAGGGCAGCGTGCCGCGCGGCCAGCTGCCTGGCGTGGATTTTGCGGTGGGCGCCAGCTCACCCGCTCGCGTACACAGGCGCATGCGGGTAAACGCACTGACGATGAACCTGGCGCGGCGCTCTCCTTGCAGCCGATCCCGCCAGGCCAGCACCGCCGGGCCGTTGAACATGCGCATGTGGCGTCGCCACTGGTCGTCCCTGAGCAGCGCTTCGACTTCGCCCGCCAACGCCATCGCCGTCGCGGTATCCCAATGGGGGTAGATCCCGGCGTGCGCCAGGACGTGCCCGGCCTCGGCATGCATCAAGGGGCGGTGGCGCAACCAGTCCACCAGGACTTCCGCATCAGGCGCGTTCATCAGGTCGTCCATCGTGTCGTTCTTGCCGGGCCGCATGCAGGCGGCCGCGATGGCCAGGGCCCGCATGTCGTGATTGCCCAGTACCACCGTGGCACGATCACCCAGCGCCATGACGCGGCGCAGCGTCGCGGCGGACTCCGGCCCCCGGTTCACCAGGTCGCCCACGAACCATAACCGGCATGTCGGGTCGTCGGCGATCTCCGGGCGCGCCAGCAATGCGTCCAGCGATGCGCGGCAGCCATGCACGTCGCCGACCGCCCAGATCGAAGGTTTGCCGCCTGCGTCGGCCATCCCGGTCTCCCTGCCCTGCGCCGTGGCGCCGGGATCAGGACTTGGTCCGCGCGCCGGCTCCCCGGTTCCGTTGGCTCTGCTGGTCCTGGCCGGTTCCGATCTGCGCGACATGGCCTTCCTTCTTCGTGCGGTTCTGGGTGTCGCCGTGGCTCGCCTGGTTTTCCCGGGCTGTATCGTCGGATGCGGGATTGGGCTTTGCTGTTTTCGGTTTCATGGCGTGGCTCCTTTCTGGATAGCGCGATAGGCAAGGCCAATCCAGCAAACCGCATGCCCGGCATCGCCGCGGCGAACCGCGCGGCGCGCCGTCTGCGGCATGGCGCGCCCATGCCGGACACACGGCAGGATCTCCACCGCACGGGCACTTTTTTCCGACAGGCGGCTAGCCCTTGTCGATCAATCCGCGCGCACGCTTCAGCGCAGCCACGATGGTCTGAAAGGCCGCTTCCCGGCTTTCGCGATTCGGGCTTCTTAACGCAAACGACGGGTGATAGGCCGCCAGAACGCGGCTGTCACCCCGTTCCAGGGTCTTGCCCAGCGAAGCCTTCAGCGTGTGCTTGCGATCCCGCATCAGCGCGCTTAACGCCGTGGCGCCCAGGGCGATGATGACGTGCGGCTGGACATCATCAAGCTCCTGGTCCAGCCAATACTCGCACGCGTGGATTTCGGCTTGCGCAGGGGATTTATGCATCCGGCGTTTGCCGCGCAATTCCCACTTGAAGTGCTTCACGGCATTGGTGATGTAAACCGCGTCGCGGCTGACGCCCGCTTGCGCCAACGCCTTGTCCAACAGCGCGCCGGCAGGCCCCACGAATGGGTGGCCCGCCAGGTCCTCCTTGTCGCCCGGTTGTTCGCCCACCAGCATGATGGCGGCGTGGCGCTTGCCCTCGCCCCCTACCGCCTGCGTGGCGTTGCGCCACAGGCCGCAACGCCGACACGCGCCGAGCGTTTTCGGGCGCTGGTCGGGATCGACATCCCCGTCATCGTGCCCGGGAGAACTCGGCGTGGCATTCATGCCGGCCCACCCTCACGCCGCTCAGGACCGGTTGTCCACGGGCGGCGCCCCTGGCGTGGCCCGGCCCGGGTCCCACACGTCTTCGGGATCCATGCCGGGGGGAAACTGGCGTCCCGCCCCGGTTCGGTTGGGGTCCGCGGGGCGGTCGGACAGCGTGCGCTCACGTTCGGGCACGGGTTTGTGCGGGGCTTCCGCAGGGGTGTCTTGATGCGAATGGGGCTGGGTGCTCATGGCGGCGTCCTCCGCGTGTCTACAGCGGCGCAACCGGCGCCGCGGCGGTAGCCGGGGTCCAGCAAGCCGTGTGCCGCCCGGTTTGTTGGCGGTCGGCGCAGAAATAGGCCACCGTGCGGGCGATGCCCTCTTCGGGACCGATTCGGGGCCACCACCCCAGGCTGCGGCGCGCCAGTGAAATATCGGGGCAGCGATGGGTCGGGTCGTCCACCGGCAGGTCGCGGTGAACCAGCGGCACGTGGGCGCCGGTCAGCTCCCGCACCATGTCGGCCATTTCCAGCATCGTCAGTTCGGCCGGATTGCCCAGGTTCACGGGACACGCAACCGCCTCCGGGCTTTCCATCAACCGCACAAGCCCGTCGATAAGGTCATCCACGTAGCAGAAAGACCGGGTCTGCGTGCCATTGCCATAGATGGTCAACGGTTGGCCCGACAACGCCTGCACGATGAAATTGGACACCACGCGGCCGTCGTCCGGCGACATGTGCGGCCCGTAGGTGTTGAAGATGCGCGCAATCTTCACGACCACACCCTCATGGCGCGCATACTCCATGAAAATCGTCTCGGCGCAACGTTTTCCCTCGTCATAGCAAGACCGGGGACCGATGGGGTTGACGTGTCCCCAGTAGCCCTCGCGCTGGGGATGTTCCAGCGGATCGCCGTAGACTTCGCTGGTGGATGCCTGAAGCACGCGCGCGCCGCATCGCCGCGCCAATTCCAGCACCTGCATCGCGCCCAGCAGGCACGTCCGCAGAGTCTTTAACGGATCGGCCTGGTAATGGACAGGGGACGCCGGGCAGGCCAGGTTGTAAATGCGGTCGACCTGAAAGCCGGGCAAGGGGTCCGCGACATCATGGCGCACGACCGTGAACCGGGGATGTCCCGCCAGCGCGGCAACGTTGCACGCCCTTCCCGTCTGGAAGTTGTCGACGCAGGTTACCCGCCAGCCGTCCTGCAGCAACCGCGAACACAAGTTCGCGCCCAAGAAGCCCGCACCGCCTGCCACAAGCGCGTGGCCATTCCGTAATGTTTGATCGGTCATGCTGCCTCCAACATCGTGTCGAACACGTTTATCCAATCGTCAACGAAGCGCTCAATGCCGAATCGCTCCAAGGCGGTCTCGCGCCCTGCCGCGCCCCAGGCGCGTGCAAGCTCTGGCTCGTCCAGCAATTGGCGCGCCACGTCCACCAGCCGGTCCAGCCGCGTATCGACGTAGCCGTTTTTGCCATTGACGATGACTGCGGGCAGTTCCGTGGCGGCAAACCCCACCACCGGCACGCCGCACAGCATCGCCTCCACCAGCGAGAGTCCCAGGCTGGCATATCGGATCGGGCTGAAGAAATAGCGGTAGCGCACCATGCAATCCGCGACTTCCATATTGGGCACTTCGCCCAACCCGCCCAGTTGCTCGGACCCCATGCCGATCAGATCCAGCGGCGTCTGATCGCGCACCTGTTCAAACACGTCGCGGCCGATGCGCCGTCCGCGCCGATGAAGATGGTTCACGACGGTGATTCCCCGTTCCAGCCTGCCCTCGTACCGGGCAGTCGGTAGCGGCACGCCGTGCTCCACGATGCGGGTCGGCATGCCATCCGAGTCCCACATCACCGCATTGAACGGCGTGACATGCACCAGCAGACCGCGATCATGCCGAAACGGGTGGACGGTGTCGGTGGGGTGCGGCTCGGGCGGGTTGTGTTCCAGATACGCGCTTGGCAAGTCGCGTTGGGCCGGGCTTAGCAACAACCTGGCGTCTTCAAGATTCTGGCGCGACTGGTAAAGCACGCAATCAAACTGCATCGCACGCAATTGCTCGGCCGGTACCTGCGTCACGTTGATCCCCCACGGAATACGCGTGCCCAACGCGCCATATCCCGGACGGTCCCCCGGCAGACTGGGCACCACGAAATCATGCGGCACGTGGCCCAGCGCATACAGGTAATTGCCATGAACGTGCCACGTCAGGATGCGCAGGCGGCGGCGCGGCGCCAGGCCAATCGGTGTCATCGGGCCTCCCTTGCCAAATGGCTGTCAGCCAGCGTCAAGACTTGCGGGACCGTGATCGCCAATGCGCAAGGATGCCCGATCGGACAGGTCTCGAACGCGCAGGGGCGGCAAGGCATGTCGGCCGCCAGCACGGTGTGCCGGGCACGGTCCTTGGGTGCCCAGCGCACGGGGTCGCTTCCGCTGGCGATAACGACACTGGCCGCGCCGACTGCCGCCGCCACATGCGATATGCCGGTGTCGTTGCAGACCAGCAGCCGGCTCATCCGCAACAATGCCGCCAGGCTGCCCAGCGTGGTCGCGCCACACAGGTCGGGCAGGGTCAGGCCCGACAAGCGGCGCAGTTCAGCGGCCATGGGCTTTTCCGACGTTGTTCCGGTCAGTGCCACCTGCCACCCCAGCCGCGACAGCGCCTGCGCCACGTCGGCATAGCGTTCAAGCGGCCAGCGCCGGGACGGGAGCCGCGCGCCGGCGTGCAGCAGGACCAGGCGCGCGGGGTCCAGTCCATGTTCCTGCAGCAGCCGGTCCGCGTCGCGCTGGTCGCGTTCCGTGCAAGGAAATTCCAGCGTGTCGTCTTCCGCCGGCACGCCCAGATAGCGCAGCAGCGCCAGATAACGCTGTGGCTCTGGCAGCCCATCCGGCCAGGTCATTCGTTGCCCCGGCACCGGCGTGGCCGCCCCGTCGACGAACCCGCCCCATCTGCGGGCGCCCAACTGGCCGACGATGGCATTGGATTGCGCGCCGCTGCCATGCATCTGCAAGGCAACGTCGGCATGGAGGGTCCGCACGCGGCGGTAGAAGCCCGGCATGGCCTGCGGCCGAGGCGCCTGTTCCGGAAATGCCGGAATCCCCGGAAATTCGACCAGGTCATCGACATACTGGTGGAACCGGTCGGCGAATTCCCGGGCATTGGGCAAGCCGACCAACGTGATGCGTGCGTCGGGAAAGGCTTGCCGCAATGCGCGCAGCGCCGGAACGGCGCACAGCATGTCGCCCAATTGCAGCGCCCGGAACACAATGATGCTGGCGGGCGGCGCGGAATGACTGAATAACGGCTTCACGCTGTCCACGAGCCGACCCTCCCGAAACGCGCCAGCCCCACCGCTCGCCAGTAGATCGACAACAGTGGAATGAACGCCGACGTGATCGCAAGATCGATCACGTTTCGCGCGGACTTGCGGGTGCCGCGCAAACGCCTGAAAAAGAATACCGCCGTCAACGCCAACCACGTGCCGGCTGCCGCCAGCGCCGCATTCGCATACCCCATGGCGGCCAGGGCCACGGCCAGCACGAAGGCCGCCGTCACGCTCAAATAAAAGCGCGGCGCATGCGCCCGGATGCGGTTGCGGTAGAACAGGGGGTACTTCTTCTTCAACAACATGTCGAACATCACCTTCTTCTGCATGCCCAGGCCGGCGGCGAAGCGATTGGGGCGAAAGGGATGCAGGACGCGCGCCCGGGGGCAACGTTCAACGGCAAAGCCGCGGTCCAGCAGTGCAAAATGCAAGTCGGAGTCTTCGCGCCAGGCCATGGTGTAGCGAACGTCGAAGCCGCCGACGGCCTGCAATGCCGACCGGCGCACGAAGCAATTGGCCGTGATGAACTCGGCGCGGGTCAAACCCGAGGCATCGCGCTCGTAGTCGTTGGGCGGATCCGGCAACGGCATGTCGGTCGCGCCCACCACTGCCCCCACCGAAGGGGGCAAAGCGGCCACGCCCTGCTGCAGCCAGTCCTCGCCGGGAATCGTGTCGTCGTCGGTGAAGGCAATGATCTCGCCCTTGGCGCTGCGCCAGCCCTGGTTGCTGGCGCCCGCCGGGCCCCGGGTGTCCGTCACCGGCAAATAGCGAACGGCGGGCCGCCCGCCGCATGTGCCGCAAAGCGCCTCGACCTGCCGCCGCGTCGCCGCGCTTGCTGCGTCGTCGCATACCAGGACTTCGTAGGCGTGACGTGGATAGCACTGGCGAACCAGCGCGTCCAGGCAGCGGGCCAGCAACGTCGGGCGCTTGTAGGTCGGCACCACCACGGACACCAGAATGGAATCGTCGGCGGCTGTCATCGCGGCTTCTCGACCAGGTAGGAACCGATCACCAGCGCATCCAGCGGCGAGGTCCAGAAGCACTCCACCGCATCCCGGGGCGTGCAGACAACGGGTTCGCCCCGTGTATTGAACGAGGTGTTGACCAGCACCGGAACGCCCGTCAGCCGCTCGAACGCCTCCAGCAGGTCGTAGTAGCGTGAATTCTGATCGCGGCGGATGGTCTGCACCCGGGCAGTGCCATCGATATGCCGAACCGCCGGAATCTGCTGCGCCCGGTGCGGCAGCACGTCATAGACAAACAGCATGAATGGCGCGCAGATCGACGGTTCGCCTCGCCCGTCGAACCACTGGGTTGCGCGCTCTTCCATCACGACCGGCGCCACCGGCCGGAAATCCTCGCGATCCTTCAGCCCGTTCAATCGGGCCTGCATCGCGCTATCCAGCGGCGATGCCAGGATGGACCGCGCGCCCAACGCGCGCGGGCCAAACTCCATGCGTCCCTGGAACCAGCCCAGGATCTTGTCCTGCGCCAGCAGCGCGGCGGCCTCGCCCGCCACATCGTCAAGCCGCCGGAAGTCCAACCGCGACTTGTACAGGAACCGCTCGATCTCATCATCCGAATACGACGGCCCAAGATAGGCGTGTTCCATCGACCACGCGCGCTTGCCGCCGCGGCGGTGATAGTCGACGTAGAGAGCCGCGCCCAATGACGTGCCCGCGTCGCCGGCGGCAGGCTGCACCCATACGCTGTCGAACGGGCCGTCGCGGACAACGCGCGCATTCATCACGCAGTTCAACGCCACGCCGCCCGCCATGCAAAGGTTGCGGGCGCCGGTTTTTTCGTGCAGCCATTGCGCCATGTGCAGCACCGTTTCTTCCAACACGTATTGCAACGAACTGGCGATGTTCTTGTGGCGGTCTTCGAAGGGGGCGCCGCGCTGCCGCGCCGGGCCGAAGCGCTCTTCCAGCCGGGCCGGTTGCAACGAATAGCCGCCCTCTTCTTCCAGGCGCAGGATTTCACGGAACTCATTCCGATACTCGGGCGTCCCGAACGACGCCAGCGCCATCACCTTGTATTCGTCGGAAGAATGAAGAAAGCCCAGATAGCTGGTGACGGTCTCGTACAGCAAGCCCAGCGAATGCGGCAGGTCGATCTGCTTGATGCGCGCATATTCGCCATGGGAGAAATGGCCGTAGCTTGTGGTGGTCCGTTCGCCCCGTCCGTCCATGGTCAACACGGCGCATTCTTCGCAGGGCGCCGCCAGGAACGCGCTGCTTTCATGCGAAAGGTGATGGTCCAGATAGATCCACCGGTCCATGATGTGGGCCAGCGTCAGGTCATCGAAACGCGGCGACTTCAGGTGATGCGGGGCGCCGTCCAGCAACTGGCGCGGGGCATTCACCAGGTACGAAAGGAAGAGCGGGTCCCACGGGGATCCGCCGCCCGCGCCCGTGCCCGCGCGGGACGGCTCAAGCGGCAGCTGGATATCCGACGGATGCGGACGCCCTTCGGCCAGCAACGCCGGGTCATAGGAATAGACGATGTGGTCAACGTCCCGCAGGCGGATGTCCGCCACCGACAGGCAATAGTCGATGGCGTAGTACGGCAATTGCCACGTCGTGAAGGGAACGGGTCGCTTGCCGTGCTTGACACGGGTAAAGCGCTCTTCCTCGGCCGCTGCCACGACGACGCCATCATGCACGAGCGTGGCGGCACAGTCGTGATAGGCCGCATTGATGCCTAGTGTGTACATGGAACGCTCTCCTTGGCGGCCCGCGGGCCGGATTGCTGCTGGCGGGTCAGGCTCATCAATTCACGCGCCGCCATCGCAACGCGCTTGGGCTCGACACCGGCCAGGCAGGATTGGTGGCCCTCGGGGCAGACGCTTCGATAGCAGTACTTGCAGGGCACATCGTGATTCAGCACCCGCGATGGCGTGTGCCATGGGGTGTGCTGGGGGTTCGTCAGGGCGTACAGGTCCACGACCGGAACACGCAGCGCCGCGGCGATATGCGCGGGCCCGCTGTTGTTGCAGATCACCACGGCGGCGTGTTCCAACGCGGCCGCCAGTTCGCCCAGCGTCAGGCGGCCGGACAGGTCGATCAGGCCGGGCAACAGACAACGCGCTTCGCTCAGGGCCGATGCCAGCGATTCGGTTTCATGGCCGCCCAAAAGCAGGATGCGGCGGCCATCGCCACGCAACTCCACCAGCGCCTCCACCAGCTGATGCGCCGGATAGCGCCGGGACGGCGCAGTCGCCCCCGCATGCACGCAAATCCATCCCTCGGCCTCGCAGACCCCTTCGCGATGCAACTTGTCGCGCAGTGACAGCCGATCGACGTCCTTGACCTGGAACGACATGCCCACCTCGTCGCTACGCGCGCCGATGGTCGCCACCAGATCCAGCTGGCGTTGGACTTCGTGGCGCACGCCCTGCGCGGGCTCGGTTTCACGAACCCAGTCCGTAATCAGCCGGTAGGGGTTTTCACGGCAATGCGCAAGCACCCGGGGAACGCCGGCCAGGTGGCACAACAGCGCGGCGGGCAGCGGACTTTGACTGTACGTCGTGAAAATCACGGCGGCGTCCGGCCGCAAGGCGCGCAACCGGCCGATCGCGGCGATATCCTCGTCACGTCCGGCCGAGCCGTTCTTGACCCACGCAGCATCGTAGGACAAGGTGCTGTCGACTTCGGGGATGAACGGCGCCACCGCGGCGCCCGCCGGCGAGGTCAGCAACGACAAACGGCGTGCGCCGGACTGACGCAGCGCCCGAAAGGCCGGCGTGCACATCAGCACGTCGCCCATGTTGTCCAGACGGACACATAGGACATGAGCGCAATCCTGCCAATCCGGCACCATGGTCATGCTCCTTGCGCCGAGCGCGCGGCCTGATGCCCGATGATGATGCGGGCAGCAGCGTCCAGGTCGGGCGCGCGGCAGAATGGCTCTCGGCCGGGGCCGGTGCGCCATTCCGTTTCATTGCCGACGTCCAGCAGGATGCTGCGGCATCCCGCCCGGTTGCCCGCCTCGACGTCGTCCAGGATGTCGCCGACGAACCAGGAATCTTTCAGGTCAAGGTCCAATTCCTGCGCGGCGCGCAACAGCAGGCCCGGCTTGGGCTTGCGGCAGTCGCAGTCAACGGCATAGTCTTCGACCACGCCGTCGGGGTGGTGCGGGCACCAGTAAAACCCATCCAACCGGGCCCCAGCCGCTCGGAACATGGCGGCCAGTTTCACCTGGACGTCATGCAGCGCGTCCGCGGCGAACAGGCCCCTTGCCACGCCGGACTGGTTGCTGATCACCACCAGGCACACGCCCGTCGCACCCAGGCGCGAAAGCGCCGCGAACGCCATCGGCGCGTAGGCCATACGGCCCGGATCGACGTTGTAGGGATCATCGACCAGGACGGTGCCGTCCTTGTCCAAGAACACGGCTGCCCTCAGGGCCATGACGTCTCCTTCATCGGCAGGACCATCACTTCGGGCACCACGGTGTCGGCAGGCTGCGTCAGCACGAACCGTACTGCCCGCGCGACATTGGCCGGGTCCTGCAAGGTGTCGGTATCGATATCGGGAAACCGATCCAGCAGGAACGGCGTGCGCATCCCCCCGGCAATGACGGCGCTGACCTTCAGCCCCGCGCCCCGCAGCTCGGCGTGCAGCGCATGCGACAGACCCATCAGGCCCCACTTGCTGGCGTGATAAGCGCTGGCGTTCGGCCATGCCCGCCGGGCGGCCGTCGAGGCCACGTTGACGATATGTCCGCCTGGGCTCAGGCGGCTCTTGCCCAGCTTCGCCATCAGGAATGGGCCGGTCAGGTTCGTGCGCAACACGCGCTCCCAGACGTCAGCGTCCAGCTGATCGATCGGCGCGGTGACATCGATGCCCGCGCTGTTGACGATGGCGTCCAGCGCGCCGAAGCGTTGGACGACTGCGTCCAGGCCCTCTGCCACATCCGCCACCACGCCCACATCCATCACGCACACCATGACGTCGGCCCCCGATTCTTTGAGCTTGCTGGCGACCGCTTGGGCGCGTTGCTCATCGATGTCAGTCACCACGACGCGCGCGCCTTCGGCAGCCAGCATTTCGCAAAGAGCGGCGCCTAACCCGCTGCCGCCGCCGGTGACCAGCACAACCTTGCCTTGCAAGCTTTCGCATTCATCCATGAATTGCTCCTTAGGCCGCGATCCGCGTTGCCGCGCGATCGCTCAACGGCACGCCGGCCGCCATGCGTCCGTAAACGGACAGAAGGTCCTGACCCACCCGCTTCCAGGTGTACAGGCGCCGGGCCCGCAATCTGCCCGCCTCGCCCATGCGCTCGCGCAGCGACGAGTCGCCCGCCAGTTGCGCCAGCCGGTCCGCCAGGGTGTCGGGATCCTTGGGCGGCACGAGAAAGCCCGTCTTGCCATGCACGACCGTGCTGCGTATGCCGCCCGTGTCCGAGCCCACCACCGGTCGCCCGCAGGCCATGGCCTCGACAGGGGTGATGCCGAACGGCTCGTACCACGGCGTGGTGACGAAGACATCGCTGGCGCTGTAGTACATGGCCAATTCTTCGCGGCGGCGGCGGCCCGCGAAATCGACCCACTCGGCCACGCCCTCTTCTTCGGCGATACGCCGCAAGCGGCCGATTTCCGGCGTGGCGGCCGGATCGGCGTCATCGGTATTGCCACCGACGACGCACAGCCGCGCGTCGATACCATGCCGTTGGCGCAACCGCGACAAGGCGCGGATCACGTTGTCGACGCCCTTGCGCGGCACCATCCTGCCTAGCTGCAACAGCGTGAAGGCGCTGTCGTCCCAGCCCAATGCCATCCGCGCCGCCGCGGCGGGAACAGGCACCATTTCTGCCGAGTCGTAGCCGCAGGGCACGATCTCGATGCGGCGCGGGTCGGCGCCGTACAAATCGATCAGGTCTTTGCGGTCCTGCGGACATTCCGCGATGATGCGGTCCGCCTGCCGGGTGATGTCGTCCTCGATGTCGAAGCGGCTATCCGGAAACCGGTCCGCTTCCTGCTGATATTGCCGGCGCACCTTGCCCAGCGCATGAAAGGTCACGGCCAAAGGAATGCCGTACCGCTGCGCGGGCGGCAGCGCCGCCATCGCCGACATGAAGAAATTGGCATGGATGACGTCGTAGTCCGCCGCTTGCCGGCCGATATACCGCGACAGGAAGGCGGAGAATTCATCCATGTACGGCAACATGTCTTCCTTGGGCAGAAAACGCTGCGGCCCCGCCGGGACATGAATGACGCGCACGCCGTTCATCCAGCGGTGTTCCATTTCAAGCGCGGGGTCGTCCTTGCGGGTGAAGACGTCCACCTGCACGCCGGCCCGTGCCAATTCCCGGGCCACATGGGCGACATATACGTTCTGCCCGCCGCTATCCACACTGCCCGCCAGGGCCAGGGGCGAGGCATGTTCACTGATGATGGCTATCTTTTTCATGGTGCCACTCCGTTGTGCCGATCGGCGCTTGATTCCAGTCGGCCGGCGTCATTCACGGCCGCCTCCGATTGCGGTGTCGCCAAACGACGTGCCCCCTTTTTCTCCGGCTCCCGCAACGCGGATCCGGTTATCGACGTCTTGCACGCCCGCGCATGCGTCCGCGCAGTCTTCAATGCGATGCTTGGTGCGGCGATCGCGGACGGTGCCTTCAAGGGTCACGCGGCCATCCGTCACGTTGACCGATACGTCGCTGACGTCCAGGCCGCTGTGCGCCAGATATTCACAAACGTTCTCGCGCACGCGTTCATCTGAACGCGTGTAGCCCTTGGGGTCCGTGCGCCGCGAACCCCGGTCTCGCCAAGCAGTGGGGCCGCGGTTGTAGCCGCCGCGCTCCGCGGTTTCGAACGAGGCCTCGGGCTCGTCCGCCCATTGCGGCCGATCGCCGTAGTAGCCGCCTTCTTCATCACCGTAGGAAGTCGGGCCGCCGTAAGTCGGATTGCGCGAGCCATATACCTGTTCGCGCTGATACGACGGGTCCTGATTTCTGAATCCGCCGTAGCTGCTTTGCCCGGGATCGGCGCTGCGGCTCCGCACGCCGCCTCGCGTTTCACGCGTGCCCGGTGCTCGGCGTGTTCCTTCCCCTTGATAACCGAAGGACGGCGCGGGATCCCGCCAGGGTTCCTGGTCGCCGGAATGCCTCGGCGCCGTATCCTCGCGGCCCGGACTCCACGGCCCGTCACGCCCCGAGCCCCGGCCGCGTTGCTGGGCCTGCGGATAGAGATCATCGCGTGACGCGGGCCCCCCAGGATCGCGGTTGAAATCGTCATCGTCGTCTCTGCCAAAATAGCGTGGGTCACGGATCATGGTGCCTCTCCTTGGATGCGGTTTGCAGCAATTCCGGTGCGGATCTCCAGCGCTTGCGAACTCGCTTGATCCAGAAGCAAGTGGTGTGCCGACGACGGCTCAAAACACGTGGCGTCGAGGTGATTTCGGAACACCCGTTTCTTGCCCGGCACTTCTTACAAGCGCGCGTAAGAAGTGCCGGAACGGGGCCAGTGACACATCGCCTGTCATGGGCGGGCCACAGGCAACAGCGCGCCAACGGTCGCGACAATCTCGTTGGGATCCGCGGGCTTGGCCAGGTGAACCTGGAACCCGGCCAGCAGACTGCGCAGCCGATACTCCGGACTGGCGTGCCCGGACAGCGCAATCGCCGGCAGCCTGTGTGCCAGCCCCGCGCCTCGCTCCGCCTCCATGGCCCGGATCCGCGCCACCACCTCGTATCCGTCGATGTCGCCCAGCGACAGATCGCAGATCAACACCTGGGGCCATTGCTCGGCGGGCGCGGCGGCAAGCGCCGCCAGCGCTTCATTCCCCCCCGCGTACTGCGTCACGCTGGCGTCGTTCGCGTTAAGAATCTCGGCGACCATGTCTCGCGCCTCGGCCTGGTCATCGATCAACATGATCGACGCCCCGCGCAGGTCGGGCAGCTTCACATCCGGGCGCAGTGGCGCCGGTTCCACCGCTCTGACGGGAAAATCGACGGAATAGCAGCGCCCTCCCGATGACGCGGCGGCGCTGTGGAACACGCCGCCCTGGCGTTGCGCTTGCGCGGCAAGTTGGGCGGGGTCGACCGCCGCCGCGGCGCGCAACACATCGGGAGTATTCAGTGTATCGTCAGCATCCGGACTGACCGGCTCGACGGCGCCGGCCAGTCGGCCATCCGTCACGGCAAGGCGGGTCAAGGGGCCTTCCCGCTGCAGCCGGATTTCGATGCGCCCGCCCGGCGGCGTGACCGCGATCGCGTGCAGGCAAAGATCCCACACCAGTTGCTGCAAGGCGCTTGGGTCGCCGGTAATGCGGGCAGCTTCGTTGCCAATCAAGGTATAGAGGTTCACGCCCTTCTCCTGGGCCAGTTCGCGCGATGCGTCCAACGCCCCCGCCACGACCGCCACCAGGTTGACCGGCTGGCGCGTGTCGCGGCCGCGCGCCTCCTCCAGCGCGGATTGCTGCCGTTGCAAGGCCCACATCTGCGCGTACATGCCGTTTCTTGCCAAGAGGTCCTCATGCGAGCCCTGCTCGACCACGCGGCCGCGATCCAACACCAGTATGTTGTGCGCATGCACGATGGTGGACAGCCGATGCGCAATGATCAGCGTCGTCCGCCCGCGTGAGAGTCTTTCCAGTTCGGCCTGGATCGCGCGTTCCGTGCGCGTGTCCAACGCCGAGGTCGCCTCGTCGAACACCAGGATGGAGGGGTCTTTGAGGATCGCCCGCGCAATGGCGATGCGCTGGCGCTCGCCACCCGAGAGCTTGACGCCGCGTTCGCCCACGCGCGTGTCGTAGCCGCCGGGCAGGCTCTCGATGAATTCGTGGACCCGCGCGCCGCGTGCGGCCTGGACGATCTGGTCCCGCGTCGCCTCCGGCTTGCTATAGGCAATGTTGTAGGCGATGGTCTCGTTGAACAGCAGCGTGTCCTGCGGCACGATGCCCACGGAACGGCGGACACTGCGCACATTGACGGCCCGCAGGTTCTGGCCGTTCACCAGGATGCGCCCCGAATCGGGGTCATAGAAGCGCAACAGCAAGCGCGCCAGCGTCGACTTGCCGGAGCCACTGCCGCCCACCACCGCCAAGGTGGTGCCTGCCGGCACGGTCAAATCAACGCCCCACAGCACCTGGCGGCCGGGCTCGTAGCCGAATCCCACGGATTCAAAGCGAATCTCGCCCGCGCCCGGCTCCAACGCCGGCAGGGCGGGATCGTCGCCGGTTTCCGGAGGATGGCGCAGCAGGCCGCACACACGCTCGGCATTGATGAACGCCTCTTTCGCTTGCCGGAAAATCAGGCCAAGCGTATTCAAGGGCAGGCAAATCTGAATGATGTATGCGTTGACCAGGACCAGGTCGCCCACCGTCATGGTTCTAGCCACCACCTGCTGGCCAGCCAGCAGCATCACCGCGGCCACCCCGCACGCGATGATTCCGCTCTGGCCTACGTGCAGGCGCGACAGCGACCGCTGGTTCCTGATGCCCACATGGGTCCAGTCCTCAAGCACCCGCGACAATCGGTCCGCTTCCAGCGTTTCGTTGGTATTGAGCTTGATCGCGTCGATATTGAGCAGGCTGTCGACCATCTGCCCGCTGGCCCGGGAATCCAGTTCGTTCAATCGCCGCTGATACACCACGCGCTTGCGCACCAGGATGGTCGTATAGGCAAAGTACGCCACGAACGTGACCGTGACGATCAGCGCGAACCACGGGCTGTATCCCAGCACCAGGATCAGCACGACCGAGACGATCTCCACCAGCGTGGGTAGCAGCGTGAAAAGGCCGGTGCCCAGCAGAAACCCGACGCCGGCCGTGCCGCGCTCCACATCACGGGCCAGGCCACCGGTCTGCCGGGAACCGTGAAAGCGCGCCCCCAGCCGCTGCAGCCGGTCGAATACGCTAACCGTAAATTCCGCGACGGTGCGCTGCGCCACCTGCACGAACACCACATCGCGCAGTTCGGTGAATACGCTGCCCCCAAAGCGGATGACCGCGTAACCCAGCAGCAAGAAGACGGGCAGGGTCAACGCGCCGGGCGCGCTGAGCGTATCGACGATGTTCTTGAGGACGGCAGGCACCAGGACCATCAGCAACTTGGCCGCCACCAGCAGCGCCACGGCCGCAGCGGTACGGCCGCGATACTTCCACAGCGCCCGGAAGATAGTTCGATTGACCTCGCGACGGGAAAACTCCGCCGTGGCATTGTCTGCGTCGCTCATGATGTAGGCCTCCCGGAGAAGGCGTCGCGTCGCGCCTGGACGACGGCCTTGAACAAGGACGCCACCGCCGCCGCGAAGGCTTCGTCGTACCAGGGGTTGGCGCCGCTGACCGCGACCACGATCCCATCGATCCAGACGCTGCCCCACACCGGCAAGTCCTTGGCATGCAGCAGATGGGGCTTGAGCGCCAGGACGTCGTGGCTGGACAGGCCCGTGCGCCAGCTCAGGCGCGCCTTGCCGCGCGCAAAAGCGCCGTAGTCCGCATCCCAACCCTCGGGGTCTCCGATGCTCTCTTCGTAGAGAATGGCATTGGCGAAATCGCATTCCCCCGGTTTCGCCAACGGGTTCATGATCACGACGTGAAGAAAACCGCTTTCACCGACACGCGTGTTGGACAGTGCGGCGTCCAGCATCGGCCGCGCGAGCGCAACGGCTTCGATCGCGGCGTCGCGCTCCCAGTACGCGGCAAAGGGCGTAGGTTGCATGACAAGTCCCTCCAGAATTGCGGCAAGGCCGAAATCACGGGAGGAGCAAGGACTATTCCTGGGGCCGCCGTCCGTCCCCGGCCCGCCACACGGCGGCGAGCTTGCGGCAAAGCCCGGCGTCAAGGACGCGTCTATGCCCTGCGACCCGCCTCCAGCCCTGCAGCGCGTCGCGGCACGCGCCTATCCGGGCTTTCCATCCTGGCAAGGCCGACAACACGTGCAGGCTGCGCGCCATCGCCATCCGTGGCGGCAGGCGCAGCCATGCCGTCCATAGCGCGTTGCGCGCCAACAGGCGCCGGCGCAGCGGCGCGTCCCGGGATGCGGATGGCCAATGCCGGGTTTGCACGGCGGGCGCATAGACGATGCGGCCGCCCTGCGCCAGGATGTCCAGCGCCAGCAGCTCTTCTTCCCCGCCGATAAAAAAAGGGGGCAGGTACCCTCCCGCCCGTCGGAACGCGCTTGTCCTCATCACGCAGGCGCCGGCCATGAAGCCCGTCAATTCCGGCCCGACCCCGGGCACGCGGGGCAACGGACTGGCCTCCATGGCCTGGCAGGCAGGATCCGGGCGGGCGTCCTCCCCCACCCAGATCCGGGCATTCAACACCGCGATGTCTTCGTGCGCGTCCAGGATCCCGGCCGCCTGTTCCAGCGCCCCCGGCATCCAGCACGTGTCGTCATCGCAGAACGCGACATAGGGCGTCGCGACTTCGGCGACGCCCCGGTTCCGGCCGGCGGCACCCAGGTTGGCGGCGGTTTCAACCAGCCTTGCCCGGGGAAAATCCTGTTTGATGCGCAGCGGCGTGCCATCGCTGCTGCCGTTGTCCACCACGATCACGGCGGGGTTCCCCGGCAACGCGTCGATACGGGCCAGCGTGCGGCAAACCTCTTCGCACCGGTTATAGGTCAGCACGACGATAGTCACCTGCCCGGCTGGGGACGGCTGCGCATTGGCCATAGCGGACCTACCGCGGCGCCGACAAGCGCCAATAGCATTCCTGGGCGGCAAGCTCGCGCGCGGATCTTCCCAGCCCCTTCAGCTGCGACGCATACGCCGAGATCAGGCGGGCCTTCGCACCAGCGTCCACGGCATACGGATGCGGGGTAACCGCGACGCCGCGTGCGTGCAACTGAACCAGCCGTTCCTGCACCAAGCCGGGATATGACCGGTAAGGAACGTCTTCATAGGCGAACCACGCGACGCCCGGCGTCGCTTCGCGGATCATCAGCCCCGCATCGCCCACCCGCATGTGATCGCCATGGAAGAGCCCCAGCGGAATCGCCACGACATCTGGAGCCAGGCTCGCCACCGCGTGAAATAGTCTTTCCGTCATCAGTGACCGATCTTCGTCGGGTGCCTCCCGGTATTGGCTGTCCTGCAAGCCCAGGTCCAGGCCCGTGCATTCGATCATGTTCAGCGCATTCTGGTTCTCTTGCTGGCGCCGAGCCATCGCTTCCGCCGCACTGGAAAACCCGCAGCGCCGGTCCCAGTCCGTCAGTCGGTCAGACGCGTCCGCCAGCCCGCTGCATACCGTCACGACCGTGCTGCCCGGACACACCGAGAGCCAGCCGCCGCAACTAAGAATGGCGTCGTCATAGTGCGGCGAAACCACGAGCAGACGGCTTGGCGGCACAGGGGCGCCGTCCGGGCCCCCTGCGCAATCACGAGAAGGTGCTTGCATGTCGGTGCTCTGGATCCGGAGGGTCGGGTCATGACAGCCCGTGGTATTTCCTGCCGATTTCCATCGTGGCCTGGTAGAACCCTTCCTTGCTGCCGCAGTCATAACGCTTGCCGTCGTATTCATACCCGAATACGGCCTTGGATCGCATCAGGCTGGCAATGGCATCCGTCAACTGGATCTCGCCCCCCACGCCAGGCTGCGTGTTGGACAACACGGTGAATATTTCCGGGTCCAACACATAGCGGCCGACCACCGCCATGTCGGAAGGCGCGTCGGCCGGATCCGGTTTTTCGACGATGCCGGACACCCGCATGACATGGGCCGACGCCTTGGTGCCTGACACAATGCCATATTGGCGCGTCGCGGCCTTCGGCACGCGCTGAACCGCCAGGACGCTACCTTGGAACTCTTTCGCCACCTTCATCATTTCACCGATGACGGGGGAATCCGCATCGATAAGGTCGTCCGCCAACAGCACGGCAAACGGTTCATCGCCCACGATAGGCGCCGCGCATAGCACGGCATGCCCCAACCCCAGGGCGGCCGGTTGGCGCGTGTAGACGCACTTGACATGAGAAGGGATGACGCTGCGCACGGTATCCAGCAATGCCACCTTGTTCTTCGACTCCAGCTCCAGTTCCAGTTCAGGAACCCGGTCAAAGTGATCCTCTATCGCCCGCTTGTTCCGGCCCGTCACAAAAATCAGTTCGGTGACGCCAGCCGCTACGGCCTCTTCGACGGCGTATTGGATGAGCGGTTTGTCGACGATCGGCAACATCTCTTTGGGCATGGCTTTCGTGGCCGGCAGGAACCGCGTGCCCAGGCCAGCAACGGGGAATACCGCTTTGCGTATCGGGAGCATAAAAGCCTCTGTATCGTTATGGTCCGCGCCCTGATCTACTGGGGCGCAACCGCACTGAGCAAATGGCGTTCCCGGGCCCCGTCACGCTGCTATTCGATAGCGACCGAACACACAAAGGCAAGCTTATTGCCCTCGGGATCCCGACAATAGGCCGCGAAAAAGTCCGGCGCATAGCGGGGGCGCAGGCCCGGTGGCCCCTCATCGACACCGCCCAGCTCCAGCGCCCTGCTCCAGCATTCCCGCACCGCCGCGCAGGTTTCCGCTTGAAAACTGACCTGGCTGCCATTGCCCCACGTCGCGGGCAATCCATTGAACGGCGGCGCCACGACGAACGACGGCCAGCGCCGATCCCCGCAACGCCATATGACACCGGCGGGGCCGGCGTCATCGACGCCGTTGCAACGCGTCAGGCCAAGAGGCCGCAGGACCACGTCATAGAACGCCACAAGCCGCGGCCAATCTCGAGCGCCCAGTTGAATATGCGTATACATGCCAGGATCCTCCTGTATCGAAAGCCCCCGAAGAAAAAAAGCTCGCAAACCGCATGCCGGAAAAGACATGCGAAAACGGCATGCGGAAACGGCCACGCCGCCCCGCGAGACGGGCACGGAATGTGCTGTGGCGCATGACCACCCATCATCCGTAAGGAGTCGTCATGAAACCTGCGTCGAAAGAATTGGATCGTTGTGTCGACAGTTGCATCGCCTGCTACCGGCGGTGCATGCAAACTGCGATGGGGCACTGCCTGGAAGCTGGCGGAAGGCATGTGGAACCCACCCACTTCCGTCTGATGATGGCATGCGCCGAGTTATGCCGGGCGGCCGCCCATGTCATGCTGGCCGAGGTAGAAAACCATAACGCAGTCTGCGGCGCATGCGCCGTCCTGTGCCGCGACTGCGCCCGCAGCTGCGAGGGCCTCGACGGAATGGAAGATTGTGCGCGCACGTGTAAGGAATGCGCCGACCTGTGCGACAAGATGGCGGCATGAGACGCCCCGCCGTGGCGGCGCGCACGAGTGGTGTCAGCCGCCCGCCACGCGCGTCACGATGGCCTGCGCAAATGCCGAACGATATCCAGCAGGTTCTCAAGGGCGACAGGCTTGCTGATGTGCGCGGAAAAGCCCGCTTCTATCGCCTTGTTCACGTCTTCCTTGGACCCGAACCCCGTCAACGCAATGGCGGGGATATCGCTGTCGGGATATTTTTCGCGGATGGCCCGGATCAACTGATATCCGTCGATTCCCGGCATACCGATATCGGACAGCAACAGATCGAAGGATGACTTGTCGAAGGCGTCAAGCGCCTGCTGGCCGCTGGAGACCGTCGTGACGCGGGCATCTTCCATTTCAAGCAACGTGCCCATGATCATGAGGATGTCTTCGGCATCGTCGACCATCAGCACCCGCAGCCCCTTCAAGGGGCTGTCCGGCTCCGACGAAACTTGACCGGGCGATTGCTCCGCGCCGGCCAGCGCCAGCCGCACCGTAAACCGCGCGCCCTTGCCCAGGCCGTCCGAGTACGCCTTGATCGTGCCGCCATGCGCCTTGACGAGTTCGCTTGCGACGGCCAAGCCGATGCCCAACCCCGCATTGGCGAAAGCCCGTTGGCGCATGTCCGCCTGACTGAACATGTCGAACACGCGGTCCAGGAACGCCGCCTCGATGCCGCGGCCCGTATCGGTGACATCCAGCTGCAAGGACTCGTCTTCCACCGCCAGCGCCAACGTGACCGAGCCCCCTGGCGGCGTGAACTTGATGCTGTTGTTGAGCAGGTTCCAGATGACTTGCTCCACGCGCAACGGGTCGGCGTTCAGATGGATGGCGCGGTCGGGATCGAATTCGCTGCGCAACACCAGGCCGGCCGCGGTCGCCACCGGGTGCAGCACATCCAGGATATTCCGGGCGATGGCGGTGATGTCGACGATCGATCGGTTCAACGCCAGTTTGCCGGTGCGTACCCGCGACAGGTCGAGCAAATCGTCAATGATGCGCGCCTGGCCTTTCACGGCCCGCTGGATCAGGTCGGCGGCGCGGGCGGCCGCCGGCGAATCGCGGACCGAGCTCGTGCGCGCAAGCAGTTCCGCGTTCAACTGGATCAAGTTGAGCGGATGCTTCAGTTCGTGCGACATCATCGCGAAGAACTCGTCTTTCAGCACGCTATCGGCGCGCGCCCGATCCAGCCGGGATTCCTGCTCGACGTCGCGCAACTTCAAGTCGGTGACGTCGCGCACGATCTTGGCGTATCCCTGGTAGGCCGGGTCGTCCATCCGGTTGACCCCGCCCGTGCAATACACCAGGCTGCCGTCCCTGCGCCGATGCCAGCGGTCGTCCGCGGCATAGCCGATTTTCTTGGCGCGTTCCAGTTCCTTGCCCGGTTCCCCCGCGCCGATATCCGCCTCGGTGAAGATCAACGAAAAGGACTTCCCGACAGCTTCGGCGGCGGTGTACCCGAACAGCGTTTCCGCACCGATATTCCAGTTGGTGATGATGCCTTCGCTGTCCAGCGTCAAGATCCCGAAGTCCCGTGCGCTTTCGGTCATCAGCTTCAAGTGCGCCTCGCCAAGCAGCACGCGATCTTCCGCCTTGCGCCGGCCCGTGATATCGATGAACGTCAGGACGGCGCCCTCGATGCGGTGCTCGGCGCTGCGATACGGCAGCAAGCGCGCCAGGAACCAGCGGTCGGTGCTGCTGTGCACCTCGCGCTCCACGGGCCGCAGCGATTCAAACACGCCGGCCGCGTCCTTGGCCAGGTCGGGGTAATCCAGACGATGCGTGATGTCCAGCAGCGACCGGCCCGCGTCGCTGGCGATGACATTGAAAATATCGGAGGCGCGTGGCGTGAACCACTGGATGCGCATTTTCCGGTCGACGAACAGCGTCGCGATATCCGTCGACGCGATCAGGTTCTGCAGGTCGTCATTGATCTTGGCCGTCTCATCGACTTTCGTCTTGAGCTCGGCATTCACGGTAATCAGCTCTTCATTGACCGATTGCAGTTCTTCCTTGCCCGTTTCCAGCTCTTCGGTGGCCGAACGCAGTTCTTCGTTGATCGCCTGAAGTTCCTCGTTGGACGCTTTCAGCTCTTCCGTGGACGTCTCGGACTGCTCGATAGTCGCTTGCAGCTGATCCTTCGTGCGTTGCAGCTCGGCTTCCAGCTGCGTCAATACCGCCGTGGAGCCCTTTTCCTCTTGGCCATCATCCACGCTCATGATGTCTTCGACTTCGTCGAACAGCACCAGCATGTAGTCGCTGCTGGTTTCCTCATGGCGGAACGGCCGCACGACCATGTTGACGTAGGTCTGGCGGTCGCCCGCCTTCATCTGGACACGGCGAGCCTCCACGCTTTTCTTCGAATGCAGCGCCTGGTACATGGCGGTGCGCAATTCCATCCGCAATTCCGGATACACCAGCATCGGCAGGCTGCGCGAAGGCTCGCCGCCCGCATGCCGAAGGAACCGGCCCGCCCGTTCCGACATGTGCACCACGTTGCTTTCCGCATCGACGATGATACTGGGCGGGGCATATAGCTCCAGCGCGCGCTGGTGCACCTCGGCATAAGAGGTCTTTTTCGAACGGTGGGCCGGGGCCGTCACGGCAACCGGCCGCACGCGCTCGAAGCCGCCTGCGGACAATTCCGGAACACTGCGGATGTGCGCCGGCGTCTCCTTGGCGACGTAGATGCGATTACGCTTGTCCACCACCTGGAACAGCTGCGGACATGCGTCGGCTGATTCGGAACTGCCCAGGAAAAGATACCCGCCCGGCTTCAACGCAAAGTGGAACATCCTGAGAACGTCGCGTTGCACGTCGCGGTCCAGATAGATCAACAGGTTGCGGCAGCTGACCAGGTCCAGCCGGGAGAAAGGCGGGTCGCGCAGAATGTTGTGAACCGCAAACAGCACACGTTCCCGAATATCCTTCTTGATCCGGTATTCGTTGCCCTGCCGTGTGAAATAGGCCTGCAACAGCTCATCCGCGACGTCGGCTTCGATCGCCAGCGGATAGACGGCGGTCCGACCGACCGAAAGAGCCGCTTCGTCGATGTCGGTGGCAAACAGCTGGAACTTCGCCGGCTGCTTCGCGGCCTCGGCGTGTTCGCTGATCAACATGGCCAGGGAGTAGGCCTCTTCACCCGTGGAACAACCGGCCACCCATGCCCGCAAGCCGCTGCCAGACGCGGCATCCACCTTGTCGAACAGCGTGGGAAGCACGGTTTTATCAAGAACGGCAAAAGACTCCTTGTCACGGAAGAATTGCGTAACGCCAATCAGCATGTCGGACAGCAAATTGGGCGTCTCGTCCGTCCGCTCTTGCAGCAGCTTCCAGTACTCCGTCAGGGTGGGTACCCCGGTGACCTGCATGCGGCGCTCGATGCGGCGCAAGACCGTGGCCCTTTTATAGTGGCGGAAATCGTGAGCCGTCCTGGCACGCAGCAGCGCCAGGATGTCTCGCAGCGCATTGTGGTCGGCCTGGCTGTCTTTAACGCCCTGCGGCGTATCCCCCGCCCCATCGGTTTCCGCCGCCTTCAGGTCCGGCAATTGGATGCTGAACATGTTGTCGGCAAGGTTCTCAAGCCTGCCGGGCATCTCCGATACGGGCAGGATGATGTCGACCATGCCCGTGGCGATCGCGCTGCGCGGCATGGCATCGTGCTCGGCGTCGTCCGGTTGTTGCGCGAACGTTACGCCGCCCTGCTCTTTTATCCGCGCCAGGCCCACCGACCCGTCCGCCCCGCCGCCGGTCAACACGATGCCAACCGCGCGCGTCGTGTGCACGTCGGCCAGCGTGCGGAAGAACTCGTCGATGGCGACATGCTTGCCCCGAGGCCGGGTGCCAGCGGTCAGGCGTAGATACCCGTCGCTCATCGACAGGACGGCGGCAGGCGGAATCACGTAGATATGGTTGCGTTCGATACGCACCGGCGCCGTCACCTGGGTCACCGGCAGCGGGGTGGCGGCCTGGAGGATCCGGTCCAGGATGCTCTCGTGGTTGGGCGATAAATGCACGATGACGACGAACGCCATGCCGGGGTCCGGGGACACGTTCGCGAAAAACCCCTTCAACGCGTCTATCCCGCCCGCGGAAGCCCCTAGCCCGACCACCGGAAAGTGCAGGTCGCTTGGTGCGTGGCCCAGTAACTGGTCGGGCCTTGAGGGGGAATCTGACATGGGGGTACCTGAGTCGGCAGGAGGCTTCGTTGACCTGAATGATACTGCCCGCGGATGCTGCCGCATCGCCCGCGAACAAGGTGCAGCAAAGGTGCAGCAAATTCCATTCCCACCTTGCGGTCAGGCCTCGGCGACGGGCTCGCCAAGGGCCGCCAGCGCCCTCTTCCGCAATACCATGACCCAATTTTGCGGAGCATAATAGAATGCTTCAGCGGCCCGGCGCAACGCCCGACTCCGCCTGATTGCCCAGTGATTCCACACGAGCGATGCCGCCAAGGGAAATTCATGCGCACACCGACACCCGCAGACACGGGCCTGGAACTGGCAGGGGAAAGCCGCTACCGGCTTCTTGTCGAGGCTGTGATGGATTACGCGATTTATCTTCTTGACCCCGGTGGGCACGTCAGCAGCTGGAATCCCGGCGCCGAACGCTTCAAGGGGTATGCGTCCCACGAAATAATCGGCCGGCATTTCTCTATTTTCTATACCGAAGAAGACCGGCTTGCGGGCGTGCCCGAGCGGGCGCTGGAGACGGCGCGCCGCGAAGGCCGATTCGAGGCCGAGGGATGGCGCGTCCACAAAAGCGGGCGGCGATTCTGGTGCAGCGTCGTGATCGACGCCGTTCGCGACGATCAAGGCCATGTGCTGGGCTTTGCGAAGATCACCCGCGACATCACAGACAAGAAGAAGGTGTTGGAAGAGATCCAGGCAACGCGCGACGCCCTGCATCATGCGCAAAAGCTCGAAGCGCTGGGGCGGCTGACCAGTGGCGTCGCGCATGACTTCAACAACTTCCTGGCCACGATCCGCTTTGCCGCGGAAATGCTGCGCAGGCCATCGCTCAGCGATGACAAGCGGTTGCAGCTGGCCAACGTCGTCACCGCGACGGTGGAACGCGCCGGGCACCTTACCGCGCAACTGCTGGCGTACTCCCGCAAGCAGCCGCTCACACCCGCGCGGTTCGACGTGCGGGCGTGTATTGAAGGCATGCGCGACATCTTCGCCGCGACGGTCGGTTCTGCCATCAAGATCGAATATGTCTTCCAGGACGCCCCCCTCTACATCTGCGCCGACTCGACCCAGCTGGAAACCGCATTGCTGAACATGGTCATCAATGCGCGCGACGCCATGCCGGCCGGGGGCCGACTCTGCATCACAGCGCGACGGGAGGCGCCCGGGGGCGAAGACGGGGCCGCGTCGGACCGGCCGAACACGCTGGTGCAGCCGTGCATCGCCATTGAACTTCGCGATTCCGGATGCGGCATTGAGCCCGACGTGCTGGCCCAGATCTTCGAGCCCTTTTTCACGACGAAACCCGTGGGTAAGGGCACCGGCCTGGGGCTGAGCCAGGTATTCGGATTTTCAAAGCAGTCCGGCGGAGACGTCAGGGTGGCAAGCGAAGTCGGCCGCGGTTCGACCTTCACCCTCAGCATTCCCGAAGACGTGTCAGCCGCGGACGGTCCGCCCCCCTTGGCGGCCGCATCCGATACCCTGCCCCGGCAGCAGAAAAGAATCATGCTTGTCGACGACGACACGCAAGTCGGCACGGTACTTCGCGCGTTGCTGGAAGATCTGGGACATCAGGTCTCGTTTTGCACGGATGCCTCGGCAGCGCTCCAGCGTCTGGGAGACGCACAAGGCGCCATGGACGTGGTGATCGCGGACGTGCAAATGGCGGGGCTGGACGGCATGGAGCTGGCCAAAAGGGTACGCACCAAATGGCCGCATATCAGGGTGGTGCTGACGACCGGGGCCGCCGGCCGGGCGGCCAGTAGCGACGCGCACGCGTTTCCGCTTTTGCCCAAACCGTGGTCCATGGAACTGCTTCTGGACATGCTCAGACAGGACTGAGCCCTCTTTCATCGCCGTCGCCTTCAGGCCGCGGCCCGCCGGCCCTGGCGCCCGCGCCGGCATCCATCACGTGGACCGTTCGCGCGGGCAGCGCCAGGTCAATCCCCGCCCGTTCCAGCTCGCGCATGATGCCCAGGTTGATGGCCTGCTGCGTGTCCATGTACCGGTTGTAATCGGCCGTCATGACGTAATACACGGCCTCATACTCCAAGGCGCTGTCCCCGAACCGGGCCAGATGGGCGCGATCGAATTTGGTGCCCTCCTGGGCGTTGATCTGCCCTTGCAGCATCGCCGGCACCTTTTCGGCTTGGTCGGCCCCCGTTTGATAGGTGATACGCACCGAGAACACGATCCGCCGTTGTTGCATGCGTTTGTAATTTTGGATGGTCTGCTTGAGCAGTTCGGTGTTGGAACAGACGATTTGCTCGCCGCCCAGGCTGCGGATCCGGGTGGTCTTCAGCCCGATGTGCTCGATGCTGCCGGCCACCTGTCCGAAAACAATGAAATCGCCGACCTCGAAGGGCTTGTCCAGCCCGATCGAGATCGAGGCGAACAGGTCGCTCAGGATCGTCTGCACGGCAAGCGCCACCGCGACCCCGCCGATCCCCAAACTGGCGACCAGCGCGGTAATGTTGACGCCCAGATTGTCCAGCATGGACAGCAGCGCGATCACCCAGACCAGGCCCCGCAACAGCAACCCCAGCAACGTCACGGTCACCACGCTTGCCAGCCCCTTGGCGGCCGCCGTATGGCGCAGGGCCACTTCCACCGCGCGGTCCAGCCATAGCGCGCCCTGCAGCGCCAACAGCACGAACCACAAGTGCTGAATGGTGGTGCCGCTCCATGGCAACGGCGCGCCGCTGACCTCCACGCCAACCATCAGGCACAACATGGCCACGACGATCCAATTCGTCCGCTGGAGGACAAGGGAAATGGACGCCCCAAAACCATGCCCTCGGCGCGCCAAGGCATCCAACCGGGCGCGCACGACTTTCAGCGCCGTGACGATGATAAGGAACACGACGATGCTGATGGCCACCGCGAGGCCCCATAGGGCAAGCGGATGCCCGGCCAGCCAATCCGATTGGTTGATCCATGCGTTCACGGCAAATTCTCCTGTGCGGCGGAATGCGCTGCGCAGCAACTCCCATGCCATCCGCCCCCGATATCACGGAAAACAGCGGGCACGCGAATTGCTCTGACGGGCCACCCGATACTCGAGAACCCGCTGCCATGCATATCCGCCATTTGAGTGCTTCCCGATATCCCGGAACCTGCCTGACCGGCCACGCGGCGCCGACGGACCGGCGCAGCCTGGACCCCGCGCGCGCCAAGCGGTTGAATCCCTTTTCCTACCGGTTGCCGGTCTGGCTGCGGGACAGCCTGGCGGCACGCCTGTCCATGGCACGGCAACAGCAGTGGGGCCGACGCTTATGGGCCGGCGACGCGTCGTTGTGGACGGCCTCGGATGAAGGCCAATGGATGGGGTGGCTAAGGCCCGCCGCCAAGCCGCGGCAAACCGCCCGGCTGGCGCGCGCCTGCATGCGCCTGATTGAAAAAGGCATGACCGATGCGGTGATCCTGGGCATGGGCGGCGCCAGCCTGGGATCGGAAGTGCTGGGGGCCACGCAGACTGCCCGTCCGTCAGGAATGCGGCTGCACGTCCTGGACACGACGGACCCCGATCAGATCCGCCGGCTGGAATCGCAGTTGGACCTGGAGCGCTGTCTATTCGTCGTGGCCAGCAAATCCGGGTCTACGTTGGAATCCAGCATGCTGGCCACGTACTTTTTTTCGCGCCTGTCGGAGCGGCTCGGACGCGAAGCGGCGGGCGAACGGTTCATCGCCATCACGGACCCCCAGTCGGCGCTGCATCAAACCGCACTGCGGGACGGTTATGCCGGCGTGTTCCGCGGCGACCCGACCATAGGCGGCAGGTACTCCGTGCTGTCCTGCTTCGGGCTCGTGTCGCTGGCGTTGCAGGGCCACGCCCCGGCTTCGTTCCTGCGCGAGACCGCGCCGATGGTCGGCGCCTGCTCGGCCCGTACCGACGTCGCGTTCAACCCGGGCCTGGTGCTGGGGGCTATCCTGGGCGAAGCCGCGCGCGCGGGCCGCGACAAAGTCACCCTGCTGACCTGCCCGCGCCTGAAGTCGTTCGGAGGCTGGCTTGAGCAGTTGCTGGCCGAATCCACCGGCAAGAACGGCCGCGGCATCGTGCCGGTCAACGACGAGCCCCTTGGAAGGCCGCAATCCTACGGCGCCGACCGGCTCTTCGTCTACATCCGGCAAACCGGTATGCCGTGCCCGGACCTGGACAGGCACGAAGAGGCGCTGGCCGCGCTTGGCCATCCCATCGTGCGCATGGATGTAAAAAGTGCGAAGACGCTGGGCCAGGAGTTTTTCCGGTGGGAAGTCGCCACCGCGGTGGCCAGCGCGGTCTTGCACGTCAATCCCTTCGACCAACCGGATGTGGAGGCAAGCAAATGCCGTGCGCGGGCCCTGGTCGAACAGCGTTCCCGCGCGGGCGGCTATTCCCCGCCGCAACCCGCCGCACAAGCCGGTGCCCTGACGTTCTACGGACGCCAGGACGCGGACGTCTCAACGCCCAGCGAACGGCTCGCGGCCCATTTCGCGCGGCTTCGGCCCGACAGCTACGCCGCCATCCTGGCGTACCTGCCCAACGCCCCACAGTACGCCGCCCATCTTGCCCGGTGGCGGCGCCAGGTGCGGGACGCCTGCCGTGTCGCCACCGTGGGCGGCTTCGGGCCCCGCTATCTGCATTCCTGCGGGCAACTCCATAAAGGCGGGCCGGACGGCGGCGTATTCCTGTTCATCACCGCTGATCATGATGACCTGCCGGTTCCCAGATTCCCCCTAGGCTTCGGCGCGGTTCAAGAAGCGCAGGCCGTGGCGGACATGGAAGAACTGACGGCGCGCGGCAAGGCCTGCCTGCGCGTGCACCTGGGCCGTGACCATGAATCGGCATTGAAGCAGTTGGACCGCTTGATGGCGCAGGCCCTGCGCGCGGTTGGCCGCGATACGCGCCCAGCCCACCGGGCGCCCAAGTCCGGAGAAGGCCCCACGCGAGCGCGCAAGGCCGCGCTACGCGCCAATCCGGTCAGCCAGGAACGGGTTGCCGACGGCCCCGAGGGGGTACCGGCACGGCAAGCACAGGAGGCCACTTCCATAACCTACTAAAAGTAGGCTACGATAAGTACATAGCAATCTTCGTATGGACGTCACAAGACATGCATGCACTTATCGTCGTTGCCCATCCCGACCCGGCTTCCCTTACCCACGCCATCGCCACTCAGGTCGCGCAGGGAATCACCGGCTCCGAATCCCGGCACTCATTCGAGATCGCCGACCTGGCCGCGGAAGCTTTCGATCCCAGATTCACCCAGGCCGACGTGACGCTGCACCTGAAGAATGCGGCGCCGTCCCCGGATGTCGCCGCTGAACACGCCCGGATCGATCGCGCGGACGCACTGATCCTGGTCTACCCCGTGCACTGGTGGTCGTTCCCGGGCCTGCTGAAAGGATGGATCGATCGGGTGTTCACGAATGGCTGGGCCTATGACGCCGGCCCGGACGGCAAGCTGCTCAAAAAGCTGCAGCGCCTTCAGGTGCATCTGATTGCCAGCGGCGGCGCCGATATGCGAACCTACGCGCGCCATGGCTACTTCGGCGCGATGAAAACGCAGATTGACCACGGGATCTTCGGCTATTGTGGCGCTCGCGTCGCGACCTCGGAATTGCTGGTCGCCTCGGACGCCGGCTTCCCCGCGTCTCATCTTGATGCGGCGCACGCCATCGGCAAGCGGATTTTCCCCCTGCCGCAGTGATACGCCCCTTCAGGATAAAAAACGATGTCTGCTCCGTCCGCCCCCTCACCGCGCCGCCGCCTGCCGAAAGAAGCGCGGCTACGCCAGTTGCTGGACGTGTCCTGGAAGCTGATCCGCGATGAAGGCACCGACGCGTTGACGCTGGGTCGGCTGGCTGAAGAAGCCGGCATCTCCAAGCCTGTCGTGTACGACCACTTCGGCACGCGCAACGGGCTGCTGGCAGCGCTCTATCAAGACTTCGACGTTCGCCAGACGGCGATCATCGACGCCGCCGTCGAGGCCAGCAAACCCACATTGAAAGACAAGGCCGGCGTCATCGCCTCGCGGTATATCGACTGCGTCATCACGCAAGGGCGAGAAATTCCCGGCGTGCTGGCGGCGCTGGACGGGTCGCCCGAAATCGCCGCCGTGAAAAGGCAGTATCAGCGGGTCTTCATCGAAAAATGCCAGAAGATCTTTGCGCCTTTCGCCAGCCCGGGATCGGTGTCACTGGCCAGCTTGTGGGCGATGCTCGGCGCCGCCGATGCGCTGTCGAACGCGGCGGTGGTCGGTGAAATCACCGAAGCCCAGGCGCGGGAAGAACTGCTGCAGACCCTCTTGCACATGGTCAAGCGAAGCAAGGACGGGGCGGCGGCGTCCGGCAAGGCTCATTCCTGAGGTGCGTCGCGTGAAGAGCGCTGACGCGCCGTGCCGCCGGCGGCGCTCAGGTTGTAGGCCGTATTGACCAGGCCAATATGCGAAAAGCCCTGCGGAAAATTCCCCACCAGCCGCTTGCGCGCCACGTCGTACTCTTCGGCCAGCAGGCCCAGGTCGTTGCGCAGCGACAGAATATGGTCGAACAACCGGCACGCATCGTCCAGCCGGCCCTGCATGATGTAGGCGTCGGCCAGCCAGAAGCTGCACGCCAGGAATGCGCCTTCGTCGCCGGGCAAGCCATCGTCGCTGTGCTGGGTCGAATAGCGCAGCAATAGGCCGTCGCGCAGCAGTTCGCGCTCGATGGCCTGCACGGTGCCGGCCACGCGCGGGTCGTCCGCCGGCAGAAAGCCCACCTGCGGGATCAGCAGCAGGCTGGCATCCAGCGCCGTGCCGCCGTAGTACTGCACGAAGGTATTGCGCCCGGCGTCATAGCCATGCGTGCAGATGTCCTGGCGGATCTCGTCGGCCAGCGCCCGCCAGCGGTCCACCGGCCCCTCAAGCCCGAAGCGTTCACACGATTTCACGGTACGGTCCAGCGCCACCCAGCACATCAGCCGCGAATGCGTGAACGCGCGGCGCGGCCCTCGCATTTCCCAGATACCGTGGTCCGGCAGGCGCCACAGTTCTTCAAGCGGCTTCAGCAGCACTTTCTGCATGCGCCACGCTTCGGCCAGCGGCGCAAGGTCCGCCACGCGCGCGGCGTGCAGCGTTTCGATCAGCTCGCCATAGACATCCAGCTGCATCTGGCCGGCAGCGGCGTTGCCCAGCCGCACGGGGGCGCTCCCCTCGTAGCCCGGCAGCCAGGGAATGTCGTGTTCGGGCAACCAGCGCTGGCCCGCGATGCCGTACATGATCTGCAATTGGTTCGGGTGCCCCGCCGCCGCGCGCAACAGCCATTGGCGCCAGGCCTCGGCTTCCTCGCGGTAGCCGGCATTCAGCAGCGCATACAGCGTCAGCGCGGAATCGCGCAGCCAGCAATGCCGGTAATCCCAGTTGCGGCTGCCGCCCAACTGTTCGGGCAACGATGTCGTCGGCGCCGCGACAATGCCTCCGGTGGGCTGAAAAGTCAGCAGTTTCAGCGTGATGAGCGAGCGCACGACGGCATCTCGCCGTTCACCCGGACCGTTTTCCCAATGGCAGCGCTTGGCCCATTCATGCCACCACGCGATCGTGCGGTCCATGCTTTCCATGCGGTCCGGCACGAAATGCGGCGTCTTGTGCGAACGGTGATACGACAGGGTGAAGGGCACGGTTTCGCCTTGGCGCACGGTGAATTCCGCCACGCTTTTCATGTCGCGGCCGGCCAACGGCACCGCCGTATGCAGTTCCACGGCATCGGGCCCGGCGATGGCGCTCAGCCCATAATCGCGCCGGCGCACCCAGGGCACCGCCTGCCCGTAATTGAAGCGCAGCGTCAGGTCCATCTGCATGTCTACCTGGCCCGACTCGCCCTGCACGATACGCACCACGTCGACACGCTCTTCGTCGTCGCTCAGGGGCATGAAGTCATAAACGCGCACCACGCCGCCAGGGGTTTCATGGCGCGTTTCCAACACGGCCGTGTCGGGCAGGTAGCGGCGCGTGGTGATGGCGCTTGGCGCGCCTGGCGTCAGCAGCCAGCGGCCATGGCTGTCATCGCCCAGCAATGCCGCGAAGCATGCCGGCGAATCGAAATGCGGCAGGCACAGCCAGTCGATGGAGCCGTCGCGCGCCACCAGCGCGGCCGACAACATGTTGCCAATCAAGCCGTAGTCTTCGAGGGGCTTCGACATCGGCTCAACCCGCGCCGCGAAAGGCGGGATACAGCGTCATCCCGCCGTCGACGAACAAGGTCGACCCCGTTACATAGTCGGAGTCGTCGCTGGCCAGCCACGCCACAGCGCGCGCCACGTCCTCCGGTTCGCCGATGCGGCCATACGGGATCAGCTTCAGCAACGACGCCATGCTCTCCGGCGTGTTCCAGGCAGGCGCGTTGATGGGCGTCCGTATCGCTCCGGGCGCCACGGAGTTGACGCGGATTTTCAAGGGGGCCAACTCTTGCGCCAGGGACTGCATCAACAGCGACACGCCCCCTTTGGACGCGGCGTAGTTGGCCTGGAACGCCCAGGGAATTACTTCGTGGACCGAACTGATGAAAATAATCTTGCCGGCGGCCCCATCGGCAGAGGCCGGGGGCGCCCGGTTCAGGAACGCCCGCACCGCGGCGCGGGCGCACAGGAACTGGCCGGTCAGATTGGTATCGATCACCGCCTGCCATTGCGCCAGCGTCATATCCTGAATGGCGGCAGGCCGCTCGATGCCGGCGTTGTTGACCAGGATGTCGACGTTCTGGAAGTGGTCCAGCGCCACGCGGAACAGGCCTTCGACGTCTTCCTCGCGGCTGATGTCGGCGGCCGCGGTGACGGCCTGCCCCCCCGCGCGCAAGATGGCTTGCACCACGTCGGCGCCGCGCCGTTCGGCGTCTTCATTGGGACGGTGGTTCACGACCACGCGCGCGCCCGCCGCCGCCATTTCCAGGGCAATACCGCGCCCGATCCCGGAATTGGCGCCGGTGACGATCGCCACGCGCCCGGACAGATCCACTGCATGCCGCATGCTGCTCTCCTTGCGGCGAGCGGGTCCGGTGCTGCTGACGTGCGGATCCCCAAGCGCCGCTTACGATAGCCAGCCTTGAGCTTAGTCCCGGACGGGCGCCGGTTCAACCGGCGGCGGGCAGATCTGGGGGACGGGGCACCAGGAACGGGCGCGGACGATCGCGTGCCGGCAAGGCAGGATGATTTCATCCAAAGGCGCTTGATAACGTACAAGCGACGGGGCGGTATGCGCGTTACGCTGTGAATCGGCCGGCTTCCCAGTCCGGCCTCTCCTGCGGTACGTCCCTTTCCTGCCTCTCCCGGAGTCACTGACCATGAGCACCATCACTACCCCCGACGGCGTGCAGATCTATTTCAAGGACTGGGGCCCTAAAACGGCCCAGCCCATCATGTTCCACCACGGCTGGCCCTTGTCGAGCGACGACTGGGACGCCCAGATGCTGTACTTCGTCGCCAAGGGCTTTCGCGTCATCGCGCATGACCGCCGCGGCCATGGCCGTTCCAGCCAGGTCAGCGACGGCCACGACATGGATCACTATGCCGCCGACGCGTCGGCGGTGGTCGAACACCTGGATCTGCGGAACACCGTCCACATCGGCCATTCCACCGGCGGCGGCGAAGTCGCGCGCTATGTCGCCAAGTTTGGCCAGCCGCAGGGCCGCGTCGCCCGCGCCGTGCTGGTCAGCGCCGTGCCGCCCTTGATGGTCAAGACCGACGCCAACCCTGGCGGCACGCCGATCGAAGTGTTCGACGGCTTCCGCGCTGCCCTCGCCGCCAACCGCGCCCAGTTCTTCACCGATGTCGCTTCCGGCCCCTTTTACGGTTTCAACCGCCCGGACGCCAAGGTATCGCAAGGCGTCATCAATAACTGGTGGCGGCAAGGCATGATCGGCTCGGCCAAGGCGCACTACGAGGGCATCAAGGCCTTTTCGGAAACCGACCAGACCGAAGACCTGAAGGCCATCACCGTGCCGACGCTGGTCATGCACGGCGACGACGATCAGATCGTGCCCATCGACGACTCCTCGAAGCTGGCGGTCAAACTGCTGAAGCACGGCACGCTGAAGGTGTATGCGGGGTTCCCGCATGGCATGCTGACCACGCACGGCGACGTCATCAATCCGGACCTGCTGGCCTTCATCAAGGGCTGATTCCCGCCAGGAAGGCGCTTGGCGGGTGGAGGCGTCCGCCCGCTTTCCAGGCCTTCGCCCCCCTCGCGTCGGCAATGGCCTATATACTCGGCTGTTGCCGACAGCAGATTGCGCGCCAAACGCGCGAAAACCTGCGCCGCAAAGACGCTTGACCCAGCCCGCGTAGGCTCTCCCCAGGGAACAGGGTGCTTATCCGCCCCCCGCCGCATGGCGGCACGCCCCTCGGGACCGGCTTTCGCAGTCGCCTCCTCCATCGCCTCGCCCGAGCAAACCTGAAAAGCGTCTGCCAAGGGGGGCCATTCGTCTTAGAAGAATCAATATGAACGCCTTGCCGCAAGACAAACTGATCACCGCCCTGGACCACGCCCGCCTGCTCGGCATGATTACCCGCCCCGGCAGCGCCGCCGCGCTGTCGCGCGATGCCATCGACGCCACACAGGACATCCTGGACTCCGCGCCGATCATCACGCTGGAAGACGTCACGCCAGACATCGTCACGATGCGCTCCCGCCTGCGCCTGCTGAACGCCAACGGCGACGAAATGATCGTCACGCTGTGCTACCCGGCGGACGCCAACCTTGCGCAAGGCCAAGTGTCGGTGCTGTCGCCGCTGGGGCTGAGCCTGATCGGTTCGCGCCAGGGCCAGCGCATCACCTGGACCGCCCCCAACCAGACCGAGCACGCCGCCACGATCGAAGAAATTCTCTATCAGCCCGAAGCGGCGGGCGACACCACGGCGTAATGCCGCTGCCGGGCCCCGCCTTGGGCACATGACATCAAGCCCGAGGGACGCGCCCCGCCTCTTGCAACTGGCGCCATAGGATCTTGCCCGTGCTTGACTTGGGCAGCGCATCGACGAACTCCACGATGCGCGGCGCCTTGTAGGCCGCCATGCGCGTGCGCGCCCAGGCGATCACCTCGTCTTCACGAGCGTTATCGCGCGCTTCGGGCCGCAACACCAGCAACGCCTTTACCGTTTCACCCCGACAGGGGTCGGGCACGCCGATCACGCAGGCTTCGTGCACGGCGGGGTGTTCGTACAGGGCGTTCTCGACCTCGGCCGGCCAGACCTTGTAACCCGACGCGTTGATCATGCGCTTCAGACGGTCGGTCACGAAAAAATAGCCGTCTTCGTCCACGCGGCCCAGATCGCCGGTGCGGAAGTACCTCTCCCCGTCCAGCACGAAGAACGCGTCGGCATCGGCGGCCGGGTTATTCCAATAGCCCTGCATGATCTGCGCGCCCCGCGTGACCAGTTCGCCGGTCTCGCCAGGCGGCAGTTCGGCCAGCGTCGACGGGTCCACCACCCGCGTATCCACCCCGAACGTCGGCACGCCGATGCACTGGCGCTTATTGCGCTGCATGGGATTGCAATGCAGGAACGATGCCGTTTCGGTCAGCCCGTAGGCTTCGTTGAAGATGATGCCGTAGCGCTCGGCCAGCATGGCCGCCACGGATTCGGGCATGGGCGCGCCGCCGCCGCACAACAAGGCCAGGTTGGACAGGTCGAACGATTCAATGCCGGGCTGCGCGAAGAAATCCACGACCATCGCGGGCGGCGCGGCCCACACGCTGACCCGATGCCGCGCCATCAAGTGCGCCGCCACCTCGCGGTCCCATCGCGGCAACAGAACGACGGTGGCCCCCAGCAAGATCGGCAGGTTCATGCAGTTCTGCATGCCCAGCAGGTGGAACATGGGCGCCACCCCCATGATCACGGCTTCGGCGGTCAGGCCCCGCCACAGTTGCGATCCCGTCACCGCCGCGCCCAGCGTGCCGTGCGTGTGCCGGCACCCCTTGGGGCGGCCGGTGGTGCCCGACGTGTAGGGCAACAGGCACAGGTCGGCGGCCGTCGCCTTGTGCGGCGCGGGC
>LNAP01002043.1_pt1 | contig 36788 bp, 28 predicted proteins | sample 602601 | NCBI WGS metagenome assembly LNAP01 (sample SAMN02440304, study PRJNA202911) | soil metagenome | biome: Subtropical and temperate rainforests or woodlands; isolation source: soil samples (1 kg each in a 20% v/v slurry with milli Q water) were... ... | reverse complement strand
AAGAACAAGCGTACTACCCCGGACAAGCTCGAAAAGAAAATGTTCGACCCGCGCGTTCGCAAGCACGTGATCTACAAAGAAGGCAAAATCAAGTAATTGATTTTCTTCCTTGTGAAAAAAAGCCCGTTTCTCACGATTCGGGCTTTTTTTTGCGCAGGATTTGCTGATCAGGCCTTCTGTTCGAACACCACATAGATCTTGCGGCAGGGCTCGAGCACTTCCCAGGTGCCGCTGAAGCCGGCCGGGATCACGAAGCGGTCGCCGGCGCGCAAGGTCTTGGCGTTGCCCTCGGCATCGCGCAGTACGGAAACCCCCTGCACAATCTCGCAGTACTCATGTTCGGTGTAGTTGACCTTCCACTGCCCGACGTCGCCTTCCCAGACGCCGGCGCTCATCTGGCCGCACGGGCTGTTGTAGTGGTTGTAGATCGTTTGCTCGGGATTGCCCTTGAGGATTTTTTCCGGGGCAGGGAGGTAGCGATCGGGGGCGGTGTTGGCTTGGCTGAAGTCGACGATGTCCTGGATGCTCATGTGCGTGTCCCGTCTGGCCTGCGGTTGGAGAGCCCAAAGTCTATGTTTATTAAAATGAACATCGCAAGGGCGTTTACCGGCGTTATGTCAAATATATTGATACATCCCCAGCCGCTGGTTTAGGGTGGCAGTTGCCTTGAGCCGAACAACTGGCTGGCGGGGCAAGCATTCTTTGAGGCTGCCGGGGCACATCGCCTGGCCCTTGTATTCAATAAGAGGAGGACACTCGCATGACCACCCTGACCCGTGCCGACTGGGAGCAACGCGCCAAGGATCTGAAGATCGAAGGCCGCGCCTATATCAATGGCGAGTACACCGCCGCCGTTTCCGGCGACACGTTCGAATGCATCAGCCCCGTCGATGGCCGCCTGCTGACCAGCGTTGCCAGCTGTGACGTCGCCGACGCCCAGCGCGCCGTGGAAAATGCCCGCGCCACGTTCAATTCCGGTGTCTGGTCGCGCCTGGCGCCGGCCAAGCGCAAGGCCACCATGATCCGTTTCGCCGCGTTGCTCAAGGCCAATGCCGAAGAGCTGGCGCTGCTGGAAACCCTGGACATGGGCAAGCCGATCAGCGACGCCCTGAATATCGACGTACCCGGCGCGGCGAATGCCCTGAGCTGGAGCGGCGAGGCCATCGACAAGATTTACGATGAAGTCGCTTCCACCCCTCACGATCAGCTGGGTCTGGTGACCCGTGAGCCGGTCGGTGTGGTTGCCGCCATCGTGCCGTGGAATTTCCCGCTGATGATGGCTTGCTGGAAACTCGGGCCGGCGCTGTCGACCGGTAACTCCGTGATCCTCAAACCGTCCGAAAAATCCCCGCTGACCGCCATCCGCATCGCGGCCCTGGCCGTTGAGGCCGGTATTCCAAAAGGCGTGTTCAACGTGCTGCCGGGCTACGGCCACACCGTGGGTAACGCGCTCGCGCTGCACATGGATGTCGACACCCTGGTGTTCACCGGCTCCACCAAAATCGCCAAACAGCTGTTGATCCGCTCCGGCGAATCGAACATGAAACGTGTATGGCTGGAAGCGGGCGGCAAGAGCCCGAACATCGTGTTCGCCGATGCCCCGGACCTGCAAGCCGCCGCCGAATCCGCCGCTGGCGCGATTGCCTTCAACCAGGGCGAGGTCTGCACCGCCGGTTCGCGCCTGCTGGTGGAGCGTTCCATCAAGGATAAATTCCTACCGCTGGTGATCGCCGCGCTGAAGGGCTGGAAGCCAGGCAACCCGCTGGACCCGGCCACGAACGTCGGCGCGCTGGTGGACACTCAACAGATGAACACCGTGCTGTCCTACATCGAAGCCGGTCATGCCGACGGTGCCAAACTGGTGGCGGGCGGCAAGCGCACGCTGGAAGAGACCGGCGGCACTTACGTCGAGCCGACGATTTTCGACGGCGTGACCAACGCCATGAAGATCGCCCGCGAAGAAATCTTCGGCCCGGTCCTCTCGGTGCTCACTTTCGACAGCGCCGAAGAAGCCATCGCCATCGCCAACGACACCCAATACGGCCTGGCCGCGGCGGTGTGGACGGCGGATATCTCCAAGGCGCACCTCACCGCCAAAGCGCTGCGCGCCGGTAGCGTGTGGGTCAACCAGTACGACGGCGGTGACATGACCGCGCCGTTTGGTGGCTTCAAGCAGTCGGGCAACGGTCGCGACAAGTCGCTGCATGCGTTCGACAAGTACACCGAGCTGAAGGCGACCTGGATCAAGCTCTAAGCAACACCGCAGGTCCCCTGTAGGAGCGAGCTTGCTCGCGAAGAGCTCAAAGACACCGCGTTCAACCAGACAGCACGCGTTATCGTTGGCGTTCTTCGCGAGCAAGCGCGCTCCTACAGTTCGTTTGCAGCCCTGAAAAAACTATCCACAGGAGCGTGGAAATGCGTTGGGCGACTTATTTCGCCGTGCTGGCCTCGGTGCTCAGCGTTGGTCTGGCGTTGGGTGTCAGCATGCCGCTGGTGTCCCTGCGCCTGGAAGGCTGGGGCTACGGCAGCTTCGCCATTGGAGTGATGGCTGCGATGCCGGCCTTCGGCGTGCTGTTGGGGGCGAAGGTTTCCAGTCGGCTGGCGTCCTGGCTGGGCACTGCGCGTCTGATGCGCCTGTGCCTGTGGGCGGGGGCGGTGTCCATCGGCCTGTTGGCGATCCTGCCGAGCTACCCGGTGTGGCTGGTGCTGCGGCTGATGATCGGGGTGATCCTGACCATCGTGTTCATTCTTGGCGAAAGCTGGATCAACCAGTTGGTGGTGGAGCAATGGCGCGGCCGGCTGGTGGCGCTGTATGGCTGCACCTATGCGCTGAGCCAGCTGTCGGGGCCGCTGCTGTTGGGCGTGCTGGGCACCGATCATGACTATGGGTTCTGGGTGGGCGTGGGCCTGTTGACGCTGGCGCCGTTGCTGTTGCTGGGGCGTTCCGGGGCGCCGACCGCCGAGTCCTTCAGCGTGACGTTTGCCGAGCTGTGGCGCTTCTGTCGGAGCCTGCCGGCGATTGCCTGGGCGGTGGCGTTATTCGCGGCGTTCGAGGCGATGATCCTGACGCTGCTGCCGGTGTATTGCCTGCAGCAAGGCTTCACGGCCGAGATCGCCCTGGCGATGGTCAGCACGGTGGTGGTGGGCGATGCGTTGCTGCAGCTGCCCATCGGCGCACTGGCCGACTACCTGCCGCGGCGCACGCTGTTCTTGAGCTGCGCGCTGCTGTTGCTGGGGGCGAGCCTGGCGGTCCCGTTGTTGATGCACACGCTGCTGATCTGGCCGGTGTGGGTGCTGTTCGGCGCGAGTGCGGGCGGTTTGTTCACCTTGTCGTTGATCCTGATCGGCGAGCGTTACCGCGACGATGCGCTGGTGCGCGCCAATGCCCACGTGGCGCAGCTCTGGGGCATCGGTTGCCTGATCGGGCCGCTGGTGGCCGGTGCGGGCAGCCAGTGGATCAGCGGGCATGCATTGCCGTGGCTGATGGCGGCCGGGGCGCTGGGGTTGGTGGTGCTGTTGTTGCGTCAGGGGGCGTTTGGCGCCGCGCAGCCCGCTTAGGCGCGAGGGGATGAAGGCGTTAGCGATGACGGGTACGGTCTGGTTAAGTGTGGTGTTCTTGCGTTCTTCGCGAGCAAGCTCGCTCCTACAGCATGCGCTCCAGGCCGACGGAGGTGGCGAACCAGGCATTGAAGTGGCGCCACCAGCTGCCCGGCTCGCGGGTCAGGGTGTGCGGTTGCCCGTTATCTTCGGTGGTCCACACCACCTGGCCATCCTGTAATTTCGCCTCGTAGCTCAATGCCGGCGCCATGCCTTGCAGCGCCAGATTGCGCAGGTGTTCGGCCAGCTCAGGGCTGTCCACCAGCACGCCGACTTCGGTATTCCACAGCACCGAACGCGGGTCGAAGTTGAACGAGCCGATAAACGACTTTTGTCGATCAAAAATCATCGCCTTGCTGTGCAGGCTGGAATCCGAGCCGAGGAACAGGCCGCGACGAAACAGGTGGGGGCCGCTGCCTGTGCGGGGTGCGCCGGGTTGGCGGCGCAACTCATAGAGTTTCACGCCGTGCTCCAGCAGCGCCTTGCGATAGGGCGCGTAGCCGCCGTGTACGGCCGGCACGTCGGTGGCTTCGAGGGAGTTGGTCAGCAGGCTCACCGAGACGCCCGCGTCCGCGCGACCGGTCAGGTACACCAGGCCCGGCTGCCCCGGCACGAAATACGCCGAAATCATCATCAACTCATGGTTGACGCCTTCGAGTTCCGGTTCCAATTGGGTGGTCAGCAGCAGGCGCGGGTCCGGATCATTCTTGGCGAGTACCTTGCTCGGGGCGTCCCACAACGCCTGGTTCCAGGCCCAGATCAGCTCGCGCCGCCAGATGTCCAGGCGCGGTTCGGTCTTGTAGGTGCGCAGGCGGTTGTACAAGGCGTGGTTCTGTTGGCGCGACTGGGCCAGGGATTCTTCCAGGCGCAGGCGTGCGCTGGCCAGGTCGCCTTTGGACGGCAGGTTGGAGATGAATTCATTGATGGGCTTGCTCAGGGCGCTGTTCCAGTACTGGTCGAAACTGTGGCCGAGTTGCTCGGCCACCGGGCCCACGCTGAGCATGTCGATGTCGGTGAAATTAAGGTTGGGTTCGGCGTCGAAATATTCGTCGCCCAGGTTGCGCCCGCCGACGATGGCCGCGCTGTTGTCCGCCAGCCACAGTTTGTTGTGCATGCGTCGATGTTGCAGCGACAGGTTGAGCAGGCGCCCCATGGCGCGCGTCACGCCGGTGCTGCGCCCCAGGTGCAGCGGGTTGAACAGGCGAATCTGGATGTTGGGATGGGCGGCGAGGGTGGCGATGACCTGATCGAGGCCGTCGCTGGTGGTGTCGTCCAGCAGGATACGCACACGCACGCCACGGTCGGCGGCCTTGAGCAGTTCATCCACGAGCAGGCGGGTGCTGATGCCGTCGTGGACGATGTAGTACTGCAGGTCGAGGCTGGTCTGGGCGTTGCGGATCAGTTCGGCGCGGGCCATGAACGCCTCGCTGCTGTTGGGCAGCAGGCGAAAGCCGGAGCGGCCCTGATGCGGCGCGGCCTGGGCCTGGATCGAACGGCCGAACGACGACTGCGTCGCCGGCAGGGCATCGCTGGGGATGCGCGGCACATTCACCGTGGCGCAGCCGCCCAGGGCCAGGGCGCCCAACAGGAAAAACGCTAAAAGCCGTCGAGTCATCAAGGGCACCGTTTCCAGATCAGGGCGGTTGTCGACATAGGACGGCTATTTTCCCGGAAAGGTCAGTCGGCGGCCTCGGCCAGCATCTTGCTCGCGACGGCGCCGACTTTGCGCACCGCCTCTTCAATCTGCGGCGTAGGTTTGGCAGCGTAGTTCATGCGCAGGCAATTCCTGTACTTGCCGGACGCGGAAAAGATACTGCCCACGGCGATTTGTACGCCTTGTTCCACCAACACCCGGTTGAGCTTGAGGGTGTCGAAACCTTCCGGCAGCTCGATCCACAGCATGAAGCTGCCTTGAGGTCGGCTGGCGCGGGTGCCGGCGGGGAAATAACGGCTGACCCAGTCGAGCATCATGTCGCGATTACGTTGGTATTGAGTACGCATCCGCCGCAAATGCGGTTCGAAATGGCCGCTCTTGAGAAATTCGGCGATGGCGATCTGCGGCTGGGTCGCAGTGGAGCCGGTGCTGATGTATTTCATGTGCAACACCCGCTCCAGGTAGCGGCCCGGCGCGACCCAGCCAATCCGCAGGCCTGGCGCCAGGGTTTTCGAGAACGAGCTGCAGAGCAATACGCGGCCATCTTCGTCGAAGGATTTGATGGTGCGCGGGCGCGGGTAGCTGTAGGCCAGTTCGCCATACACATCGTCTTCGATGATCGCCACGTCAAAGCGCTGGGCCAGGGTCAACAGCGCCCGCTTGCGTGCCTCCGGCATGATGTAGCCCAAGGGATTGTTGCAGTTGGGGGTCAGTTGAATGACTTTGATCGGCCACTGTTCCAGCGCCAGTTCCAGGGCTTCGAGGCTGATGCCGGTGAGCGGGTCCGTGGGGATTTCCAGGGCTTTCATGCCCAGGCCCTTGAGGGTCTGCATGGCGCCGTGGAAGCTCGGCGAGTCCACCGCAACGATATCCCCCGGCTCGCAGATGGAGCGGATGCTGGCAGACAGCGCCTCATGGCAGCCGGTGGTGATCACGATGTCTTCGGCGGTCAACTGGCAGCCGGAATCCAATGACAGTCGGGCGATTTGTTCGCGCAACTCCATACAGCCGAGGATATTGTCGTAATACAGCCCCGGCAGGTCCTGGCGCCGGCTGACGCGGGCCAGGCTGCGCAGCAGCGGCTTGAGGGTGGGCGACAACACATCCGGCATGCCGCGGCCCAGCTGTACGACATCTTTGCGCGGCACCGCGCGGATCAACTCGAGCACTTGGTCCCACTGGGAAATTTCCACCGGGCGCTGGGCCGGGCGGCCGACTTCGGGCAAGGCCGGCAGCTCACGGCCGACGGGCACGAAGTAACCGGACTTGGGCTTCGGCATCGCCAGGCCGTTGTCTTCCAGCATGCGATACGCTTGCTGCACGGTGCTCAAACTGACCCCGTGCTCGACACTCAAGGCCCTTACGGAAGGCAGCCGATCGCCGGGGCGGTAGAAGCCCTGTTCGATGCGGGTGCCCAGCAACTCGGCGAGGTTGACGTAAAGGGTCACGGTGATCACTCCCAGGGGACCAGTACAGATCCAGGGAAAATACAGGATTCAGCCGCTCGAGGGCAGTATCTGTATGGATTTAATAAAATTTGGTTGAATCTGTAATGGTTTTGTCCGCCCGCTCATTCTAGTCACTCATGGCAACCAGCAAATGAGGACGACAAAATGAACGGCATGAGCGATGTGCGGCTGACGTTACACGGCCAGGAACTGGAAGCGGGGCAGGCGCGGGCGATGTCGGCCCCGACCCGCAACCGCTGGAGCCTGTTCTGGCACCGTCGCCACACGCGCAAGGTGCTGCTGGAGCTGACTGCCGAGCAACTGCGGGATATCGGGTTGACCGCCGAGCAGGCGCGCCAGGAAGGCTTGAAGCCGTTCTGGCGCAGTTGAGTCACACCAGTTCTTTCAACCGGTGCCAGAGCATCCCCAGCGCCAACAGCGGCGAGCGCAAGTGCTTGCCGCCGGGGAAGGTGATGTGCGGCACCTGGGCGAACAGATCGAAACGTCCCTGCTGCTGGCCGCTGATGGCTTCGCCCAGCAGCTTGCCCGCCAGGTGTGTCGCGTTGAGGCCATGACCGGCGTAGGCCTGGGCGTAATACACGTTGGGTTGATCCGCCAATCGGCCGATCTGCGGCAAGCGGTTGGCACCGATGCCGATCATGCCGCCCCATTGATAGTCGATCTTCACGTCGGCCAGTTGGGGGAACACCTGCACCATCTTCGGCCGCATGTAGGCGCCGATGTCCTTGGGGTCGCGTCCGGAATAGTGGCAGGCGCCGCCGAACAGCAGACGACGGTCGGCAGACAGTCGGAAGTAGTCCACCGTCACCCGCTGATCACACACCGCCATGTTTTGCGGCAGCAATTGGGCCGCCTGGGCGGCGCTTAACGGCTCGGTGGCGATGATATAGCTGCCGGCCGGCAGCACTTTGCCGCTCAGCAGTGGGTTGAGCCCCTTCAGATAGGCGTTGCAGGCCAGTACCAGGGTCTTGGCGCGCACATTGCCGCGGGCGGTGTGTACGTTGACCTCGGGGCCGTAGTCGATGCGCGTCACTTCGGAGTGTTCGAACAGTTGCACGCCGAGTTTTTGGGCGGCAGCTGCCTCGCCGAGGGCCAGGTTCAGCGGGTGCAGATGGCCCGAGCCCATGTCGATCATGCCGCCCACGTAGCGCTCGGAACCGATCACGCTGCCCATTTCGCTGGCTTGCAGCAGGCGTACTTCGTGGCGATAGCCCAGGCTGCGCAATTCTTCGGCGTCTTCGGCGAGGCCGAGCAGGTCGCGGGGTTTGTTGGCCAGGTCGCAGTAGCCCCAGGTCAGGTCGCAGGCGATCTGGAAACGCTCGACGCGCTCGCGCACGATTTCTACCGCCTCCAGGCCCATCAGTTTCATCTGGCGCACGCCGTCGGTGCCGATCACGTTGGTGAATTGCTCCAGGCCATGGCCAACGCCGCGGATCAACTGGCCGCCATTGCGCCCGCTGGCGCCCCAGGCGATCTTGCGCGCTTCCAGCAGCACCACGCTGAACCCGCGTTCGGCCAGTTCCAGCGCGGTGTTGAGCCCGGAAAAACCGCCGCCGATCACGCACACGTCGGCCACCGTTTCGCCGGCCAACGCTGGATAGTCGGGTTGCGGCAGGCTGCTGGCGGCGTAGTAGGAAGCGGTGTGCCGGGCGCTGGCAGTCATGGGAACATCCCCGTTTGGAAAATTTGACGCAGGATACAGCGGTCGGACGAAGCTGTCTCACCGCGGGGTTTTGCGGCAGAATCCACACCTATTCGCCGTTCGGTACGTGTTTCGATGAGTTGCAACAGTCAGAAAATCAGCGCATTGCGCCGACAGATTCCCTCGTTCGAGTGCGTCCCCGGTTGCCACGATTGCTGTGGGCCGGTGACGACTTCACCCGAGGAAATGTCGCGCCTGCCGCGTAAGACCGCTGCCGAACAGGAAGCCGCCATGGACGAGTTGAACTGCGTACACCTGGGGCCCAATGGCTGCACGGTGTATGACGAGCGCCCGCTGATCTGTAGGCTTTTCGGCACCACAAAGACCTTGCCGTGCCCCAATGGACGGCGGCCGGTGGAGCTGATTCACCCGCGGGTGGAGAAGCAGATCCACGAATACATGGCGAGTACCCGGCAGGTGCTGGTCTAAATGTGGGAGTAAGCAAGCCCCCTCCCACATTGACCCGGTTGTGTCAGTCAGTCGGGGATGGGCAGATTGAGGCTCTCTTTCACCTCTTCCATCACGATATAGCTCTTGGACTCCCGCACATGGGGCAGTTTGAGCAGGATGTCGCCGAGCAGTTTGCGGTACGAGGCCATCTCGGAAATCCGCGCTTTCACCAGGTAGTCGAAGTCCCCCGAGACCAAGTGGCACTCCAGCACATGGGGCAATTTCAGCACGGCGCGGCGGAATTCTTCGAAGGTGTCGCCGGATTTGTAGTCGAGGCTGATCTCGACAAATACCAGCAAACTCGCCTTCAAATGCTGGGGGTTGAGGCGTGCGTTGTAGCCCATGATGATCCCTTCACGCTCAAGGCGGCGCACGCGCTCGGTGCAGGGGGTGGTCGACAGTCCGACCTTTTCCCCCAGCTCCGTGAACGAAATGCGCCCGTCGGCTTGTAGGATGCGCAAGATGTTCCGGTCGATCTTGTCCAGCTCCCGTTTGGTCTGGGTGTTGGTACGCATAGGGGATACGCCTCTGTGAAAAGGGTTGTTGCCAAGAATTGTCGCCAAATATAGGCATTTATATAGTGAAATGCACTGGTGATTGCTTTTTATACTGCTCACATCATTGCTCGAACAACACACGTCGGCGGTCAAGCCGCGATGAGGATATAAAAATGCGCGTTCTGGTCTTGGGTAGCGGCGTCATTGGTGTGACCAGTGCCTACTATTTGGCGCGAGCCGGTTTTGAGGTGGTCGTGGTCGACCGCCAGCCAGCCGCGGCCATGGAAACCAGTTTCGCCAACGCCGGCCAGGTCTCTCCAGGCTACGCCTCGCCATGGGCCGCGCCGGGTGTGCCGCTCAAGGCCATCAAGTGGCTGCTGCAACGCCACGCGCCGCTGGCGATCAAGGCCACCGCCGATATCAACCAATACCTGTGGATGGCGCAGATGCTGCGCAACTGCACCGCCAGCCGGTATGCGGTGAACAAGGAGCGCATGGTCCGCCTGTCCGAGTACAGCCGCGATTGCCTCGACGAACTGCGCGCTGAAACCGGCATTGCCTACGAAGGCCGCAGCCTCGGTACGACTCAACTGTTCCGCACCCAGGCCCAGCTCGATGGCGCTGCCAAAGATATCGCCGTGTTGAAAGAGTCCGGCGTGCCGTTCGAATTGCTCGACCGTGCCGGCATCGCCCGCGTCGAACCGGCCCTGGCCAGCGTCACCGACATCCTCGCCGGTGCCCTGCGCCTGCCGAACGACCAGACCGGCGACTGCCAGATGTTCACCACGCGCCTGGCCGACATGTGCAAGCAGTTGGGCGTGGAATTCCGTTTCGAACAGGACATCCAGCGCCTCGACCACGCCGGTGATCGCATCAACGGTGTGTGGATCGACGGCAAGCTGGAAACCGCCGACCGCTACGTCCTGGCCCTCGGCAGTTATTCGCCGCAGTTGCTCAAGCCGCTGGGGATCAAGGCGCCGGTGTACCCGCTCAAGGGCTACTCGCTGACCGTGCCGATCACCAACCCGGCGATGGCGCCGACGTCGACCATTCTCGACGAGACCTACAAGGTCGCGATCACCCGTTTCGACAACCGCATCCGTGTCGGCGGCATGGCTGAAATCGCCGGTTTTGACCTGTCGCTGAACCCACGTCGGCGCGAAACCCTGGAGATGATCGTCAACGACCTTTATCCTCAGGGCGGCAATCTGACCGAAGCGATCTTTTGGACCGGCCTGCGTCCGACCACACCGGACGGTACGCCGATTGTCGGTGCCACCCCGTTCAAGAATCTGTTCCTGAACACCGGCCACGGCACCCTCGGTTGGACCATGGCGTGCGGCTCCGGTCGTTTGCTGGCTGACCTGATGGCCAAGAAAACGCCGCAGATCAGTGCCGAAGGCCTCGATATTTCCCGTTATGGCAACCACCAGGAGTCTGCAAAACATGTCAATCCAGCGCCAGCTCACCAATGAGCGCATGAGCCAGATCGTTGCCCACGGCGGCACCGTGTACCTGGCAGGGCAAGTCGGCGACGACCTGAGTGCCGGGATTGAACAACAGACCCGTGAAACCCTGGCCAATATCGAGCGTTTGCTGGACTTGGCCGGCACCGACAAAAGCAAGCTGCTGTCGGTGACGATCTACCTCAAAGACATCGACGCCGACTTCGCCGGCATGAACGCGGTGTGGGACGCATGGCTGCCCAAAGGCGTCGCCCCGGCCCGCGCCACGGTTGAAGCGAAACTGTGCGAGCCGCAAATCCTGGTGGAGCTGTCCGTCGTGGCCGCCCTGCCTTAAGCAACGATCCCTCTCCCGGTACCGATGCGGTTGGTCGGTGCCGGTTTTTTTCACTCTGCCGCCTAGAAGCCTGCCGCCATGCGTCCTGCCCGTGCCCTGATCGACCTCCAAGCCCTGCGCCACAATTACCAATTGGCCCGTGAAGTCACGGGGGCCAAGGCCCTCGCTGTGATCAAGGCCGATGCCTACGGCCATGGCGCAGTGCGCGTGGCCCAGGCGCTGGAAGCCGAGGCCGATGGTTTTGCCGTGGCCTGTATCGAGGAAGCACTGGAGCTGCGGGCTGCCGGTATCCGCGCGCCGGTATTGCTGCTGGAAGGGTTTTTCGAAGCCGACGAGCTGCCGCTGATCGTCGAGCATGATTTCTGGTGCGTGGTGCATTCGCTGTGGCAACTGGAGGCCATCGAGCAGGCGGCCTTGCGCAAGCCCCTCACCGTGTGGCTCAAACTGGACTCGGGCATGCACCGCGTCGGCCTGCATCCCAAGGACTACCACGAGGCGTACCAGCGCCTGCTCGCCAGCGGTAAGGTGGCGAAGATCGTATTGATGAGCCACTTCGCCCGCGCCGATGAGCTCGATTGCGTGCGCAGCAATGAACAAGTGGCGGTGTTCGAAGCGGCGCGCCAGGGGCTGTCGGCCGAGGTCAGCCTGCGCAATTCGCCGGCGGTGATGGGCTGGCCGAAGGTGCCCAGCGACTGGGTACGCCCCGGCATCATGCTGTACGGCACGACGCCGTTTGGTGAAGACCAGGCCATCGCCGCGCGCTTGCAGCCGGTAATGACCCTGGAATCGAAAGTCATCTGCGTGCGCGAACTGCCGGCCGGCGAGCCGGTGGGCTACGGTGCCAAATTCATCACGCCGAAACCGATGCGGATCGGCGTGGTTGCCATGGGCTATGCCGACGGTTATCCACGTCACGCCCCCACCGGCACGCCGGTGCTGGTGGCGGGGCAGCGCAGCCAATTGCTCGGCCGGGTGTCCATGGACATGCTGTGCGTCGACCTCACCGACGTGCCCCAGGCCGGCCTCGGTTCCACCGTGGAGCTGTGGGGCAAGAACATCCTCGCCAGTGACGTCGCGGCCGCCGCCGAGACCATCCCCTACCAGATCTTCTGCAACCTGCGCCGCGTGCCAAGGCTCTATTCCGGGGCTTGATCGGCCTCTACGAACGGTGCGGGGGAGGATTTAGGCCCAAGTGTTGTAAATACTGAACGCTGTCGCCATGATAACGCTCAATTACAACAAAGCCTGAATCCTAGGAGGCTCCCGCATTGGACGTCGGCGAACGACTGCAATCCATCCGTAAACTGAAGGGTCTTTCCCAGCGCGAGCTCGCCAAGCGTGCGGGTGTCACCAACAGCACCATTTCGATGATCGAAAAAAACAGTGTCAGCCCTTCCATCAGTTCCTTGCGCAAGGTGCTGGGCGGCATTCCCATGTCGATGGTCGAGTTCTTTTCCGAGGAAATCCTCCAGGAAATACCGACCCAGGTCGTCTATAAAGCCAACGAGCTGATTGATATCTCCGACGGCGCCGTCACCATGAAACTGGTGGGTCGCGCACATCCGAGCCGGGCGATCACGTTTCTCAACGAAATTTACCCGCCTGGCGCCGATACTGGCGAAGAAATGCTCACCCACGAAGGCGAAGAAACCGGGATTCTGGTGGAAGGTCGCCTGGAATTGGTCGTCGGTCTTGAAACTTTTGTGCTCGAAGCTGGCGATAGCTACTACTTTGAAAGCACCAAGCCCCATCGTTTTCGTAATCCGTTCGAGGTGCCGGCGCGACTAATCAGCGCAGCCACGCCCGCGAACTTTTGACAGAAGAGGCGTCCTGCCAGCATTGCAGAGACTCCCGCAGCGTATTCCGTGAGACTGAATCTCCCTTTGCTTAATAGGGTTGTTTCAGCCAGGCGGGCTAACCGTTATACTTTCGCCGCCTGCGAAACCGTGGCCGCAGGCGTGAATAGCCACCATTGAGGGTGAACGCGTGAACCTAATTATGAAAATGCTGGCTGCACCAGCAACCGTACTGGCCCTATGGGCTGTCAGCGCTCAAGCTGCGACCAATGATGACATTGCCAAGCGCTTGGAGCCTGTTGGCCAAGTGTGTGTGCAGGGGCAGGAGTGCAAGGGGATGGAAGTCGCCGCAACAGCGGGCGGCGGCGGCGGTGCGAAAACACCGGATGAGATCATTGCCAAGCACTGCAATGCATGCCACGGAACCGGCCTGTTGGGTGCTCCGAAAATCGGCGACACCGCCGCCTGGAAAGACCGCGCCGACCACCAGGGCGGCCTCGACGGCATCCTGGCCAAGGCGATCACGGGTATCAATGCCATGCCGCCAAAAGGCACCTGTGCTGATTGCACGGATGCTGATCTGAAAGGCGCGATCAAGAAGATGTCCGGGTTGTAATCCAGCGATCTTCGTCAAAAATGCCGCTTACGAGCGGCTTTTTTGTGCCTGCGATCGAGGGTTGAGGCTGTTCTTTGCAACCAAGACGGGCCACTCTCTATCCAACCCCTAGTCATGAAATGTTCAGGAGGGTCGGATGGTGCAGTTATGTTCAATCGAGCAAGCCGTTGACGACGTACTCGCGCGCTTGCCGGCGCATATCCACATGGGCCTGCCCCTGGGCCTGGGCAAGCCCAATCTGTTCGTCAACGCGCTGTACCGACGTATCGCCAAGCTGCCGGAGCGGGCGCTGACGATTTACACCGCCTTGAGCCTGGGTCGCCCGGCGCTGGGCGATGGCTTGCAGAAGCGCTTCCTGGAACCGTTTACCGAGCGGGTGTTTGGCGATTATCCCGAGCTGGATTATCTCGCCGATCTGCACAAGGACAGCCTGCCGGCGAATATCCACGTCCAGCAATTTTTCATGCAGCCCGGTAGCCTGCTTCACAGCCAATCCGCGCAACAGGACTACGTCAGCAGCAACTACAGCCATGCCGCGCGCGATATCTACGCCGCCGGCCTGAACCTGGTGGCGCAGTTGGTGGCCAGCAGCGCCGAGCACCCCGACCGGCTGAGCCTGAGCTGCAACCCCGATGTCACCCTCGACCTGCTGCCGATGATCGCCAAGCGTCGCGCCGCCGGGGAAACCGTGCTGATGGTCGGCCAGGTCCACACCGATTTGCCCTACATGCCGGGGGATTCGGAGTTGGGCATGGATGCGTTCGACTACCTGCTCGATGAAAAGGACAGCAGCACGCTGTTCTCCACACCGAATATGCCGGTGGGTTTCCAGGACCATTTTATCGGCCTGCATGCCAGCACCCTGGTGCGCGATGGCGGCACCTTGCAGATCGGTATCGGTTCGATGGGCGATGCGCTGACCGCCGCCTTGCTTGCGCGCCAGGCCGATAACGAAGCCTATCGGCTGCTGCTGACCGACCTCGATGTGTACCGCTGGGCGGCGCTGATCAGCCGTGAAGGGGGCGTCGAGCCGTTTGCCAAAGGCCTTTATGGTTGCAGCGAAATGTTCGTCAACGGCCTGCTGGTGCTGGCGGATGCGGGGATTGTGCGGCGCAAGGTCTACCCGGATGTGGCGACGCAGGAACAGGCAAATGCCGGCCTGCTCGATGATGCGGCCCAGCCCGACGGCATTTCGATCCATGGCGGTTTTTTCGTTGGCCCGCGTAGTTTTTACCAACGCTTGCAGGACATGACCCTCGCCAAGCGTCAGGCGTTCAACATGACGCGCATCAGCTACATCAACGAGCTGTACGGGCAGGAAGAACTCAAGCGTTTGCAGCGTCTGGATGCGCGGTTCATCAACAGCGCGATCGTGGTGACCTTGCTCGGCGCCGGGGTTGCCGACCAACTGGAAGGTGGCCACGTGCTCAGTGGCGTGGGCGGGCAGTACAATTTTGTTGCCCAGGCCCACGCGCTGGAAGGTGCGCGCGCGATCCTGATGTTGCGCAGCTGGCGCGAAGCGGCGGGGGAGGTCAGTTCCAATATCGTGTGGGAGTACGGCCATTGCACGATCCCACGGCACCTGCGGGACATTGTCATCACCGAATACGGAATTGCCGACTTGCGCGGTCAGACCGATGCCAAGGTAATTGAGGCGTTGCTCAACATCACCGACTCCAGGTTCCAGGGCGACTTGATCGAGCAGGCGCAAGAGGCCGGCAAACTACCCCGGGATTTCCAGCTGGACCCGCGCTTTACCGACAACACTCCGCAGCGGCTCCAGAGCCTTCAGGCCCGGCATCGCCGGTTGTTTCCGGAGTATCCGCTGGGCACCGACTTCACGGATGTCGAACGGGACCTGTTGCGGGGGTTGAACTGGCTCAAGAGCAAATTCAAGCTGAGCGAGATTTTCGACCTGGGCAAGGCGGCGCTGGATGCACCGGAGCCGGAGGCGTTTCCCGAGCATCTGAAGCGGATGGGGTTGGACCAGCCGGAAGGGCTAAAAGAGGACGTGTATCAGCGGCTGTTGCTCGCCGGCCTCCAGGCCACCGCGCACTAAATGTAGGAGGGGGCTTGCCCCCGATAGCGGTGTATCAGTCACACAAATGTGTTGGCTGAGCCACTGCTATCGGGGGCAAGTCGAATCGTCGCACCGCCCCTCCCACAGTTTTAACCGGGTTCCGTCAGCGATTACTCGATGAAGGTGACGACACCACCGCTCAGCGACTTCACGCGCGCCAGCGACTCAACCCGATAACCCTGCGCATCCAGCTCGGCACGCCCGCCCTGGAACGACTTCTCGATCACGATCCCCAGGCCGGCAACGGTGGCGCCGGCCTGCTTGATGATCGAGATCAGCGCCTGGGACGCCTTTCCGTTGGCCAGGAAGTCATCGATGATCAGCACGCGGTCGCTGCTGGTCAGGTGGCGCGGCGAGATCGCTACGGTGCTTTCGACTTTCTTGGTGAAGGAATACACCGTTGCCGACAGCAGGTTTTCGGTCAGGGTCAGGGACTGTTGCTTACGGGCGAAGATCACCGGCACGCCGAGGTTCAGGCCGGTCATGATTGCCGGGGCGATCCCCGAGGCGATCTTGGTGATCCCCGAATCCTTGAACAGCGCGGCGAATTCGTCGCCGATCAGTTTCATCAGCGCCGGGTCGATCTGATGGTTCAGAAAGGCGTCGACTTTGAGTACCTGATCGGAAAGCACGACGCCTTCTTCGCGAATTTTCTTGTGCAGTGCTTCCACGGAACGCTTCCTCTAATGGCGCACGGTGCGCCGAAAGTAGATTAAAAAATAGTCGATTCTAGCGCTTTAACATCGCGCGAATATCCGCCAGGGCGGTGTTGCCGCGAACGGCCTTGACCTCGGTCGGGGTGTCGTCGTTGCCTTCCCAGGCCAGGTCGTCCGGCGGCAGTTCGTCGAGGAACCGGCTGGGGGCGCAATCGATGATTTCGCCGTATTGCTTGCGCTTGGCGGCAAAGGTGAAGGCCAATGTCTGGCGTGCGCGGGTAATGCCCACGTAGGCCAGGCGCCGTTCTTCCTCGATGGTGTCGGCTTCGATGCTGGAGCGGTGCGGGAGGATTTCCTCTTCCATGCCCATGATGAACACGTAGGGAAATTCCAGGCCCTTGGACGCATGCAAGGTCATCATCTGTACACCTTCGGCGCCGTCTTCCTCTTCTTGCTGGCGCTCGAGCATGTCGCGCAGCACCAGCTTGCCGATGGCGTCTTCGACGGTCATTTCGCCGTCTTCGTCTTTTTCCAGGGTGTTCTTCAACGCTTCGATCAGGAACCAGACGTTGCCCATGCGGTAGTCCGCGGCCTTGTCGCTGGAACTGTTGGTGCGCAGCCAGTTTTCATAGTCGATGTCCATGACCATGCTGCGCAGGGCGCTGATCGGGTCTTCACCGGCGCATTGCTCGCGCACTTTGTCCATGAAGCGCTTGAAGCGCGACAGGCGATCGGTGAAGCGCGTGTCCAGGTGTTCGCCCAGGCCGATTTCGTCGGTGGCGGCGTACATCGAGATCTTGCGTTCGGTGGCGTAGTTGCCGAGTTTTTCCAGGGTGGTCGAGCCGATTTCCCGACGCGGTACGTTGATCACGCGCAGGAAGGCGTTGTCGTCGTCCGGGTTGACGATCAGGCGGAAGTAGGCCATCAGGTCTTTGACTTCCTGGCGTCCGAAAAAGCTGTTGCCGCCGGACAGACGATACGGCACCTGATGGTGCTGCAGTTTCAGCTCGATCAGCTTGGCCTGGTAGTTGCCGCGATAGAGGATCGCGAAGTCGCTGTAGGGCCGGTCGGTACGCAGGTGCAGGCTGAGGATTTCCACGGCCACGCGCTCGGCTTCGGCGTCTTCGTTGCGGCAGCGGATCACGCGGATCTCGTCGCCATGGCCCATCTCGCTCCACAGTTGTTTTTCAAACTCGTGGGGGTTGTTCGAGATCAGCACGTTGGCGCAGCGCAGGATGCGGCTGGTGGAGCGGTAGTTCTGTTCCAGCATCACCACTTTCAGGGACGGATAGTCGTCCTTGAGCAGCATCAGGTTTTCCGGGCGGGCGCCGCGCCAGGCGTAGATCGACTGGTCGTCGTCGCCCACCACGGTGAACTGGTTGCGCTTGCCGATCAGCAACTTCACCAGCAGGTACTGGCTGGCGTTGGTGTCCTGGTATTCGTCCACCAGCAGGTAACGTACCTTGTTCTGCCACTTCTCGAGGATGTCGGCGTGTTCCTGGAACAGCTTCACCGGCAGCAGGATCAGGTCGTCGAAGTCCACCGCGTTGAACGCCTTGAGCGTGCGCTGGTAGTGGGTGTAGACGATGGCGGCGGTCTGTTCCTTGGGGTTGCGCGCGTTTTCCAGGGCTTCGGGCGGCAGGACCAGGTCGTTTTTCCAGGCGCCGATCATGTTCTTGATCTCGTCGACGCCGTCGTCGCCCGCGTATTCCTTCTGCATGATGTCGGTCATCAGGGCTTTGACGTCGGTCTCGTCGAAGATCGAGAAACCCGGCTTGTAGCCCAGCCGCGCATGCTCCTTGCGGATGATGTTCAGCCCCAGGTTGTGGAACGTACACACCGTGAGGCCGCGGCCTTCGCCACCCTTGAGCAGGGTGCCGACCCGCTCTTTCATTTCCCGCGCCGCCTTATTGGTAAAGGTCATGGCGACGATGTACTGGGCGCGGATGCCGCAGTTCTGGATCAGGTGCGCGATCTTGCGGGTGATCACGCTGGTCTTGCCGGAGCCAGCACCGGCGAGCACCAATAGAGGGCCGCCGACGTAGTTCACGGCTTCTTGCTGCCGGGGATTGAGTCGGGACATACAGAGTTCAGGGAGTCGTTGTTCAAAAGGGCGGGCATTTTAACAGGCTGGTGAGATTCTGCTGCCTTGGATCGACGGTGTGACGTACCACTCGATCTAAATTTGCCGCTTTTGCTACTTTGCCGCAGGATGTGGGGGTATTTGCGACTTTTGTGCGTACTGCTCGTATTTGATAACTTTTATCATTTGTGAATGCTCGACCTGACGTCATAATACTTGCCGCCAACGAAATCTTGCAGAGTCTAGGGAGCTAGCTTGTCCACGCCTGTCGAACCCTTGCGTTTGCTGCTACTGGCCGATACGCCTGAGTGGGCAGCATTGTTGCGCGAGTGCCTGGTGCCGATGGGCGACGGGGCTGTGCTGATCAGCGCGCCCAACTGGGACTCGGTGAGTCGTCTGTTCGATGACGACCACAGCGCCGTGCTGTTGACCACGCCCAACCTGCAACCCGGCCCGGGCCGTTGCAGCTTGCCGTGCGTGTTGTTGCTGGAACAGGAGCCGTTGGTGGCGCCCCTGGGAGTCAGTGACTGGCTGATCCGTCTTGCCATGGACGCCGACACCCTGCGCCGCTGCCTGCGCCATGTGCGCGAACGTGGCGTGCTGGAAAACACCTTGCAGCGCCTGGCCGAACAAGACCCGCTGACCGGTATCGCCAACCGCCAGGGCTTCCAGACCCTGTTGGCCGCACGCCTGGCAGACAACGAAGGGCGCGGCCTGGCCCTGGGCCACCTGGACCTCGACAACTTCCGCCACGCCAACGATGCCCTCGGCCACCAGGCCGGCGACCGGCTGATCCTGCAAGTGGTCTCGCGGCTCAAGAGCCAGCTCGAAGCCGGCGACCAACTGGCGCGCCTGGGCAGCGATGAGTTTGCCTTGCTGATCGACACCCGCCGCGCGCCCCAGCGTGCCGAATGGATGGCCGAGCGCATCACCGAAGCCATGGCCGAACCGTATTGGGTGGATGGCGAGAGCCTGCTGATCGGTTGCAGCCTGGGCGTCGCGCATGCCCGCGCGCGTGCCGGCGCCGACCCGTTGATGTGGCATGCCCATATCGCCATGCAGCAAGCCAAAAGCACCCAGGGCTGCACCTTTCATATCTTCAACGAACGCATCAACCGCAACGCCCGCAGCCTGGCCGACCTGGAAAGCGAATTGCGCCGCGCGCTGCGTCGCGACGAACTGGAACTGCACTACCAGCCGCGCCTCGACCTGGACGACGGCCATATCGTCGGCCTCGAAGCCCTGGTGCGCTGGCGCCATGGCGAGCGCGGCCTGTTGCCGCCCAGCGAATTCGTGCCGCTGGCCGAACAGAGTGGGTTGATCGTACCGCTGGGTTACTGGGTGATCTCCCGGGCCCTGCGCGACATGCAGGACCTGCGCGAACGCGGCCTGCCGCCGCTGCATATGGCGGTCAACCTGTCGTTCCGCCAGTTCCAGGACAGCCAACTGCTCTCGACCCTCAGCCGGCTGATTGTCGAGCGCGGGGTGGATGCGCAGTGGCTGGAATTCGAGCTGACCGAAACCGCCGTGATGCGCCGCAGTGACCTGGTCAAGCAGACCATGGACGCCCTCGGTCGCCTCGGTGTGCGCTTTTCCCTCGACGACTTCGGCACCGGCTTCTCATCGTTCGTCCACCTCAACAGCCTGCCGATTGCCTTGTTGAAGATCGACAAGAGTTTCGTCGGCGGCATGGAAGAGCGTGAAGAAAACCGCAAGCTGGTCCACGCCATGATCAACCTGGCCCACAACCTCAACCTGGAAGTGGTGGCCGAAGGCGTGGAAACCGCGGAACAACTGGCGCTGTTACGTTTGTTCGGTTGCGACCAGGCCCAGGGTTACCTGATCAGCAAACCGCTGCCATTGCCGGAGTTGGTGGACTACCTGACGTTCGGCAAGGACCAGCAGGCTTTATTGGGCTAGCTCATCCTTTTCTTGCCAACCCACCCCCACATTTCAACCGCGCAAGACTTCTAGTCGGTCTGCGCGGCATGGAATGAGCGTTGAGCGTCTGGCTCCTGCCGAATCATGCGCTTCATCTTCGCCTCGAACGCACAGGTCAGGCTGATCGCCGCACAGGCCAGGCCCAGCGCCAGGCCCCACCACACGCCGGTCGGCCCCCAGCCCAGGGTGAAGGCCATCCACCAGGCCGCTGGCGCACCGATCAGCCAATAGCAACCCAGGCCCACCAGGAAGGTGGTCTTGGCGTCCTTGAGCCCACGGATGCAGCCCATGGCGATGGTCTGCACGCCGTCGAACAGCTCGAACCAGGCCGCCACGGCCAGCAGGCTGACGGCGAGCACGATCACCTCGTGGAATGCCGGGTCGTTATGGTCGAGGAACAGCCCGACCAGCGGATCGGAATACAGCCACAGCACCGCGGCAAATCCCAACATCACCGCCGCGCCAAAGCCGATACCGACACGCCCCGCCATGCGCGCCTGCAGCAGTTGCCCGGCGCCATAGTGCTGGCCGATACGCATGGTCACCGCGTAGGACATCCCCGCCGGCACCATGAACGCCACCGAGACGATTTGCAGCGCGATCTGATGCGCCGCCAATTGCGTACTGCCCATGGTGCCCATGCACAGCGCGGCGAAGGCAAACAACCCGACTTCCACCGCGTAGGTGCCGCCAATCGGCAGGCCCAGCCGCCACAGCTCGCGCAAGTAGTGGGTGTTCAGACGCAACAGGCCTGCGCTCAGCGGGTAGGCCGAGTACGCGCGGTTGCTGCGGATGTACGCCATCAGTGCCAGCGCCATGCCATTGGCGACGATGGCCGTGACCAGGCCGATGCCCATCAAGCCGAGTTTCGGCAGGCCGAACATGCCCTCGATCAACGCGTGGTTGAGCAGGTAGTTGACCACTGTGCCGCCGAGACTGATCACCATCACCGGTGTGGCTTTGCCGATCGCGCTGGTGAAGCCGCGCAGGGCCATGAAACTCAGGTAGCCGGGCAGGGCGAACGGCAGGATCGTAAGGAATTGCCCCGCCGCGTCCACGTTGGTTTCGGTCTGACCGAACATCAGCAGCACCGGCTTGAGGTTCCACAGCAGCAGCGCCGCCGCCAAGGCCATCAGCCAGGCGAGCCACAGCCCGGCCTGGGTCAGGCGGGTGGCGCCGTCGATATCGCCCGCGCCGTGGCGGATGGCGACCAGGGTGCCCACGGCAGCAATCACGCCGATGCAGAAAATCGCCACGAACGAGTAGCTCGCCGCGCCCAGGCCACCGCCGGCCAGGGCCTCGGGGCTCAGGCGGGCCATCATCAGGGTGTCGGTCAGCACCATCAGCATGTGCGCCAACTGTGAGGCAATCAACGGCCCTGACAGCCGCAGAATGGCCCAGAGTTCGGTACGTGCCGGATGTTGCATGATCATCACGCTCAAATTTTCGGAGGAGGGGGAGAAGGTCGATTCTCGGCGCTCTCAGCTCATTGCACAAAGGGATAAAAGCGATTGGTCGCATGATTAAAACTCATGCCTGATTGATTCTGGTAGGGTTTCAGCATCGTGCTGTCGGAGCTTTCCTTATGTCTCGTCGTCTTCCTCCGCTTTATGCGCTACGGGCTTTTGAGGCCGCTTCCCGACACAACTCGTTCACCCGTGCGGCGCAGGAGCTGTCCATCACCCAAAGTGCGGTGAGCCGGCATATCCGCACCCTCGAAGAGCATTTCGCCTGCCGCCTGTTCCTGCGCAGCGGGCGCAACCTGCAGCTCACCGAGGCCGCACGCCTGTTGCTGCCCGGGGTGCGCGAGGGCTTTGCCGCGCTGGAGCGGGCCTGTCATACCTTGAACGCCGAAGATGACATCTTGCGCATGAAGGCACCCTCGACCCTGACCATGCGCTGGCTGTTGGCGCGGCTCAGTCGTTTCCGGCATTTGCAGCCGGGCAATGAAGTGCAGCTCACCAGCGCGTGGATGAGCGTGGATGAAGTCGACTTCAACCAGGAGCCTTTTGACTGCGCGGTGTTGTTGAGCGACGGGCACTTTCCGGCGGATTGGGAAGCCAGTTATCTGTTCCCGGAACTGTTGATTCCAGTCGGCGCGCCCAATTTGTTGAGCGACGGCCCATGGGACGTCAATCGCCTGGCCAGCGCCGAGTTGCTGCACCCCACACCCGACCGCCGCGACTGGCGTAACTGGTTGGAGCGCATGGGGCTGTCCGCCCAGGTGTCGCTCAAGGGCGGGCAGGTGTTCGATACCCTGGAGCTGGGCATGATCGCCGCCGCCCGGGGTTACGGCGTGTCCATGGGCGATCTGCTGATGGTCGCCGAAGACGTGGCCCAGGGGCGCTTGAGCCTGCCGTGGCCGACCGCCGTCGCCAGTGGGGAAAATTATTACCTGGTGTGGCCGAAAACCCGCCCGGGCGGCGAGCGTCTGCGCCGGCTGGCGGAGTTTCTGCAGGGCGAAGTGCAGGCCATGGTGTTGCCTGTCGTCGAGCGTCTCGATTGAATCGCTTCAGCGTGAGAGAGCAATCGTTTGCGTGATACCCCTGCACTTCGCTCAAGTATTGCCCGGCGCCGCCGAAGTAGGGGTGTTGGAACTATCGTGCACCAACGAATCTCACCAGATAATTTGCCGAGCAACGCTATGAGATCAGGATGATCCAGGCCTCGGCCAGGAGCTGTCATGTCTCAACCTCGTGCTCGGATCGCCTCCCAGCTAGGCCTCGCGTTAGCCGTGATTCTGGCTGTCGTCATCAGCGGCAGTACGGTTTTTGCCTTGCGTTCCCTCGACTCCGCCAACCTCGATACCCGGGAAGAACATCTGGCCAGCGAGGCGCGGCTGCTGGCCGATCAACTCAGTACCTTCCACGGCACCTTGCGCGAGAGCACTCAGCGCTTGAGCGGGCTGTTTGAAAAACGCTTCGGCGCCGGCTTGAGTGTGCAGGCGGATCAGCCGGTCGCCGTGGCCGGCGTGCAGACCCCGAGCCTGTACCTGGGCAAGGCGCTGCTGAACAACAACTTCGGTGACGTCGACGAGTTCAAGCAGATATCCGGCGGCGTGGCCACGGTGTTCGTGCGCAGCGGCGACGACTTTATCCGCATCAGCACGTCCTTGACCAAGCAGGACGGCAGCCGTGCCATCGGCACAGTGCTGGATCGCCAGGGGCCGGCCTACTCGCGGGTGGTCGGTGGGCAGACGTACATCGGCCGCGCCGTGCTGTTCGATCGCTCCTACATGACCCAGTACAGCCCGGTGCGCGACGCCAGCGGCAAAGTCATCGCGGTGCTGTTCATCGGCTTCGACTACACCGATGAGCAGAATGCCCAGTTCGCCAACCTCAAGCGCTTCCGCATCGGCCAGACCGGTTCGCTGGCGCTGCTGGATGAGCAGAAACACTGGCTGGTACCGCCGGCCGGGGTGCAGGCGCCGGACCAGGCTGTGCCGGTGATGCTGGACCTGGCCAAGGCGCCCGGCAAGGGCCGCTTCTGGAGCGACAAGCAGGAAGATTTCTACAGCGTCTCGGTGCCGTTTGCCGGCGGCCCCTGGTCGGTGGTGGCGAGCATGCCGAAAGCCGAGATCCGCGCGGTCACGTGGTCGGTGGGCATTCGCCTGGTGATCGGCAGCATGCTGGCGATGCTGCTGGCGGTGGGCGCAACGGTGTGGTTGTTGCGCAGCAAACTGGCGCCATTGAGCGACTTGGTACGCCAGGCCGAAGCCTTGGGCGGCGGTGACTTGAGCGCACGCCTGAACGTGTCGAGCCATGACGAGATCGGCCAACTGGCGCGCAGCTTCAACCAGATGGGGGAAGCGCTGTCGACCATGGTGTCGCACATCCGCAGGGCCGCCGAAGAGGTCAACGGCCGGGCGCAGGCGTTGTCCGGTTTGTCCGGCGGTGCCTATGAAGGCATGGAGCAGCAGTCCGGCGAAATCACCAGCATGGCCGGCGCGGTGGAGGAATTCAGCGCCACTTCGCTGAACATCGCCGACAACATGGGCAACACCGAACGCCTGGCCCAGGAAAACGCGCAGCAGACCCGCATCGGCCGCAACTCGATGCAGGAGGCGTCGTCGTCCCTGGAACACATCGCCACCGCCCTGAACAGCACGGCCACGGTGATCAACACCTTGGGCCAGCGTTCCCAGGAAATCGGCGGGATCGTTGGCGTGATCACTTCGATCGCCGAACAGACCAACCTGCTGGCGCTCAATGCCGCCATCGAAGCCGCCCGCGCCGGCGAGCAGGGCCGTGGGTTTGCGGTGGTCGCCGACGAAGTGCGCAACCTGGCCTCGCGCACTCGCCAGGCCACCGATGAGATTTCCGGGATGATCCTAAGCATCCAGCAGGAAACCGGTAACGCCATCAGCACCATGGAACAGGGCAATACGCTGATGCAGGAAGGCCTGTCACGCAACGCCGACGTGGCGTCGGCCCTGGCACGCATCGACGAGCAGAGCCGCTCGGCCGGGCAGCAATTCGCCGCGATCACCACCGCCACCCAGGAGCAGAGCAGCACGGCGACGTTGCTGAGCAGCAACCTGCAGAGCATTGCGCTGGCCAACAGCGAGCAACGCGAAGTGGTGTCGAACCTGGCGATTACCGCCAAGGAGCTGGAGACGCTGGCGGCAGGCTTGCGCCAAGAGGTCGATCGGTTTCGTTGAAGGCGCGCCTGGAACGGCTAGCGTGCCTTGAGCGCGTTAGCCAGGCGCTGCATGGCGGTTTCGATTTCATGGGCGGTCAAGGACGAGTAGCCCAATAACCATCCCTGTTGCGTGGCCGCACCGGCATACAACCGGCTGAGGCCGGACAGTTGCACACCCGCGCTGGCGGCCTGGCGGATGGTTTTTTCTTCCGACCACCCCTCATGCAGCACGCAAGGGATTTGCAGCCCGCCCTGGGGCCGGCATGCCGTGACCACATCGCCGAGGTACTTGCCGATGGCGTCGAGCATGATGGCTTGGCGCCCGGCGTAGAGTTTGCGCATCGCCCGGACATGGGCGTTGTAATGCCCGTCCTCCATGAAGCGCGCCAGCGTCAGTTGCAGGATTTGCGGAGTGTGGCCGTCCATCATGCTGCGCGCATAGGTGAAGGCCTTGACCAGTTCCGGGGGCAGCACCATGTAGCCCATGCGCAGGCCGGGGAACAGGGTCTTGCTGAAGGTGCCGAGGTACAGCGTGCGCTGGTACTTGTCCAGGCCCTGCACGCAGGCCGTGGGTTTGCCTTCGTAGTGGAACTCGCTGTCGTAGTCATCTTCGATGACCCATTTGCCTTTTTCCGCGGCCCAGTTGATCAACTCCAGACGCCGCTCCAGGGTCAGCGTGGCGCCGGTCGGGTATTGATGAGACGGCGTGACATACACGCAGTGGGCGCCGCTGCGGTCGGCGTGCAGCAGGTCGGTGCGGATGCCCGCCGCATCGACATCGATGGGCACGACCTTGGCCTCGGCGGTTTCGAAGGCCTTCCTGGCGCCGTAGTAGCCTGGGTTTTCCAGCAGGATCGGTTTGCCGACGTCCACCAGCAGTTGCGCACACAGAAACAGCGCCTGGCGCGTACTGCTCAGCACCAGGACCTGGTCGGGCGAGCACTTCGCCCCACGCTCAAGGTTCAAGTACGTCGCGATGGCTTTGCGTAACGACTCGGCTCCTTGCGGGTCACCGTGCAACAGCACGCTGCTGCGATAGTCCTTCATCACCTGGCGCTGCAGGCGCTCCCACACATCGGTCGGGAACGAGCGGGTTTCGGGCAGGCCCGTGGCGAATGCCTTGATCACCTGTTGATCGTTCACGCCGCCGCTGTCGAGGATCATCCGCCCGCGCAGGCTCAAGCCGGCGCCCGGTGCGGCCTGGCTGGTTTTGACGGCCTGCGCCTTGATGCGGCGGCGCGAGGCACCGCGCAATTCGGTGCCGATGGCCTCGCACACGTAACTGCCGGAGCCCTCGCGCCGCACGATAAAACCATCGCGGTGCAACTGCACGTAGGCGTTCTCCACCGTGTCGCGCGCGACCCCCAACGACGTGGCCAACACCCGCGTCGCCGGCAGCTTCAGGCCCGGCGAGAGTGCGCCGTCGAGGATCAAGGCGCGCAGCGCGCGTTGAATGCGCTGGTGCAGGCCCAACTGCTGGAATTGCGCGTCGTTGAGGCGCATCTGCAGGGTTTCCAGCGCGAAGGATTTTGCCATGCGGTCTGCCTCGCCCTGAAGAATTGGCCGGTAATAGCAGGCCAGTCTATCCGTAGACTTTCACCTGTGCCACTGCCTTCACGCCGGCCAATGACCCATCACGCGAGGCTCAACCCCTCGTCTGGCAAGGAGCAAAGTCCCTATGTCTTCGTCAATATCGCCGTCGCCGCTGCGCCCGCGCGACCTGTTGCACCCCATCGTGGCCGGGCTGATTTCAGTCATCGTCAATTATGGCGGTACGTTCATTCTGGTGTTCCAGGCGGCCAAGGTGGCCGGGCTCAGCCCCGAGCTGACGGCTTCGTGGGTCTGGTCGGTATCGATCGGCGTGGGGGTGACCGGGCTGTTTCTCAGTTGGGTGAGCCGTGAGCCGATCATCACCGCCTGGTCGACCCCCGCTGCGGCGTTTCTGGTGGTCGCGCTGTCTGCCACGCCTTACGCCGAGGCGGTCGGCGCGTACATGGTTTCAGCCGCTGCGTTTGTGCTGCTGGGGCTGTCCGGCTGTTTCGAAAAAGTCATCCGGCTGATTCCGCCGGGCATCGCGGCGGCCATGCTGGCGGGGATTCTGCTGCAGTTCGGCATCGGCGCGTTTGGTGGCATGAGCCTCGACCCGGTGCTGGTCGGCGTGTTGATCGCCGCTTACGTCGGGCTCAAGCGCTTTACTGCGCGCTACGCGGTCGTCGGCATTCTGCTGCTGGGCTTGGGATTCCTGCTGGTGCAGGGGCGGGTGGACTTGTCGGGCCTGTCCCTGCAACTGGCGGCGCCGGTATTCACCCGGCCCGAGTTTTCGCTCAATGCGTTGCTCAGTGTGGCGCTGCCGCTGTTTCTGATCACCCTCACGGGCCAGTACATGCCGGGCATGCTGGTGTTGCGCAACGATGGTTTCAAGACCAGCGCCAACCCGATCCTGACGGTGACCGGGTTGGGGTCGCTGCTGATGGCGCCGTTCGGCTCGCACGCGTTCAACGTCGCGGCCATCACGGCGGCCATCTGCACGGGCAAGGAAGCCTCGGAGGACGCGTCCAAGCGCTGGGTCGCCGGGGTTGCCGCTGGGGTGTTCTACATCCTCGTCGGGGTGTTCGGGGTAACGCTGGCCGCCGTATTCATGGCGTTCCCGCCGGCATTCATCACCACGCTGGCCGGCTTGGCCCTGCTGGGCACCATCGGCGCCAGCCTGGCCAACGCGATGGCGGACGTCAGGTCGCGTGAAGCCGCGCTGATCACCTTTCTGGCGTGCGCCGCCAACATCAACCTGCTCGGGATCGGCGGCGCGTTTTGGGGGTTGTTGATCGGGTTGGCTGCGTATGCGTTGCTCAACGGCCGCTTGCCACGGCGCCGTGCGCCGGCTTCCGAGGCAGTGGCGGCGGCCAAGGGAGCGGCCCAATGATGCGCGCCGAACCGCCAGCCAGCGCCACCCTGCATGCGCGTCACGGGCGTTACCCGCAGGCCACCAGCGTGGAGGACTTCCGGCGCAATCTGGCGGCCGTACAGCAACGTATCGCCAGTGCCTGTGCGCGGGTCGGACGCGACCCGGCGAGCGTGCGCTTGTTGCCGGTCAGCAAAACCTTTGACGAGGCGCACCTGCGCCTGGCGTATGCGGCGGGCTGTCGGCTGCTGGGTGAGAACAAGGTGCAGGAAGCCCAGCGCAAATGGCAGGCCATGAGCGATCTGGCCGATCTGCAGTGGTCGGTGATCGGCCACCTGCAAACCAACAAAGCCAAGCAGGTCGCGCGCTTTGCCAGTGAGTTCCAGGCGCTGGACAGCCTGCGAGTGGCCGAGGCGCTGGATCGTCGCCTGCAGATCGAAGGGCGCCAACTGGATGTGTTCGTGCAGGTGAATACCTCCGGGGAAGCCAGCAAATACGGCCTGGAACCGCACGCCGTCGCGGGTTTTCTGCAGGCCCTGCCAGCGTTCCCGGCCTTGCGCGTTCGCGGGCTGATGACGCTGGCGCTGTTTTCGGCCGATGTGGCCCGCGTGCGCCCGTGCTTTGTGCGGCTGCGCGAACTGCGCGAGCGCCTGCGCGATCACGCCCCGGCGGGCGTCAGCCTGGAGGAATTGTCGATGGGCATGTCCGGGGATTTCGAGATTGCCATCGAGGAAGGCGCGACCGTTGTCCGCGTCGGCCAGGCCATCTTCGGCGCCCGCGCCATGCCGGATGACTACTACTGGCCGAGCGCCGATCAACCGTCAACGACCTGACTTTTTCAGCAAGGACCTGTTCATCATGTACGACTCAACATTGACACTTGAAAGCTTCGACCCGCAGCTGTGTGAGGCGATTCATAACGAGGAGCGCCGTCAGGAAGACCATGTCGAGCTGATCGCTTCCGAAAACTACGCCAGCCCGCTGGTCATGAGTCTCCAGAGCACGGTACTGACCAACAAATACGCCGAGGGCTACCCCGGCAAGCGCTACTACAGCGGCTGCGAATACGTCGATGTGGCCGAGCGCCTGGCCATCGAACGGGTCAAGGCCCTGTTCGACTGCGATTACGCCAACGTGCAGCCCCATGCGGGCGCCCAGGCAAACGCCGCGGTGTTCCTGGCCTTGATCAACCCCGGCGATACGGTGATGGGCATGAACCTGGCCCAGGGTGGGCACCTGACCCACGGCAATCCCTCCAACTTCTCGGGCCGGCATTACCACATCGTGCCTTACGGGCTCGACCCGCAGACGGGCTTGCTCGACTACGACGAGATGGAGCGCATCGCTGTGGAAACGCGGCCGAAGATGCTGATCGGCGGGTTTTCGGCCTACTCGCGGTACAAAGACTGGGCGCGCATGCGGGCGATTGCCGACAAGGTCGGTGCGATTTTCTGGGTCGACATGGCTCACGTCGCCGGCTTGGTCGCCGCTGGCGAGTACCCGGACCCGTTGCCGCACGCCCACGTGGTCACCAGCACCACGCACAAGACCTTGCGTGGCCCGCGAGGCGGGTTGATTTTGTCCAAGGGCCAGGACGCAGCGTTTTACAAAAAGCTCGATTCGGCGGTGTTCCCGGGTGTTCAGGGCGGGCCGTTGATGCATCAGATTGCCGCCAAGGCGGTGGCCTTCAAGGAAGCCTTGAGGCCCGAGTTCAAAACCTATCAGGCTCAGGTCGTGGTCAATGCCCGGGCCATGGCGGCCGTGTTGCAGCGGCGCGGTTACAGGATTGTCTCGGGTGGCACCGATAACCACATGATGTTGATCGACCTGTCCGACCGGCCTTACACCGGCAAAGACGCCGATGCGGCCTTGAGCAACGCCGGCATCACCGCCAACAAGAATTCGGTGCCCAACGATCCGCGCTCCCCCTTTGTCACCTCGGGGCTGCGCATCGGCACGCCGGCCGTCACCACCCGCGGTTTCGGCGTGTTCGAGTGCGAGCAACTGGCCGCTTGGCTGTGCGATGTACTGGACGCCCTGCAACGCGGGGAGAGCGATAGCGTTGCGCTGCAGGTGCGTGAACAGGTGATTGCGCTGTGCCGCCGACACCCGGTTTATCGCTGACTTTTCCCTTCTAAACGTTGGCGCTGTCGACCTGACTGGAGGCTGAGGGGCGGTATTGCAGGGCTTCGGCAATGTGGCTGCGGCGGATGCTGTCTGTGTGCTCCAGATCCGCCAGCGCGGCTGGCAACGCACCTTTCACTGCGAACGACTGACTGAGATAAATAATGGCATCCAGCTAATTGTTGTGATTTGTTATTGTTTGGCGAGTGATGAGGTAGCCTCAGAGTTAGGGTTCCATCAACCCATAGGTTTGGTAATCGCGGCATATGTATCTTGCAAGGTCTCAGCGCTTCAGCGTACTTGGATACGAACTATCGGGAATTTTGAGCATATATTTTCCAGGTCTCTATTTTTTGACTATTTTGGGCTTCAGGCCAGTGTTGGCTATTCTTGCAACTTGATACTTGGTTGTAGCTAGGTGTTTTTTAGTCAGTGGTTTTCTCGGGAAAGTGATTGGAATATATTTAGGAGGTCGAATCTGCGGGCTGAGTCCGACCATAGCCATGGAGGTCGGGTTACTGATGAATACGAAAGGACTCTTCGAACTTGTAAGATCGAGTATCGGATTGCAACTTGGGATTTTTTCGGAAAATGCCTACGGTATTTTCCTAGTTGTCGCACTTTTATCGGTTGTGTTGACTCAGTCGCCGCTAACATTTTTTGCTGAGTTATGCAGGAGAAACGCCGCTGTAAAAGTGAGAAGTTGACTTTTTTGTCGAATCTCGACTACTTTCTGCTAATTACATAAAAATAATTTAACGAGGTGGGAAGGGGACTACAGTAATGGATGTGATTATGGGGTTTGTTGCCGCGTTGTTTTGGGGGTGTACTGATTTTCTTGTAGGGTTGAATGCTCGTGCTGTCGGCGTAAAAAGGGCTGTTTTTTTTGGCCAGGCATTAGGTTTTGTGTTGATGAGCATTCTGTTATTGCTTTACCCATTCTATTTTATCAAGTCGCTGTCAGCGTCTTCGGTAATTTGGGGGCTGGGGCTAGCCGCTGCGGTATGCACTGTTGCAGGTGCTCTAGCCCTCTCCAAAGCGTTTGCGCTCGGGAAGACCGCAGTTATTGCACCGCTGATAACCTCTTATGGTGTATTTACCACCGCGCTAGCCTGGGCTAGTGGAGATGTTATTGTTTTTAGCCAGTTCGCCGGTATTTTAATCTGTGTCATTGGAGTCTTGCTTACAAGCATCCATGTGGGTGCTGACGTGAATATAAAACGCCAAAATAGAGTGTCAATATTTTTTGGTCTTGCAGCGGCAATTCTGTATGGCACAAGCTTTTGGATACAAGGGAAATATACGCTTCCAGTATTAGGCCCAATTACCATGCTGTGGCTGGGTTACGCCGTAGGACTATTCGTGTTGTTTTTTATAGTAATTAAATTGGATGCTGGACTTAAATTGCCGTCCCCCAAAAATGTTGGCTTGTTAGGTATGGCTAGTTTACTTAATTTAGGTGGTTTTTCCGCTTTTTCTTGGGGGGCTATTAATGGTTCAGTATCTGTTGTTACCGTAATTAGCACGCTTTCGGGTGGAATAGCGGCGGTATTAGGTTGTTTGGTCTTCAAGGAGCGGCTGGGAGGCTGGCAGGTCTGCGGTGTCATACTTGTATTGATGGGGGCCATAATTTTGCATATGTTTAATTGATTGAGGTTTCTGTAAGTTTAATCTCTTGCTGTAGTGGTGGCGGTTTTTATTGAAATGATGAGTGACGCCCTAAATCAGCTTATGCCAGAGTTTTGCGGAGGCTTTCAGAAGTAAATGTTCAGTTTGTTTTTGATGGTGGTCAAGGAAACTTGATTTCTGATGGGTCTGATAGAGGTATAAAGATAACTGATTCGCCACCTCTGAGGGGGCTAGAAAGTTCTTCAATGTAGATTGCAGTGTATGCACTGCGCCGCAGTATATTAATTTTTACGGAGTGCCGAGCCATACTTATGAGCTGGCGGGACATAGCTTAGCTCTGATTGTAGCAGCTCATGTGAGTTGAATCATATCTGGCAGATAGCGGATTAAGTTATGTATAGGCGCTCAGGTGGAGGGCGCTGGTCGGTACTGCAATGCCTCCGCCAGATGATGACGAGCAATTCTTTGTCCTTGCTCCAGATCCGCCAGCGTGCGGGCGACCTTGAGCAGGCGGTGGGCCGCGCGAAGGGACAGGGTCAGGCGCTCGCAGGCGCTTTCCAGCCAGGCTTCATCCGGCCTCGACAGCGCGCAATGCTGGCGCAATCCCGGTAGGTCGAGGAACGCATTGGCGCAGCCCTGGCGCTGTTGCTGGCGGTCCCGGGCCTGGGCTACCAGTGCCGAGGCGGTGGACGTGTTGTCGCCGGGCTGCGGGGCCGGGTTCAGCGCGGTGATTTCGCGAGCGACGGTCAGGTGCAGGTCGATCCGGTCCAGCAACGGCCCGGAGAGTTTGTTGCGATAGCGCTGGACCTGCTCCGGCGTACAGCGACAGCGTGCGCTGGGGTCGCCCATGTAACCGCAAGGGCAGGGGTTCATTCCAGCGTTTTGTGAGAAAAGCGGCTTGTGGGGAAATAGATTGCTGATCCAGCATCACTGCTATCCGCCGCTTGAGGTACAAACGCCATGGCCACATTTCCCCCCTTCTCTAAAACCAGAGACGGAAAAAAGGAATACTTAAATCCAAACTTAACTGTGAAAGTCCGGAACGACAGTAAAAAAGAACGAGAAACCACGGCCGACTTCGGATTTTTATTGCCCTGGCTTGGTACTTCCGCAGCTGGGGTGGTGAAGGCTTTAACAAAATTTACTCGACGGTACTCAAGCGCCACACCTATATACAATGTACGTATAGTCTTGAGATTTTGGAGAGAATTTCAAGATGAGGAAAATTTGCCTTTATTTTTACACTTGGAGCGCGAGGAGTTAGAGCGGCAGATCTCCGCCCTTCGGCATGCTTTTTTTCGAGATCAAACAGAACTTGGAAAATCGCTAGCTACGACCTCCATTCGCTGGAGGACGTTTCTGGCTTTCGTAGAAGTGCTCGTACTTACTAAAGAGCTTCCAAACGTTAGAGTTACTTTGCCTAGTTTGATGGCGCCTCCAACTAAAGACTTAATTACTACGCGTGAAAAAGCTGTCATCAACTTGGGAGCTAGAGGGCCGAAAAGCCTGAATCATGATGGTGATTCGTATAACGAAAACCTCTATGAGCAGTTATCGATTGCCCGATGTGATACCGAGTACCTCCAAGAATACGAAGTCCGTCTAAAAAATGCTATTGAAACCATCAGGCAATGCGCGCTAAAAGATTTCAGAGAACTTGTAGCAAAACGTATTGAGGGTAAAAGCTTAGTTGGGAACGCTTGCGCAGAGATGCTAGACGCTCTTTATCATGGCAACTCAAATAATTATTCCGACCCGATAACGGGTGTCCATATTTTGGAGCATAGAGAAAACCACCCTAGGCTATTGGCGAATTTACTATACATAGTCGAGCGGCAAATGGGTGGGTTGCCGAAAGTTCACATAAAATATACGGGTTGCCGTAACAAAAAGCCGATATCTAACAGTGGGAATCCACACTGGAGATTTCTTCAGAGATACGGAAAAGGTAAGATTTTCCCTTACATGGGAATATTGAATAGTTGCTCGATGTCCGTGTGCTTGGTACTTATACTAATAGAGCACCCAAATATAAATGTAAGCTCTCTAATTAGAGCTAGGCTAGCAGACTTTGAAGGAAATGAAATACTTTTGGCTGCTTCGGGTGAAGGTGACAAGGCAGATACTAGGCTGACAGTGAAGAAACCTCGGTCAGGTTATGAAAAGTCAGCGGAGCTCAGCCCTTTAGCGAAAGAGGTTATCGATCATGTCTTGGAGTGGACTAGGTCTGTCAGGGAGGAGCTGAGAAGGCTGGGTGATTTTGAAAGTGCAGGGGCATTATGGGTAGGTGTGAATTTGAACAATTTGCAACCAATAGCATTTTCTCATAAGTCAGCGCTGAACTCTCTTAAGCTAGATAGATTTCGAGCGAGGGGTGAGAAAATTAATAGATTGCGAATCACTCCATTTGTAGATAGACATCCAGAGTTAGCCGAATGGGCAGAAAAAATTAATTTCAAATCGCTCCGCGTTAACTGTGGAGTTTTGAAATACCTTGAGACCGATGGCGATTTAGTTGCAACGGCCCGGGCATTCGGGCATAAAAGTATAGAAACCACTATAGGTAATTATATACCTAAGCCATTGAGGCTTGCGATGCATGAACGTCAGATCAGGCGTCACCAGAACAAATTGATAGTAACATCGTTAGATGATGAGTCATCGCGATTGCAGCTTTCTGATTTTAATAGTGTTGAAGAGTTGCACATATTCTTAAGCTCGCAGCCTACTTCTCAGCTTGATTTAGAGGGAGAGGATTTCAAAATGACGTCTAATCAGTTTGCGGAGACAATGCCTAGCCGGAAAGGGCGAGTAGTAATTTATGATAACGTCGATGCAATGGCGATAGCCATGCTTTATAGAGTAGCTCTTCAACATGCTCCTACCAAGTTGATCGACATACCTGATCGAATAACTGGGCTGACTCCCAGATTCTGGATAAAGCTGGTTGACGCTTTGATGGAACCTCTCCCTTTATCGCTTACGGATATACGAGATTTTGTCGTTAAGGCCAAGGATAGGATGGCGGTCCTGCAGAATACAGTAGTTTTTCCAAGGTACGAATAAATGAGTGCCGCTAAGCTGCCTGACGCTTTACTGGACTTTTTTAAAGCAACCGAACGGGAAGTGCATGAGCTCTACAGACCTGAGTGGCTCCTTTCTAATCTTGACGACCGAGTTTGGTACGTGAGAGGTTCTACGGAGATTCGCCAAGTATCGGGCGAAATTAAAGGGGCTGTGGTACTTCGTTGGGACAAAAAATTGTGGAATGGATTGTTAATTGATCCACTTTTTACTAAAGTTCTTTACCAAGCTAAACTCATAACAATTCTTGCGTTTGATGGCGTTCATCAAAAGTTAGGTAACACCTTGAAAACTATAAGCGCTTTCCATGCTTTTATATTTCGAGTTATAGAATATCTTGATTATAAATATGGTGGGTCTTTTCACTCTGATGGTTTCAAGATCTTAACGTGTGAAGATGTCGCGGAAATGTTAGAACTGTCCGTAGAGTCAGGGGTGAGTGGAACTGGGTTTTGGGTTGAAAGATTAAATGTAAAGGTTGTTGAGCGGGTTGGTGAAAATACTAATCACGAAGTTATAGTGAATTTCCTTGAGTCGCTGGGTGCGTATAACCAAGACGGCAAGATTTCAATAATTCAGATAGGGCGGTTGATCCATGTAGAGCCACGTCGATTATCTAGATCTAGCAGTTTTTTGACTTATTTAAAACAATTCGAAAAAGGACCAGCTCAAGGCAAAAGTAAAGAGATATCACAGAAAACTGTTGTGCAGCTTGCCAACTGGTTCGTTACATTCACTCAGGTGCTCATACTATCTCCCATAGAAACGTCTATGGATCTTGAAGGTGAGTACGTGCTTATGGACCTTGTAAAGCAATTTCGGAATCCAGGCATAGGTCGAACGAAGAGCATGCCTAGAAATGTGGCGCGCGCACTCATACGAGAGTGCTGCCTTTGGATTCAGAGCTTTTCTTATGTACAGGCTTACGTGAGTGAAGTAATAAAAATTGCCATTAAGTTGAGTAATGAAAATCAGAATTTAACTGTATATGAGTCCCTGGTAGATGCTGAGTCCAAGTGCCTAGTTCCAAGCGCCTTGCGTAAAATTGCACATTTTTTTCAAGAAAATGAGTTCGTAATGGGCCGCGTTGACAGGCATTTTTTAGCCCCCCCTTTCACAATAAAATTGATGCGTTTCCACACTGCGGTATGCTTCGTATTAGTGGCGTTGTTATCTTGCAGTCGGCGGAAAGAGATTCTTGAAGTCGGCTCGGCAGATTTGATTGAAAAATCGGGCCTCAAATATCTCAATGTTTCTTTGAGAAAAACGGGCATGGATTCCTCAAGGTTTAAGTTCGCGAAGCCCGTTCCTGCTCTTGTTTTTACAGTCCTGAAAAGTTTAGACCATTTGAAAGCTGATTGGCTTAAGCTTTTACCGTGTACTGATTCTCTTTTAGGGGCAAGGTCTTTTTTTAAAATTAGCTACAAAGGTATATTTCCGTTGGCAGCCAATGACGTATATCTGCCGCTAAAAATGCTAAGCGCTTACTCAAATATTATCGATAGCTCAGGTAAACCATGGGTGGTGTTGCCGCATCAGTTGAGGCGTTATTTTGCTCTTACATTTTTTCATGATTCAGGAGCTGAAAATTCTTTGCCGGCTTTAACTTGGTTTATGGGGCATGAGAATATAGAGGGGACTTGGCGTTACATCAAAGAAAGCCTAACAGGCAAAGAGATATGTGCCAGTGAAGCAGCAATGGCTACAAGTGCTATTTGCTCGGGAGATGAATCTGAAGGAGCCGCTAGACTTAGAGCGGTTATTTACGAGTACTTCGGTTGTAGTAACATTAGTTTAATGGATGAAGATGAAGTCCAGGATTATTTAGAGCTTCTCTCAGAGCAGGGCGTATTTTCGGCGACCCCTATAGAAATTGGTTTGGGTAACAAAAAGCGCGTGTCCATCATGATTTCGATAATGGAGCAATAAAGTGCCTAGGCTAAGAAAAGGTGAAGTTGCAGACGGTGTGAAGGCTGTTGCCGCTGACCGAAAACTGACCCAGTAGAGGCTCTTCTGCCGACTGAAAACTGACCCAGGTGTTCAACTGCTTCTGCTCACTTTTCGAGCAGG
>LNAP01000705.1_pt1 | contig 36795 bp, 24 predicted proteins | sample 602601 | NCBI WGS metagenome assembly LNAP01 (sample SAMN02440304, study PRJNA202911) | soil metagenome | biome: Subtropical and temperate rainforests or woodlands; isolation source: soil samples (1 kg each in a 20% v/v slurry with milli Q water) were... ... | reverse complement strand
GGCCTGCTGGCCCGCTTCAGCCAGGAACATCCCGGCATCGTGCTGGACTTGCGCGACGGGTTGCTGGACCCCTGCCTGGACATGGTGCAAAGCGGTCAGGTCGATTTCGCCGTGGCGTCCCGCCGCGCGGACATGACCGACCTGGACAGCGAGTTTCTGCACGCCGACCGCTATTTCCTGGTCTGCCGGGCCGACCATCCGCTGGCCGCGCAAAGCCACGTAAGGCTGCGCGACGTCGTGCGCCATCCCGTTATTCAACTTGCGCGTGGCAGCAGTGTGCGCAAACATCTGGACGAGGCGTTGGGCGCCGATGCGCCGCCGCCCGTGTTCGAAGTTGAACACCTGGCCACCGTGACCGGACTGGTACGGGCGGGCTTGGGCGTCTCGGTCGTGCCAGCCATGACGCTGTTTCATTTCCGCAGTGACGAGCTGCGCGTGGTGCCGTTGGCTGGCCGCGCGCTGACCCGCCCGCTGTATCTGGTCCAACGCAAGGGCCGCACCCTGTCGGTGGCCGCCCAGGCGCTGTATGCGTTGCTGATCGCGCATCGGGGCGATATCGGCGGCGCGGGGCATCAGGCAGACTCGTGAAACGCGGAAAGAGGGCATCCCTGCGTCATCCGGCCACTTTCGCGAAAGTCTATTGCTGTTTAAACTCCGATAGTTGTAGCTTCTATCCGTCACCTGAAGGATTCCGCCCATGAGCAAGCAAATCATCCATACCGACGCCGCGCCCGCCGCCGTCGGCCCTTACTCGCAAGCGGTTGCCGTTAGCGGCACCAAGACTGTCTACCTCTCGGGCCAGATCGGCCTGGAGCCGGGCACTGGCGATCTGGTTTCCGAAAACTTCGACGCGCAAGTGCGCCAGGCTTTCGCCAACATGCAGGCCGTGATCACCGCCGCCGGCGGCACGCTCGACAATGTCGTCAAGTTGACGCTGTTCCTGACCGACCTTGGCAAGTTCACCGCCGCCAACTCCATCATGGCCGAAATCATCCCGCAGCCGTTCCCGGCGCGTTCGACCATCGGCGTGGCCAGCCTGCCCAAGGGCGCGCAGTTCGAAGTCGAAGCCATCCTCGTCCTGTAAGGCACGCCCGGACTTTCGATCCCAGGGGTTCGTTCCTTCATGCCGGCCGCGGCCGTGGCTTCCAAGCGACCCGGCGCCGATAACAAAGGCGCCGGGAAACCGCTGACGGATACAGAGCGCAAGCTCCGTAACCTGGGTCTGGTGCTGCCCGAGGACTTCGTGCTGCACCTGCCGTTGCGCTACGAAGACGAAACCCGCGTCATTCCAATCAGTTCCCTGCGCCCCGGTTTTTCGGGCCAGGTCGAAGGTGAAATCACTAAATCCGAGGTGCTGTACCGGCCCCGGCGCCAACTCACCGCCACGCTGGCGGACGAAACCGGCGAACTCCAATTGCGCTGGCTGAACTTCTATCCCAGCCAGCAGAAGCAGGTCACCGTGGGCAAACGCCTGCGCGCCCGGGGCGAAGTGCGGGGCGGGCTCTTCGGCCGTCAGATGGTGCATCCGCGCATGACCAATGCGGACGCACCGCTGCCTACCGCCTTGACACCGGTGTACCCCACCACGGAAGGGTTGCCGCAACTGACCCTGCGCCGCGCCATCGCGCAGGCGCTGGACCGCGCCGACCTTTCCGACACGTTGCCCGACGAGGCTCGCCAGCGTTACGACCTGCCACCTTTTGAGCCCGCCATCCGCGCATTGCATACGCCGGCCCAAGGCGAATCTGAACAGGCCTTGCTGGACCGCGTCCATCCCGCCTGGCGCCGCATCAAGTTCGACGAACTGTTGGCTCAGCAGTTGTCGCTGGCCGCCGCCCGCGCCGCGCGCCGCGTCAAGGAATCAGAGGCGCTGCCGATCCGTACCGAGCCTGGCGGGCTGGTTGCCAAGCTGTACGCCAACCTGCCATTCAAACTGACTGGCGCGCAAGCACGCGTGGTGCAGGAAATTTCGGCCGATCTTGCCAAACCGTATCCAATGCATCGCCTGCTGCAGGGCGACGTTGGCAGCGGCAAGACCGTCGTCGCGGCGATTGCAGCGGCGCAGGCCATCGCAGGCGGTACCCAGGTCGCGTTGATGGCGCCTACCGAAATCCTGGCCGAACAACATTTCCACAAACTGGTGTCATGGCTGCAGCCGTTGGGCGTCAACGTGGCATGGCTTAGCGGCAGCCTGACGGCCAAGGCGCGCCGCGAAGCCGCGGCAGCCGCGGCGGACGGCAGCGTGCAACTGGTGGTCGGCACGCAGGCCCTGATCCAGGACCATGTCGAATTCCATAGATTGGGGCTGTCGATCGTCGACGAGCAGCATCGTTTCGGGGTCGGGCAGCGCCTGGCGCTGACCAAGAAGGGCGAAACCGCACGTGGGCGCTTCGTTCCGCATCAGCTGAACATGAGCGCCACGCCTATTCCCCGCACGCTGGCCATGACGTTCTTCGCCGACCTGGATGTGTCCGTCATCGATGAACTGCCGCCCGGGCGCACGCCGGTGCTGACCAAGCTGGTTTCCGACGCGCGGCGAGAAGAAGTCATCGCGCACGTCGCGCAAGCCGCGCGTGGGGGGCAGCAGGCATATTGGGTCTGTCCGCTGGTCGAGGAAAGCGAAGCGCTGGAGTTGCAGACCGCGGTCGACACCTATGAAGGCATGCGCGTCGACCTTCCCGACCTGCGCATCGGTCTGGTGCACGGCCGTTTGCCCCAGGCGGAAAAAGCTGCCGTCATGCAGGCGTTTCGAGACGGCGAGGTCGATTTGCTGGTGGCCACGACGGTTATTGAAGTCGGGGTCGATGTGCCGAATGCGTCCCTGATGGTCATCGAACACGCCGAACGCTTTGGACTTGCCCAACTGCATCAGTTGCGCGGCCGGGTAGGGCGGGGCACCGCCGAATCCGTTTGCGTGCTGCTGTATCAGACGCCCCTGTCCCAAATCGCGCGTGAACGCCTGCGCGCCATGTTCGAAACATCCGACGGGTTCGAAATCGCCCGACGCGACCTCGAACAACGCGGTCCGGGCGAGTTCCTGGGCACGCGCCAGTCCGGCATGGCGCTGCTGCGCTTCGCCGACCTGGAAACCGATGCCGCGATTGCCGAAGACGCCCGCGATGCCGCGAGTTGGCTGCGCGCCGAACATCCCGCCGCTGTCGAGGCGCACCTGGCGCGCTGGATGCGCGGCCGCGAAGACTTCCTGCGGACGTGATGCCGTGCCGCCCATCCTTAACCTGAATCACTCAAGCGCCAGCCGCGAGGCTTGCGCGCAACCCCCGGGGGCGTAGTCCACCATGACTCTCACCGAACTCAAGTACATCGTCGCTGTCGCGCGCGAACGGCATTTCGGCCGGGCGGCCGAAGCCTGTTTCGTCAGCCAGCCGACGTTGTCCGTGGCGATACGCAAGCTGGAAGACGAGCTGGGCGTGACGCTGTTCGAACGCGGCGGCGCCGAGGTCGGCGTGACGCCGATCGGCCAGCGCATCGTCGCGCAAGCGCAGAAAGTGCTTGAAGAAAGCGCCAGCATCAAGGAAATCGCGCGTCAAGGCCACGACCCGTTGGCCGGGCCCTTGCGCGTCGGCGTCATCCACACGATCGGCCCCTACCTGCTGCCCAAGCTGGTGCCCGTGCAGATCGGCCGCACGCCGCAGATGCCGCTGCTGCTGCAGGAAAACTTTACCGTTCGGTTGGTGGAACTGCTGCGTCAAGGCGAAATCGACTGCGCCATCATGGCCTTGCCACTGCCCGAGGCCGGCCTGGTCATGCAGCCCCTCTACGACGAACCGTTCATCGTCGCGGTGCCCAACGACCATGAACTTGCCCAGCGCAAGTCCATCGATGCCCAGGACCTGAAACAGCAAACCATGCTGCTCCTGGGCAGCGGCCACTGTTTCCGCGACCAAGTGTTGGAAGTCTGCCCCGAGCTGTCCCGGTTCTCCGCGGCCAGCGACGGCATCCAGCGCACCTTCGAAGGCTCTTCGCTGGAGACCATCCGGCACATGGTGGCGGCGGGCATCGGCGTTACCGTGCTGCCCGTCACGGCCGTGCCCGAGCACCCACCCAGCAACAGCCTGCTGACCTACCTGCCGTTCGACGGCCACGTGCCCGAGCGCCGCGTGGTCCTGGCCTGGCGCCGCAGCTTTCCCCGCCTGGCGGCGATCGAAGCGTTAGCGCAAGCCGTCTATGAATGCGAACTGCCCGGCGTGAAAATGCTGGTCGACGAGGCGGCAGCCGTCCAGGATTGATATTTTGGCGCCATGCACGGCGCCACGCGAAGACGGTTTGAGCCGCGTCAAACTTTCGTGGCGCAACCGCTTTTTTTCCTCCCTGCGCCGCGTCAATCCGTAGCGTTTGCAGTGGTATTCTTCCTTCGTACTTATCCAACAGGAGCTAGCAATGGCCAAGTCCACCAAGAAGACCCCGAGCGTTCCGCGCATCAACATCGGCATTTCGGACAAGGACCGCGCCGCCGTCGCCGGTGAGCTGTCCAAGCTGCTGGCCGACTCGTACACGCTGTACCTGATGACGCACAACTTCCATTGGAACGTCACGGGGCCCATGTTCAACACGCTGCACCAGATGTTCATGACCCAGTACACGGAAGAGTGGACCGCGCTGGACAGCATCGCCGAACGCATCCGCGCCCTGGGCCACTATGCGCCGGGCACCTACCGCGAATATTCCAAGCTGTCGTCCATCGCTGAACCCGAGTCCGTGCCGGAAGCGCTGGAAATGGTCCGCCTGCTGGTCAGCGGCAACGAGTCCGTTGCCAAGACGGCCCGCTCCGCCTTCGAAAAGGCCGATGCCGCGAACGATCAGCCCACCGCCGACCTGCTGACGCAGCGCCTGGACGTGCATGAAAAGAACGCCTGGATGCTGCGCAGCCTGCTGCAATGATCTAAACCGCGCGTTCGCTTACAATGGCCGGCCATCTTCCCTGTCGGGGAAGGTGACCGGATCCTTGTGAACACCCGACCTGGCCGCCGAAAGGCGGCCATGTCTATGCAACCGTGCCACAGATAACGTCTACATACCGACCTTCTGCTTCGTCTTTTCTCGCCGCGCCTGACGCAGTGCCGGCTCCGCGCGTCGCGCCCCTCGGTTGTACGCAGTTCGGCGACTCCGCCACCTCATCCCAGCAAGCATGAACAACACAGATAGCCGCGAGCCCGGCTTTCCAAGCTGCGTCCTGATCACGGGCGCAACCGGCGGCATTGGCGGCGCGCTGGCATTGGAGTACGCCGCCGCCGGCGCAAGAACCCTTGTCCTGCAAGGCCGCAACAGCGAACGCCTGCAAGAGTTGGCCGACCGTTGCGGCGCTTTGGGCGCCCGCGTCATCACACAGGTGCTCGACGTGCGCGATCACGACGCGCTGATGGCGTGGCTGGCGGATATCTGCCAAACCGAAATGCCAGCGCTGGTCATCGCGAATGCTGGCGTCAACATCAACACGGGTCCCGAAGGGCAGGGCGAAAACTGGCAAGACGTGCTCCGCCTGCTGGACGTCAACGTGCGCGCGGTCTTCGCCACGGTCCATGGCGTATTGCCCGCCATGCGCCAGCGCGGCCATGGACAGATCGCCTTGGTCAGCTCTCTGGCGGCTTGGCGCGGTTTGCCCGAGACGCCCAGCTATAGCGGCAGCAAGGCCGCGGTGAAAGTTTATGGCGAAGCCATGCGCGATGCGCTGGCAGACGAAGGCATCAAGTTCAACGTCATCATGCCCGGCTATGTGGAATCGCAGATGTGCTTCGACATGCCGGGGCCCAAGCCCTTTCTGTGGAAGGCAGAAAAGGCGGCGCGTGTGATCCGCCGTGGCTTGCAGGCAAACCGGGCGCGAATCAGTTTTCCGTTCCCGCTGAATCTGGGTTGCTTCTTGCTATCCGTGATCCACCCAGCCGTGTCGGGCTGGATCCTCAAGAGGTTGGGCTACGGTGATTGATGGTTATTGGATCCCTCTGCTTCCGCCGTTTCTAGGCGGTTTGACGCTATCTATGATCTTGGAGGTTCTCCTTCTGCCTAGGCCGATTGCGCCCTGGCGTCGGCCATTCTCGGCAGTCGGCGTGCACCTGGGGGTATGGACCATATTGTTTGCATTGGAATTGGCTCTGTTCCGGCGCCCATATTTTGGCGCGGCAAATGTGCTTGTCGTCCAACTTCTTATCATTCTGGTCAGCAACGCCAAGTATCGGACGTTGAGAGAGCCATTCGTTTATCCAGATTTTGAATATTTCATTGATGCAATTCGGCATCCGAGACTGTACTTACCCTTCTTTGGTGCGCTAAATGCGTTGGTTGCGGGCGGTGGATACGGACTCGCCTTATGGGCGGGGCTTGCTCTGGAAGGGTCGATGACCGCGGGAGCCGGAATTTGGCTGGCGTTGTTTGACCAGGCGCATCCGGCGCATATGTTCGATCCCGTCGCGCCAATGATGCCGTTTTTTTTAAACACTTCGGCCCTCGCAGCGTTGGGGTTGATCCTAACCTCGTATGCCGGGCGTCATTGCCGTGCTACGTACGACGCCTCGCCGGATTTGCATTCCTTGGGGCTAGTTGCTGCGCTCTGGGCATACGGACGCGCGGAGCGTCAGCCGGTAGACGGACTGCACAAGCTTGCGCGGTTCGCGAATCTTCAAGCTCAGCGTACTCGTCCCACGGCCGCACCGGACCTAGTTGTCATTCAAAGTGAGTCCTTCTTCGATGCACGAAAGTACTATTCCGCATTGAAGACGGATGTGTTGAAGAATTTTGACTTGATCAAAGCCGAGTCAATTCAACATGGAAACCTCGCAGTCGCAGCTTGGGGGGCAAATACAGTCCGAACCGAGTTCAGTTTTCTCTCAGGTATGCATCGAAAGGAATTGGGTGTGCATCAATACAACCCGTATCGCTTTCTTGCGCGGCATGGTTTTCCGACGCTGGCGTCTTATTTGAAAGGATTGGGGTATCGGACTATTTGCGTGCATCCCTATCATCGCAGCTTCTATCGTCGAAATGCGGTGTTGCCACAAATGGGGTTTGATGAGTTCATTGGTATTGAAGCTTTTGCGGATGTCGTCCGGGACGGTCCATATGTAGGGGACAGGGCTCTGGCTGATAAAGTCGCGCAATTGTTGCCCGGAAATGTTGATGCCCCGATCTATATCCACGTCATTACGATGGAAAACCATGGCCCTCTTCATTGGGAAACCGTGTCGGAGAGTGATAAGCAAGAATTGCTGCGGCATCCCTTGCCCGACGGTTGCGACGATCTCGTGATCTATGCCCGCCATTTACGCAATGCTGACGCAATGTTCGGCATGTTAAGGAGCACGCTGATGGCGCGTAATCGGCCATCCTCGCTGTGCATCTATGGCGATCACGTGCCGATTATGCCCGCCGTGTATAAGAAGCTTGGTGCGCCGGCAGGCGAGACAGACTACGTATTGTGGCACTCCGAGGCGAAAATTAATGTGTTTGACAGGAATATTAAGTCACAATCCTGCGACGTTGCGGACCTTGCGAATACGTTTCTGTCAGCGACGCAGCTATATGAAAAAATAATCAAAGAACCGTTAACGGACTCGATGCACTAAAACAGCAATTTCGTGGAGTTGCATATTGTGAATTGTAAATAAACAATTTGTCTTAATTTTAATCGCCAATGTAACTGATGACTATGCCAATGCAGGTACAATGCGGCGGCCCTATAGAGCGGAAATTTAAAGAAGAAGCCAAAAATATGCGAATGCCGTAACAATTGCAGCATTTGGCATGGTTTCAAAATATAAAATGATAAATTTTGATAGATTGAAGTCTAAGCATCTTATGGTTTGGCTTGTTGCCATTCCGATGTTGGCTGCTGTCGTTTATTACAGTTTCTTTGCCTTGAATCGCTATGTTAGCGGGGCTCAAATTGCGGTCCGTCAAGTCGGCAATAACGAGGCTCCTCAAATCCCAGGTCTCGCGGTAATGCTGACCGGTTTGAACCCGACTTCACGCGAAGAGACTTTGTACCTCCGAGAATTTCTTGCATCTCAGGACATGCTGAATGTTCTCCAGCACGAATTGAAGTGGTCTCAACACTATGCGGGCCGGTGGCGGGATCCACTATATTGGTTATCTGCGGATGCGCCTCAAGAAGATCTGCTGAAGTTCTATCGGCGGGTCGTGACGACCACGTTCGACGAGCAGACAGGGCTGTTGAGTGTGAATGTACAGGCGTTCCACTCCGCATTTGCCGAGCAGACTCTTAAAGTGATGCTGAGCGAAAGTGAACGCTTCGTAAACGAGCTCTCCCATCGAATGGCGCGGGATCAGATGGCGTTTGCGCAAAGTGAGCTTGCCAGCGCACGTAAAATCTATGAAGAGCGGCGCGACGCAATGCTGACTTTTCAAAACGAAAGCAATCTACTTGATGCCGAAGCTACCGCAAAAGCGAGGGCTGGCGTGATCGTGGAACTGGAGGCCAGCCTGACCAAGGAGCGCACCGCTCTTAATGGGTTGCTGGCCACACTCGACAGCAATACCCCTCAGGTTCGCCAGCAAAGGAATCGCATACGTGCGCTGGAGACGCAATTGACATCCGAGTCCCAGCGCTTGCTGTCGGAAAAGGGCGGCGACAAGCTGAATGTCGTGGCGGCACAATACCGGAATCTGACCATCGATGCGGTTATTGCCGAGCAGGCGTATAAATATGCGGTCAGTTCTGTGGAGTCCACCAGAATCGAAGCAAGCAAGAAATTGCGCAGCCTGGTCACGGTCGTTTCGCCGAATGCGCCTGACAAGGCGATCTATCCCGAGCGTATCTATAACCTGATTACTCTCTTCATCGGACTACTTTTGTTCTATGGCATCGCTCGCTTTGTCATCGCTACGATCGAAGACCATCGTGATTGAAATTGTGCGCCAGAATTCATGAAATCCATAAATCTCCGATTTGTACTTCGCCTTACTGTCTTGTGTGTGCCGCTAATACTGACAGGCTGCGGCAGCCTCTTGTCGGCGGCCGGACCTTCGCGCAACGCGGTAGTCAACGGTGAAGAGTCGCAGGATTACAAGCTTATCGACCTGAGCGCGCAGACCATTGCGCCGTATATGCGGCCTCGCGAGCAGGCACCCGATGTCTCGGTTGCAATGCCGGTCGTGCCTGAAGTAAAGCTCGTGCCCGGTGACGTTTTGCGCGTGATGATCGCGGATAGCGCGATCGAGGGTGCGGTTTTTGCGCCACTTGCTCAGGGGGGAACTGTGTTTGACAGTGTCCGCGTGGATAGTAAGGGGACTATTTCGCTGCCTTATCTGGGTCGGCAAGTTGTCGCCGATATGACCCTCAGCGAACTTGAAGCGCTAATCAGGAAGCGGCTGAAAGGAATCACTACTGACGTGCAGGTGCAAGTCGGCTTAACCGGTGATTTGTCCGGATCCGTGCTGGTCGCCGGCGCGGTGAAGACACCTGGTCGATTTTCCGCGTTGCAGGGTCCCTTGACGTTGTTGGATGCCATCAACCGGGCGGGCGGCCCGTTGTTGGAACCGCATCTGATTCGGGTTGTGGTACGCACGGGAAAGCAGTCATACCAGTTCAATTATCAAGATCTGCTCTCGGGAAAAAATCAAATCGTTCCGCCGGGGGCAGAGGTGATCCTTGAGCGTGCGCGGCAACGATTTGTCGCGATGGGGGCGGTCGGGATGCCCGGACTGCATGATTTGCCGTCCAATAATGCAAGCCTTCTTGAAGTCCTGGGCACGGTCAAAGGATTGAACGAAGGTAAGGCAGACGCTGCGGGCGTCTTCATATTCCGCTTAGTAGATCATACGGATGCTGCGACCGGGGAGGTCAAATCGACTGCGGAGGTGTTCCGCCTGAATATGAAAGAGCCTGCGGCAATGTTTTTGGCTCGTCAATTCCTGGTACAGCCAGAAGACGCCATCTACGTGACTAATGCGGCCGTGTATGAATGGCAAAAGGTTATTTCACCGATTGTTCAGGTGCTGGTCTTGGGACGGACCATCGAAACTTTTGATCAGTAGTAACGCCTGCGTCTCGAACATCTTTGCCTGAATACGATGAAGAAAAGAAATTCGTTAACCATTATCAAAGCGGTTTTGTTCGCCCTGGTTGTTCGGGAAGTCCGCGGACGATTTGGCGCGGACCGCCTGGGCGCTTTTTGGTTCATATTCGAACCGCTGGCGCATATCAGTGCATTGATGGCGATCTTTTCATTAATGCGGGGCCAAGTCCAATATGGCCCGCCTTTCGCCATGTTCTTGATAACTGGGCTTATTCCTTATCTGCTGTTCAGAAACATCATCATGAAGGGCATGGAGTCGGTTTCTGCCAACAAAGCTCTTTTCGCGTATCGACAGATAAAACCGATCGATACGATCTTGGCTCGAACGATAGTGGAATGCGCTTTGATGACTTGCGTCTACGTGGCGATAATTTTTGCGTTGGGATTCTGGGGGGGGCATGATGTGGCCATTCACGACCCCTTGAAATGGATTATGGTCATGTCCATAGGCATTGCCTTTTCAATTGGTTTGGCGTTGATATTCTGCGTTATCGGCGAGGCCATGCCGGAATTGAAAGGTTTCATCCGACTTTTGTTCATGCCGCTATATTTTGTGTCGGGAGTCGTTCTGCCTATTTGGTTCGTACCGCCTCGGCTTAGAGAATGGATGTGGTGGAATCCTTTTCTCCATCTTGTTGATGGAATTCGGGAGGCCACATTTCTTCAGTATCCAAAAGTCAACGAAATAAGTATCGGGTATGCTGCGGCTGTCGCTCTGGTCACATTGTTCATCGGTGTGGTGCTTTATCGGTTTCGGCGTGAGCAATTGTTGGCAATATGATCGAACTTCGTTCCATAACCAAATCGTATCGTACCAATCAAGGGCGAAAGTATATCTTTCGCGACCTGTCTTTTGAGATTCCCTCCAATCGAAACGTCGCGATCATTGGTCGAAATGGCGCGGGGAAATCCACGTTGATGCGCCTGTTAGGCGGTCAGGATACGCCCGACTCCGGAAAGATCATCTCCAGCAAGACTATTTCCTGGCCAGTTGGCCTGAGTGGTGGCTTCCAAGGTTCAATGACAGGAAGGCAGAACGTCAAGTTCGTCGCCAGAGTCTATGGTGCTGAGGGCGAGCGAATGAAAGAAGTTGTCAAGTACGTAGAAGAGTTCGCCGAAATTGGAGAGTATTTCGACCAACCGGTAAACACGTACTCGTCAGGCATGCGTGGTCGGGTTGCATTCGGTCTGAGCTTCGCCTTCGATTTTGATTATTATCTCGTGGATGAGGCTATGTCGGTCGGTGATGCCCATTTCAAGAAGAGAGCAACCGAAGCATTTGAGGAGCGAGTCGGTAAGGCTAACATTTTGCTGGTGACGCACGGGATGAGCCAAGTCCGATCGTTTTGCGATATGGTGCTTTTATTGAATAACGGGAAGATACAGCGGTTCGATGATGTGGAGGAGGGGATCGCCGCCTACACGTCGTTATAGGGCGGCCGCGCCAGTTTATGGCGAAAGTAGGTGCGGACAGCAGAAGGCCGGGGTTTGTGGGATGGTGAAGAACCCTGGGGTTTCCTGTTTAATTTAGTGGGCAGAAAATGAAAATTATTCGTCTGGAAATACTAGCTATAGTCATCCAGCGGCGGCCAATACAGATTTTCGATCATCATGAATAAAATTATCATCGTTGGCCACCCATCTACTCCTTTTTTGGATATAGAAAGGCTGCTGCGCGAATGCGGCATGGCGGGCGCGATGCCCTCCAGGAAAGAAGGCCTTACGCCTATCGAGGTGGGCGCTACTCTGCTAAAGGCGCATGGTGTCTCGAGGGATGCCTTGGCTGTAGGTGACGACACGCTGAATCAGCTGGAGCCTGGCCCCGTTTGGCAAGGTCTCGTTTTGGATTTGATGCTGGGCAACATCGATCAACAGTTTTGGGGTTGGGCCGACTCGAACGCCATATATTTGCTTGACTATTGGAAGCGACTAGATCCGGATATCAAGTTCGTCTTCATATATTCCGATCCCGTGGCGGCCTTGACCGTGGCCGAAGACAGAGAACAGATCGTTGACACCAAGATGCTCGATCAGCGTCTGAACAAGTGGCGCACATTCAATTCGGAGATGCTGCATTTCTTTAATCGCAATCCCGAGCGCAGCGTACTCGTACATGTGGATGAGGCAAGGTCCTCCGTCAAAACCTATCTTCAGCACCTGCGCACGCGTCTGGACGCCCCTTTGGCGGAGCCGCCCGCATATCTCCTGACGGATCAGGACGTGGACATTTCTTCAAATGCAGCATATTGGGCTGAGTCCGATTCTGGCACGGGAAATATCGCGGGATACGGAAACTTGACTCTTGAGCGGCAGGGTAGCGAATCGATTGGGCGCCGCAGCGTGTTGAGGGCTTTTTTGGCCGAGCAGGTGGTGGCGCAGTTCCCCGAGGCGGGTCGGATTTACGAAGATCTGCAATCCGTTGCCACGTTACCGATGTGCCGCTCGGAACGAACTGCGATCCCCGTATTGGCTGCGTGGTTGGATTTCCAGACGCGGGAGCAATCATTCGAGCAAAACGAAAAGGCTTTCGCGGAGTACAAGGCCAATAATTCGGCAGAGAGAATTGCGTTCAGGCAAGAGCTGGAACTGCTCGACAGCGTCAACGGAGCTCTCAACGAGCGAATCGATTTGCTCGGCGAGATCAATGGCGCACTGAAGGATGAGATTCATGCAAACCGGGTCGCCAAGGAAGAGCTGCATGCTGACCATATGGAGGTTCTGGCCGAATTACAGAAGCTGCAACGAAGCCTGCAGCAGCAGAAGTTCGAGCACGATGACCAGCAGGAGCGGCTCGAATCGTTGACGTCTGCCTTGCGAGCTCAAGAGTCGGAGCGTCGGCATCTTGAAGCACAACTGCAGACTTCTATGGCCGAACTGGAGTCGAAAGACCTGGCGCTCGGTCGCGCTGGAGTCAAACTAAGTCAAGCCGAGGCTGCGAATCGCGACGCGTTAGCGGAGAGTAGTCAACTGTTGAGCCAATTGCTGGCCGTGCAGGAAGATCTAGAGCGACGAACCGCGACGACCGCCGCGGAGAAATTGAGCTGGGCGCGCATGAACAATCAACTGGTGGCTGTTCAGGCAGAGGCTGTTGCCAATGCGAGGGCTTTCGACGAACGCCTGATGACAGTAGACAAAGCCAAAGCAGAACTCCGGCTGGAATATGAGCAGATGTTCGTGCAACTCAGGATAGTCCAAGAAGAGCTCGAGTTGCTTTATCGCGATAATCGAGCGCTCAGGAAAAGGGAGCTCCTTAGAAATCCGCCGTTATACGGCGCTGCCGACCGAATCAAGCAGCAATTGACCTATAGGGTAGGCTTGACGATTTTGGAATCCTCGAAATCATTGACTGGGTGGATCGGCATGCCGGTAGCATTGATCCATACTGCTCGGGCCTTCCACAAAGCCCGCAGAGCTTCCGCCAATGTCAGGTTGCCCGCAATCTCTGAGTATCGTGATGCGGCAGAAGCCGAAAGGGTAAAACAGCATTTGTCTTATCGCCTAGGGAAGGTCTTTTTGGAGAATATTGGATCTCCGATCGGCTGGTTCCGCTTGCCTGCGGCGCTGCGAAGGAGTGTGAGGGAATTCCAGGCCTCGCGTGCTACCAGAAAATAAACAAGTGTCCGAAGACAGGTTGCTTTTCTTGACGGGGATGCCGCGTCAGCTTTAGGGGAAAAAGTGCGAAATCAGAGGGAAGTCTCAAAGGTTCGCGACCAACTGCGGATGATGTATCCGATAATTGGTTGGCTTTACGTCGGGGCTGGAATAGGAATGGATCTAGATGGTTACCACGCCAGCGATGTGACGCATCTATTAGCCATTGAGGCTGCGCAGGAGTCCTTTTCCCATCTGGAAAAGAAGCTTTACGGCAATCCTGAATGGAATTGCCAAAGGATGCTCGTGGCCCCCGAATCGGGAGAGAGCATTTTCTATCATGCTTCTAATCCCAGGGAAAGCAGCCTCATCCCTGCTGAGGAATTGAGGTTCCTCTGGCGAAACTTGGAATTAGGTGGCGGGGAGTTGCTCGAGTCCAAATCCCTTGCCGATATTTTCGAGGAGTATCCCCGCCATTGTGAATGGAAGTTCAATTGGCTCACAATCGATTGTTTTCCTGCCGCGGATCTGCTCAGAGGCATGGAGAAGGGGCTTAGGCATCTCGACGTTATCGAGGTGAGGGCGTTGAATTCACCCGACGAGGTAGCACCATCCATATCTGGGATGCGGTTAGAGGGATGCCGGCAGATACTGAGCGAGGCAGGGTTCGTTGAGCGGATTGAATGCGAAGAACCGACTCCTGGTGTTGTCCGCGCCTTCTTTGTTCGCGATTGGCAACGCTTGGTTGGCGAAATGGAGCAAGCGGCGCAGGTTATGCGGGCTGATTTGCGATCTGCGAGTGAAGTCATCGACAATCAAACGTCCGAACTTGGCGCCTTGCGCCAAGATATGTGCGAGTTGTCTTCAAAACTGGAAGCGCAGTCAGGGAAGGAGGTGGCTCGCGATATTGAAACGCGACGGTTCGCTGAACATCAGGCTCAGATCAGCACGCTGAAGAGCGAGAAGGATGAATTGCAGGCTGAGGTCGATAGCCTGTCTAGTGAGCGGACGCAATGGCAGCAAATCCAAACTTCGCTTGAGACTCAACTTTCAAGGTTAACGGCAGAACTCGCATCAACTCAGAAAACTTCCGAGGAGGTCAAAAGGACTTCCCAGGAATCGAAGGAAGTAATCAAGCGACTTGAGAGCGAAATACTAGAATCCGATCATAGAATGAACTTGCTGCAGCAAGAATTGCTGATGGCCGAAGCGCAGATGAATTTCATCAAGGATTTGCTGCTTGATGGTCGTGAGTCTTGAGGAAGGTTCGCACGATTATGCGAAAGAGTCGTCAGAATCGTTCCGCTGCCAACGCCGGAAGGCAGAATCCCTCGCAGGAGACGAACGAACACGCGTTCTCGAAGGCCAATGACGCCGCTCAAGATCCAGAGCATTTCCAGGCAAGTGATGCGTTGTTTGCGAAGTGCCTGACGCAGTGGCAGTTCGGCGATTGGGATAGCCTGATTCAACTGGACCTGGAAGACCTGCGTCCTCTGCGTGCTCGGGCGATTTTGGCATTAGTGGTGGGGGCCGCGCACCAGCAGCGCGGAAAGTTCGACTCCGCCAAGTCATTTTTTCATCAAGCCCGCTCTTGGGGTTGCTCCACACAGCAATGTGCGAGCGTTGCGATTTCGAATTTGCATAATATATTTGCTCGCACATCATTGATTGATGGCGATTCAAAGAGGGCGGTTTCGCACCTTAAAGCTGCTTTGGATATCGCAGAATTGGGAGATTCCGAGCTTGTGTTGTCGGCGCGCCTGCAGGCAGAGACAAATAGGCTGAAATCAAGGTATCGCGAGTTATCCGGTTCAGAAGCAGCGAGTCCAAGTTCTGGTGTCCCACCGGGGATAGTCAAGATTTTCCCGGCGATATTCTCGTGCGAAGTTGACATTGATAGCGAAAAAATCGCGGGCAGCTTCAATTCCGACTCAAGAGGAGAGTTTGACGTTGTCGGGACTTTTCTTCGGTACAAGACAGAGGCCGCAGCACCTATTTATTTCACCACCTCTGCCGCGGGGAGCTTTGAGCATCCGCGGGAGATACAGTTTCCACTGGAGGGAAATTCGGAATACGTGATTGAGGGGGCTATAGCCCATTCAGGGGGGCAAAATCCAATCATTTGGATGTTTGAATACAAGAATGGTAAGCGGGTGGCCTCCCGGCATATGATTCCGTATTTGGGCTCATTTTTTTTGAGATTTACGTCAAACATCGATACCGACGGCTTCGCAATAGGAATCAGATTGATGGGTGCGGGAGAAATAGACCTTCGCCGTACGAAGTTCAAAGTGAGAAAGAGCACGCTTCGGGTCGCGAGTATTGGTGCATCCTGGGTGCGGGAAGTATGTGAGCAGGAATACAAGAGCCAGGTTTTTTCTCGGTTCAACGAAAGAGCGGTAGAGTTCTGTTTTTTATTTGGTGTTATTTCTAAATATTATCCGAAAAAAATTCTGGACGTTGGTACGGGCACGACGGCGTTGCCTCATCTGATGAGAAATAGCGGCTCGTTGGTAACCGCGATAGACAATATCAAAGACTACTGGGCGGAAGAAATCGTTAACCGGCATTATCATGTGATAAACGATGATATTACGCGTACTGATATTTCGGAGCAATTCGATCTGATTACTTGCATTAGCGTTCTTGAGCATGTTGAGGAGTTTGACAAGGCAGTCAAGTCTATGAGCAGCCTACTAGCTCGGAATGGGCTTCTTGTCTTGACCTTTCCCTATAACGAAAAGCGTTATGTGGAGAATGTCTACAAGTTGCCGGGCTCCAGTTATGGGCAAACTGCAAAATATGTGACCCAAGCGTATTCCCGAGTGGAAATTGATCGTTGGGTGTCGAAATTTGGCCTCGAGCTCGTTGAGCAAGAGTATTGGGAGTACTGGGCTGGTGAGTATTGGACCGTTGGCCCACAGATAATACCGCCGATAAAAGTATCGAAGGATAAGAAGCACCATTTGACGTGCCTGCTATTTAGGAAGAAAGCATGAAGATTCTCACCGTTTTTGGCACTCGTCCCGAGGCCATAAAGATGGCCCCACTTGTCAAAGTACTAGCCGAAGCACCGGGAATTCGGGCGGAAGTATGTGTAACGGCGCAGCACCGGCAAATGCTCGACCAAGTCCTGGAATTGTTCGGCATTCGTCCGGATCATGACCTGAATGTGATGAAAGCGGGTCAGGATCTGACGGACATAACGAGCAACATCCTGCTTGGCATGCGTGACGTGTTGAAACGGACGAAGTACGACCTGTTGCTGGTCCACGGAGATACAACGACCACGATGGCAGCGAGCCTGGCCGCCTTCTACGAGAAGGTGCCGGTCGGGCACGTTGAAGCAGGACTTCGTACAGGCAACATCTACGCGCCGTGGCCTGAGGAAATGAACCGTAGTCTCGTTGGTCGCATGGCGTCGCTGCATTTTGCACCAACTGAGCGTGCGCGACAGAGCCTCCTCAGCGAGGGGATCGATGACCACGTAATTCACGTGACGGGAAATACGGTCATAGATGCCTTGCAATTGGTGGTAAAGAAGTTGCAGGGCGACAAGGGTTTGGCAAGGGGCCTGGCCGAGCGTTTCCAATTCCTGGATCCGAGCAAGCGTCTTGTGCTTGTCACCGGTCACCGTCGCGAGAACTTCGGTGAAGGTTTTGAGCGTATTTGCTCTGCACTGCGTACATTGAGTGCGCGCGAAGATATACAGATAATTTATCCGGTGCACCTCAATCCGTCCGTGCAGGAGCCCGTCCGTCGTATTTTGGGCGATGTGAAGAACGTGTTTCTTATCGAACCCCAAGACTATTTGCCCTTCGTGTACTTGATGGCTCGCGCTTATCTAATCGTCACAGACTCGGGTGGCGTGCAGGAAGAGGCACCTTCGTTGGGTAAACCAGTGCTGGTGATGAGAGACACAACGGAACGGCCTGAGGCAGTGGAGGCTGGTACGGTGAAACTAGTCAGCACAGATATCGACAAGATCATTACCGGCGTATTGACCTTGTTAGATGATGAGAGTGCTTACCAATCCATGGCTCGGGCTCTCAATCCATACGGTGATGGCAGGGCCTCAGCACGCATTCTTGACGCGATATCAGTACGCCCTGTCGATGCAGACTGACGAGTAACCGGCGTTTTTTATAAAAGACTAAAAAGATCCTAATATGTTCAATACAATTTCCATGATCGGGCTCGGCTATATCGGCTTGCCTACGGCTACGTTGTTCGCCTCGCGCAAGAAAAAAGTCATCGGCGTCGACGTGTCCGAGCACGCAGTCAATACTATCAATAGCGGCAATATCCATATTATCGAACCGGAGTTGGATATTCTGGTGCAAGCGACGGTGCATGAAGGGTATTTGCGCGCCACGATGAAGCCAGAACCTGCGGATGCCTTCCTCATAGCTGTTCCGACGCCGTTCATGGATGGATTCAAGCCAGACCTCAGCTATATCGAGGCGGCCGCCAAGTCTATTGCGCCCGTTTTAGAAAAGGGGAACCTCGTAATTCTGGAATCAACCTCGCCGGTAGGGGCCACCGAGCAGATGGCGGCTTGGCTAGCGGCTGAACGTCCCGATCTGACTTTTCCCCAACAAGACGGTGAAGCCGCGGATATTCAGGTTGCACATTGCCCTGAGCGGGTACTTCCCGGAAAAGTGGTGCATGAACTGGTTGTGAATGATCGTGTAATCGGCGGCATGACGCGCAAGGCCAGCGAGATGGCTGCCGCACTCTACAAGACATTCGTGCAGGGTGAATGCATCATTACGGATGCACGCACGGCGGAGATGTGCAAGCTGACGGAGAACAGTTTCCGCGACGTGAACATAGCATTCGCAAATGAACTGTCCATGATTTGCGGGAAATTGAACATAAACGTCTGGGAGCTGATTGCATTGGCCAATCGGCACCCTCGTGTAAATGTTCTTCAGCCTGGGGCCGGGGTAGGTGGCCATTGTATTGCGGTGGACCCCTGGTTCATTGTCGATTCGGCGCCAGACGAAGCGCGCCTGATCAATATGGCGCGTCAAGTGAATGATTACAAGCCGGAGTGGGTGTTGCTAAAGACCAAGGCTGCCGTCGCCGAGGTGCTGGCGAAAAATCCCGAGCGCACTATCGGCGAAGTAACCGTTGCATGCCTTGGCTTGGCCTTCAAACCTGACATCGACGACTTGAGAGAAAGCCCAGCTGTCGAGATCAGCAAACTGGTCGAACAGCTCGGATGCAAAGTGCTAGCTGTGGAACCGAATATCGAAAAGTTGCCTACGACACTGATTTCCAGAAAAACGACGCTCTCGGCGCTGGATTCAGCTTTGGCCCAAGCAGATGTAGTGTGCATACTTGTGAAGCACTCGGCTTTTGTAGATTCGGTTTCCGATATCAAGCTCTGCCATAGCGTAATTGATGCCGTCGGCTTGTTGGCTTGAGATGTGGGCCATCAGTCAACAGCATGATGGCCGATATGGTAATACTGAAAATTAGTGGATTTCGATAAAATGTCAACAACTCGTCAAGCATATGATGAATATGTTCGAGGCAATTACTCGGCTGCCTTGGATCTGTTCAGAAAACTTTCGGTTGAGCTGAACCCGGATTACTTCAAGGTGAATGTTCAGCTCTGCCTGAAACGGTTGCCCGAACTATTCTCGGCAGCGTCTTCGGACGGCGGCACGAGCGCTAGCGGCTCTCAAATTTCAAGCATACGATTGCTTGACGTGAACGCTGACAGTATCGAACTTAATAATATCAGCCCTATATATTTCCGGGTAAATCTACCGCAGAACAAGCGCGTGGGATTTTATGGAAAAATCAGCTATTCCAATTTGGTAGGCGCGAAACATCCTAAAGCCTTGGTATTCGTGGAATATTTTGATAGTAATGGCAAGAGAATCGCTGGGCCATTTTCTGGTTTGAGCAAGTCTGAAAAGTATGAGGATTATTGCTATCTCATGGATAGCAAAGGTATTGAGGCGAAATTATTCAGTCTCTCGCCACCCGGCAATGCTGTTGACGCAGTCCTAGGTTTTGTGGGTTTCCACATCCCTGAAGGTGCAAAAGTCCTGTGCGGCACTCAGGTCCGAGCGACGATAGATGGCGCTAAGGCGTCGCAGATTGTAACTGCCAAGGCTGATACTCACGAGGTATCGATGCTGGGTTGGCCGTTGCCGCCTGACGATGGCCGTGTACGAGTCATGTCGATATTTGACGAGTTCAGCCGGGAGTGTTTCGCGCCACAGGCAAATTTGATCGAGCCTCGACCGGACAACGCAATACCACTACTTGAGCGAGATAAGCCAGAACTGCTTTTTGTTGAGTCAACCTGGCGCGGAAATAAATCCACTTGGCAGTATAGGGTTTCAAAGTACGCGCACCCACCCGGTTCAGAGTTGGCCGCGCTGCTGCTTGAATGCAAGAAAAAAGGTATTCCCTCGGTTTTTTGGAACAAAGAGGATCCGGTCCATTTTGATAATTTTATCGAATCTGCTTGCGGTTTTGATTACGTTTTTACCACCGCAGAAGAGGCAATCCCATTATATAAAAAGCGGACTAGTGCAAAAATCAACGCGCTACCATTTGCTGCGGAAGCCTCCTTGCACAACCCAATCGGTTCCGGTGACCGAAATTCAAAAGTATGTTTCGCCGGTAGCTACTACGCCAATCGCTTTAAGGAGCGGCGTGACGATCAATTGATGCTGTTGAACGCAGCGACAAATTTCGATTTTGATATTTTCGATAGAAATGCCGGTGCAGTAGCTAAGGACTTTTCCTTCCCGGATAAGTTCTCCCCGTTTGTGCGTGGGAAACTTCCCTATGCGGAGATGAATCTGGCATACAGGAAATATCGGGTATTCCTGAACGTCAATTCGGTCATCGATTCCAATACTATGTTCTCTCGGCGCGTGTTCGAATTGATGGCTTGCGGTACGCCCATCGTCAGTACGCCCTCTGTCGGCATTGACCGAATGTTCGGAAATGAGCTCGTTTGGCTCGTTCAGAATGAGCATGAGGCCAAGGAAGCGATTGGGCAGTTGTTAAATGACGATAACGAATGGCGTCGGCGCAGCATACGTGGAATCCGCGCGATTTTTGCTGAGCATACGTTTGCGCATCGCTTTCAACAGGTGCTGGATACTGTCGGCATACGCCATGAGCTCGTTCCAGAACGGCGTGTGCTGTGTGTTGCGGAAGCAGACAGCGATGCCGAGTTAGACGCATTGAGGTCCATGGTTCGAAGTCAAATGTTGCTTAGGACTCAAATCCGATTGATCGTATCGACGAACTCGCCCCGATTGACGGCAAGAGACGGTTCAGTGACGGTGGTGCCGGCTGCTGGTGATTTCGCGAAAATTGTGGCCAACAACATGCGGGATTGGAAGGCCTCGCACGTTGCTGTGCTGGATGGAAGGGCGCACTATGGAGCGCATTACGTTCAAGACATGCTAAATGCTTTCGATTATTCCGGCGGGACTATTGTCGGCAAGCCTTTGAACTCGATAGATAGCTATAGCTATTCGAAATCGTTGGCGAAAGGTAGTCTCTTGATCGAGCGTTCTGTTATGGAGAGTGTCAAAGCGGGGGGGGAGACGATAGGGGGCTTCGCTCAAGCATGCCTGAGACTCGCTACCCCTGATAAGATATTTGCCTCGGATACCGCAAATTTCATGGACCACTCCGCCGCCGCGTTGATCGGAAGCGTGGCGCAGATTTCTAAGATTATTGACGTATGAATAACAGCAGCACGAAGAAAGTCCTGGTAATCGGTCATGACCTGAAATTCTGGCGGCCGCTGCAGGCTCAATTGGAAAAAAGTGGGTGCTACGAATTTCGCATCGACGAGTGGTCTGGCCATCAAGAGCACGATCCGGTGAAGACCCTGTTGAAAATAGAATGGGCGGATATCATTGTTGCGGAATGGGCATTGGGAAATGCCGTATTCGCGGCTCAACATAAACGGCCAAACCAGCGATTGGTTGTCAGGCTGCATGCCCAAGAGCGTAGAACGGAGTTTCCGGCGCAAATTGACTACAAGAACGTCGATTTGATGGTTTTTGTCGGTGAACACGTTCGCGTGGAATGTGTCAATAAGTTCTCGATTCCCAGCGAAAAGACCTGCACTATTGGAAATTTTGTTGATGTAAAAAAATTCCAGCTGCAAAAGTTCGGCGGGTCGGAGTTCAACCTGGGAATGATCGGCATTGCCCCTGCAAGCAAGCGTCTCGATTTGGCGCTTGATACGTTGGAGCTGTTATTGGCTGAAGACGATAGATATAGTCTGCATGTGAAAGGCCCCTCGCCTCAAAGCTATAAATGGCTTTGGGCGCGGACGAAAGAACGCGAGTATTACGAGAAGGTGTTCGAGCGGATTAACTCCGGCGCTCTGCGTTATAAGGTGATATTTGACCCAGCTGGCAACGACGTTCATAGGTGGCTTCAGAAGATCGGGTACATCTTGTCACCTTCGGACGCGGAGAGTTTTCACATGGCGGTTGCCGAGGGCATAAGCTCCAAGGCGACACCCATCGTATGGAAATGGCCGGGAGTGGATTTTGTTTATCCATTTGTCGAACTGGTGGATAGTGCGCAGAGCGCGGCAAGTCAGATCGCACGCCTCAATCGTTCCAACGCCCGGCCCAGACTTCATAGCCAGGCCAGCAAGTTTGTTCAGCAGAACTACGATACCTCGGTCATCAGCGATAAATGGCTGGATGCATTAAGCAGCGTCGGGCAGCCGTCGGGGGCAGTTGGATCAATTTCCGTTTCGAATAAGAAAGGTGTCTTGGTTGTTTATTCCATTGATAAATGGAATATCTTTCACCGGAAAGAGATGCTGGAAGGCTTGGCGAAAAATGTAGAAGAATATTTTGATATTCTTGTAATCGAGCCTGGTACGCATTACAAGACCATCGTCGATCGGGGAATTTGCGATAAGGACACTCTCGATAGCTATACACAATTGCGCCCGACGCAGGTGCACGGGAACATATATAAAATGCACGTGATATTCGGGCACAACGCGCCAAAGGATGTTGCGCTGCATCCTGCGTTGGCTAATGCTGCGAGTTTCGGGGACGCGGTTAAAGCTGCGGTGCATGACATTTTCGGCCAGGACAAGGACATCCTTCATTGGATATACAAACCTGATCAGCGGACCCATATCGCAGCGGGAGAGCGATTCATCTACGAGGTGTATGACGAATACACGATGAATTTCAGCGACGGCACTTTGATAGGAAAGATGCACGATCTTGAGCCGCTTGTTCTCAACGAAGCGGAGCACGTATTCTTCACATCTCAGCCACTGGCAGCGCGGAAGCAGCGGCACTGCCGTTCGTCTAGCATTTGCAGCAATGGCGTCGCATTTGACGTCTTCCACTCCTATCGGGTCAATGATCAGCTCAATACCGACGGGTTGCGTCGTTCGGTCGGCTATCTTGGCAATCTCTCCGATTTCTTTGATTGGGAGACGATGTGTGAAGTCGTCGAAGAACTGCCCGAATTGGACTTTTTCTTCCATGGGCAGGTGGAGCGTCATAGATTGGAGAAAAAGGAGGCGTACGTCGACAGGCTAATGGCGATGCCTAATACTCATTTTTCGGGAAGAGTGAATCGGCCCGCAGGTGCTGCCGCGTGTAATCGATACGATGTGCTTGCCATCCCCTTTGTGGTGAACGAGGCGATGCATGCCGTCAATCCTCTTAAGTTGTGGGAATATCTTGCCACAGGCCGCCCCGTAGTGATGACACCTATGGATGCCATTAAAGATAATATCCCCGGCCTGTATACAGCAGATGGAAAGCAAAAGTGGGTTCAGGCTATTCGCACGGCGCTGGACAACGCAGACGCGCATATTCAAGATCGGCTGGATAGTGCCAAATCAAAGAACTGGGAGAATATCGTAAAACCCTGCGCGGATATTCTGACAAGGATTCTAAAAAACTAAGTGCCTGCGGACCGCGTGATAGATGATGCATGAGCAATGGAAAATTCTACGCATCTCTTATAAGAGTCGGTTTGTAATTTTCCATATATGCTAGATGAGAGAACGTATTATATGAGATCTGAAGATTTTTCCTTTGATTTTCCCTTCAAATTTCGGCGCGGAGATGGGCAGGATGGTTTGCTCGTATTTCTGCCTTCGGCCAGAACTCATCATTCTTGGCCGTACTACCCAAGATTACAGTGGGAGGATAAATTTGACGGTCATTTCGATGTCCTTTATCTCTCGGACCCATACCAAGAAAGCACTTATGCTGAGAAGTTCGGCGGCAGTTGGTTCATCGGACCCAGTGGAAACTCGAAATTATGGGAAATCGCTGAGACTATGCGCGTCGCAATTAAGAGCGGCGGCTACAAGAAGGTAATCTTCTACGGTTCATCCCTAGGCGGCTATGCCAGTCTCGTTCTTGCCTCTTTAATACCTGGGACGATCGCTGTCGCCGAATGTCCTCAAATTTATCTGGACAAGCATGCGGGATCCAAGTTTGTTTTGGATAATGTCGCCTTGAGCGAGGAGGCGGCACCGCTCCTTGATGTCAGATCTTTGATCGAGCAGAACAACGCCAAAAGTAAATACAAGATAATCTGCAACATCGGGGACCTTCACTTTCGGGGGCACGTGCTTCCACTTCTTGAAGCAATTTCCAAATCCGACGCAGCAAAATTCGATATTGAGTGCATTTCCTATTTCTCAGGAAAATACGGTTCGGGTCATACTGCGCTGCAATACGATGATGCAAGAGAGCTCATCATGAAGATTGCAGAAAAATCTCCTCCCTTATAGACGCAGTCGTTCACGATCTTTCGATTTGTGGCAGAATTTCGGAATTGAAAACCGCCCAAGAGTTGGCGGTTTTTTTATGATCGAATCAGTCTGGTAGAAGTGCGCAGATTCTTGGAGAATGCGTCTATCTGCGCACGAACTCCAGCCGGTTCTTGATGTGCGCGAACATCGGGCACAATTGGGCTTTTATCCCGGGTTTGGAAATGCAACATTATGCAATTATTGCTTAGGGTATCGAGTGCTGCTTATGATGTAATATTATTGTCACGTGGGCTTTGGCCCGACCTAGCGTAGCCTGAAAGGAAGAAAATGCGAGTGTGCATCTTGGGGAGCTGTGTCTCCCGAGATATATTCAACGAGGCGACGAAAGAGACGATTGATATAGTGCTCTACGCCGCTCGGACATCGATCGGATCCATCTTTTCTCCGCAGCCGTTTGCTGACGACTACAGCAAGAAGCTGGCTTCTCCGTTCCAGGCGCGCTTGGTTGCGATGGACATAGAGAAGGGACTCACAACTGTGCTCGATACGATCGATGCGGATGTAATCCTTCTTGACCTCGTGGACGAGCGCTTTAATTTATTGGTCATGCCGGACCAGAGCCGTTGCACGCTTTCTTCAGAACTCAATACTGCGGGTGGCGCGGAGCATGCCGGGGCTACCATTGTCCCGTCTGGGTCTCCCGAGTTCATGAAGTTCTGGGAGGATGGGTGGGTGGAATTGCTCGAGCTGCTCAAGAAGCGCGGGTTACTGAGCAAGGTGCTAGTCAATGCGGTTTTCTATCAGCCTGCTACGGAAAGTGGCGAAAAGTTCAGTGCCAGCTGGGTTGGGCGGTGTAACGAAATGCTGGGCAAGATGTACGACATCCTGAGAGGGAGTCTGCCTGCATCGCAGTTTCTCGAATATGGCGGTTTGCTTACTTGCCCCGATGATCATCAGTGGGGAAAAGCGCCATTTCATTTCAGTCGGGCCTCGCAGGATTTTGCGCTTGATCGCATCAGGGAGATAGGTGAGCGGTCGCGCTCTTAAGGCATCGGCATTGATTTGCCTAGCGGCCTTGGTGAGAGGCGAACTCGCCGATAAAATGATTAGGAAGTGCCCAAGGTCCGGATCGCTCTATGTGGGGAATCTCTGTATAGAGCGTTTTTCATTCATCCAGGCCGAACGATCCATATTGAACGAGCTAAGATCGCTAGTCCTTCGACGAGAATCGAAACTTGCTCAAGACCTTTAACTTGTCCGTCGCATTAAATTGAATGTGAATCACTTTGCAGGGTTCTAGCTTTTCATAGGAGAGGGATCGCACGCAGCGGAGCTTCCCTTTTTCGATGGTGACTTCCTGAATAGTATAGGAAATGTCTGTTTCGATATCCAGATGCAAAACACGATTTCCCTCTCTGGAATGAATGCGTGCGCAGCCACCCGCTATTTCTATCGTTTTGTCGTTTGAAATATGCCAGAACTGTTCGTAGGGTTGTAAATCACCGGAGGAGCTTGCGTACGACAACGAGATTTCATCGGAGATCGCGAACTCCTCCCCAGGGTGATAATCTAATGCACGTAGCCACTCGTAACCCGGATACATGTTTGTAAAACCGACGACGGATGCTGAATCCTGATTGACTGAGTATTTCATTATGCGAGGCGGCGGATTTGGGCATATACGCCTTTCAGTCTTCGCTCCGATCGGGTTTACCACGTTATGGGAATATTGCGACCGCATGTACTCGCGGGTCGGATCTGACAAGTCATGGATATACAATCCACCGTCAACCAGCCAGTCCTCGCCATAGGCATAAAGCACGACGCTATTGTCGTCATCCTGGCGGTGATAGTGCGATAAAAATCCGCATTTGAAAACCAGGTGCAATTGTTGCTCATGGTGTACGGCCGATCGATTACCGTGGAATATCGCGTAGCCAGACTCGGGAAAGACCTTGAATGCGTCTTTCAGTGGTGCACCTTCCGTACCCCGGCTATAGGAATGCTTGAAGTAGGGGTAGGAGTCATAGGCTTTCAGCCAAGCGAAATCGCTTCTGGGCGGCGCAAGCAAGCTGTCTCCGATTGTGGGAAGGTTGCCGTCAGGCCTAATGATGTGGGCGAAATACTCAAATGCCCCATTTATGAATTTCGTAGTGTCGCCTAAAACTCCTTTATTCTCGCAAGATTCGATAAAGGAGTTTATTTGTATTGTGCTGCTAAGGATTACCCCGTGATATTCTGGGCTATTCTCGATGTGTATGTATTCGGAACTGAAAGATTTGACAAGCTCGTATCCTAGTCTTTCAAGCGCTATCGCTTTTGCAGCAGGAGAAAAGTCGAAGATCGAAAAAATTAAAGAAGCCTGATAAAGCGCAAAGGCTTGATCGAGTCCATGATTGGTTCCTTTCACATAGAAATCGTCGCACATCAACACGCGAATATGCCGTTCTGCCGTGAGAGCGAGCGCACTAAGGGCATCGACCCTAATCCTGAATCGTCGGAGAGCGAAAAGGAAGAAATAGGAGAGGTTGATCAGGCGGATCGCAGTGGAGTGATCATTCCAGGCAAATTGCGATGGCAATGGCGACTGAGTATTTGCGCCTTCCCAGTCGGCAACCAGAGATAGAGCGAAATCGAAATAGTCTTCGTTTACCGAAACGCTCGCAATTGCCAGATCGCGCAAGAAGGGCAGGGAATGCAATTGCCAAGACAGATTGGCCCTGCCTTCGCCGCCAAGCGCCCAGTTCACCTTGGGAGAGACGGGTTGCGGCCCAAAGTTGTTGAAAGGATATTCACCCTTCTCCATCAGCAATTTGGCTTTTTCCGCAGACCCGGTTTTTACCCAGGATTCGCCGCTTCGCTTGATCTGGGCGGGAAAATTGAAATTGTCCCAGACATTTTCTGATTCCCCTGGGCTGGGAAAAACCGGTGTATGGTCTGTCCGAAAGTAGAAACCTTTCGATTTGGCTTTGTTGTGTTCCATTGGTTTGTGCAAATTATATCAATGACTAATATCGCGCCAGAACTATGCGTCGCGCGGGTAGTATTTTTCTTTGGTGCCGATTTTTCTGTCATATTCTGTTGAAAATCGGCATATTCATCAAATCATAAAGAGATAGGCAGAGGACTATAGGCTTAATGTATTGCGGATGAGCGCCATTCGCCTCGTCCACGAATGCTCTTTGCTGATATGCTCGGCGCCTGCTTTGGCACGTTCCAGATCTTGATCAGAGGGTCCATGCTTGAGCAGGCGTTGAATTACTTCGCGGCATTCGAATTCGTTCTCTACGATGTTGCAATAATCGGAGAAGTACCTTTCAACGGACGGCGTTGGATTTGTTACGGCGATGCCTCCGCAAGCGATAATTTCGACTAGCCTGCGGGAATACATGGTAGGCGAGTCTTCGACCGTATTGACATTTAGAGAAACCAAATGATCTCGATAGATCTGCCCAGTATGACGGTAGGGGACCGCCGGATTGACAGTCAAGCCAGGTAGCGATGGGTAGCGATAATTCTCTGACTTGCGTGCTGAGTTTCGGTCGTAGACATGCAGTGGCATGCCGATGTCCGTACAGGCACGGAACATCATTTCCTGCCATGTTCTACGGCGTTCGTGGACGTGCTTGCTGTAACTTCCGACAAAGTTTGCGCTGCGGCTCTTGAAATTGAACCCGGTGAAATAATGGAAGTTGCTTTCCACCGAAAACGGCAACGTATTTACAGTAGCGAGACCCTTGGTGGCTTCGATATAGCGGGGTACGCAATTCTGATCGACGGTGAATATGTATTCGAAAAATTTGGCACTAGATATGAATCTCTCATAATGGGCGCCGTCTTCCTTGTTCCAGAAAACCGTGGGTATTCCCCGGTCACGGGCATATTCGACCACTTTGCTGAGAAGTGCGTTAGTGCGCTTAGGATAGTCAGGATAGCCGGCTATTCTGTATTTCCAGCGGTTGTCGTTGCCTTGCCAAGCCGATTCCACAAATAGGAAATCGGGCTTTTGAAAGCGCAGTACCCATCGATAGTTCAATGGCGTGATAGCGATGGCATGCCAACGCTCTTGGAGACAGGATGCCGTCAATTCGTCGGCAATGTAAGCAATTTTCATTAGGTCGGTCTTGAAGCGGACTCTGACGCATGCATCGAGCTCGTCCTCTCGCCAGCAGGTAGAACGCGCATCGTAGCAGGATCTCGATCAACGATAAGGCGCTTTAGACTGCTTTCTACCGCCATTTCGATGGCTTTGGCCGAATAGAAACCGCCGTTCAACTGCGTGTGATAGATGACGGAGTCCCGAAAATTATGGAATAGCTTCGTGTCCGGCAAGGTGTGATCCGTCCAGAATTCGTCCAGCTCGCCTTGAAATGTGAGCCCCTCTAAGGCGTATATTGCCCAACCCAGGGCAATCGTGGGCCTGCCATGGATGAGCGCAGAACTCCCGACGGTGCTGTTGACCGTGACGACGCCCGTCGTATCGGTCAACAGCGCGGGCAGGTTTCCGCTTTCCAGAAAGAAGACCCGGTCTGCAATGTCCATCTCGCGGGCGCGCTGCTTTAATAGCGATTCATAGTTGACGATTCCCGGGTCCAGAGGATGTATCTTCACTGCCAAGCGATATCGCTTCGGCGCAGCATGGGCGAAGGAGGCCAGGACATGGTACATCGCCTCAGTCATGCTCTCGAATGGAGAGTGATGCACGATCTGCGCATCTGAGTCCAGTTGCAAAGGAAGGAGGAAGTAGGGATGCTCGGCAGATTCCGCGATCAATTTGGATTCGGTGCGGCGCGATCTCCTTTCCAAGACTTTGACTCTCATGCCGCGATGGAGATATCCAAGATACTCGGTCAGCGGTGAGTAAGGCACATGGCTCTTTACCCCACGATGTAGAACGGGGTTCAGACCCGCCCAAAAGTTATATCCAACGTCATATGCCGCACGCTTCCAGAAGGGAGCCTTGAACGATCGGCCGTTCTCGAAGTGGGGAAGTTGACGCGCCTCTGTCCGGTACCAGTTGGGGTCGCGCGGCAGACGCGTGTGCGCATTGACGCCGTCGCGCTCAAGGGTGACCCAATAGGGGCGAAAGTAGCCCTCCTCGTACACGTGCACGCGTATGCCGCGCTGCTGCGCCAATTCGATGGCGGGCCGATGGACCGGTCGGCAGTCGCCGAACAAGACGATGTCGCTGATGCGGTGGTTGTCGAACTCCTGGCGATAGAAATCCGATAGTCGATTCATCGGGCCGCGATAGGAGACCGCATTTCCTGCGCGCCAATAGATGCGGTCGCCTACCGTGAAGTTCACTTTGCGCACATATTGGCCCGCGGCCCGAAGCCGGCGCCCCAGTTGCCGGAAGAAGGGGGAGCAGACTCCTTGCAGGAAGAGGAAACGCTGCGTAGAAGTCATCGCGGGACCACGAAGCCAGCCTTGGCCCAGAGCGAGACCTTGTTCCACCGGCGTTGCCAACGCGTCTGGCGAATTGGCGATAGCATGCCTTTCGACAGGAGCTGGCGGCGGGTGCGGATAAGGTCGCGCAGAGTTGCCTCGCAAGTTGTAAAGCCGTTGAGTGATGCGTCGAAATAGACAGGATAGTGGAGCAGCGCGCCCGCGATCAGCTCGTCCAGGGAAAGATGCCGACTCCGCCGCAGAGGCGGATTCCGGTCATTGGTCAAACCCCACCCTGCGTAGAACGGCATGCCATAGGTGGTCACGGGTTTGCCGCGAAGCAGGGCATCGAAGCCGCTAAGTGAAGTCATGGTGTGAACCTCGTCGCACGCGTCGATGCAACTGACGATCGACGCGTGGCTCTCTATGGCATCCGCGAACTCCAGTGCTTCCGTGCGATGCAGATGGCCGATGCGATTGTTGGCCATGACATCGGGATGAGGTTTGTACACGATGAAGGCCGCAGGTGCATGCTCCCGGGCTGCGCGAAGCAACTGCAAGTTGTCGCGGACATCCAGGCAGCCGTAGCGCACGGATGCATCATCTTCCACTTGGCCGGGGACCAGAATGGTGTGTCGACCTGGATTATTCCAATCGGGAGCGTCGTTAGGCTCGACATTGTATTTTGTCAGTCCGTTCGACACGATCATGTCACGGACTCCGGCCGCCCGAGCCAGGTCTTCTTTCGTGAAGATCCTTGTATTGAGCAGAAGCTCCAGGTCGCTAGCTTGGCGCGGGTCGAAATAAAGGCCCTGATGATCGAGCACTAAGGCGGAAGGTGGGATGAAATCGGATCCCAGCCCCACGGACCGGATAAAGCCATCTTCCATCCGCACAAGTTTCGCGCCGGTGCTGCGCGCCAGCAACTCAACAGAGGTGGGGACGTCGGTTCCCCAGACAATGAAGCGGTCTTTCAACGTCGGGTTTAGCTCTTTCGCTGCGGCGGCGTTCCGCACGAAATGCGGCTCTCGGGCCAGCGATCGAAGAAACGGGCGCACATTGTCAGCCTTCCAGCGGCGGTAACCGATCGCAATAGTGCGCCCCTCAGGGTTGTAGCGCGCATCGCGCTGGCGACAAAGCCAATCTATTGCATCGAATATCGTCCCGGCTTCACCGGTCTCAGGGTCCAGGTAGCGCGAATAGTGCAGATATGCTGCCGCGAACAACTCGTCGATACTGCGCTGTCTTGTTCGCCTGGCGCAGGTGATGGCGTCATGGGTATTACCCCAACCGGAATACCACGGCAGGCCGAAGCAATGGACGGGCAGCCCGCGAAGCAGCGCCTCAAAACCCAGGTGGGAAGTGACGGTGTATACCTTGTCCACATGCTGCAGCAGGCTAGACGGCGACATCGTGTCGCGCAGCATGACCATGCCGTCGTCGACAGGAAAATCAGAAAGGTATCCACGCTTGGCGCCGCTGCTGACCTCGGGGTGAGTCTTGATGTAGAGCGTGGAATGGGGATTGTCCCTGCGGGCCTTCGCAACCATTTTCGTGAAGGTCGAGGCGCTAGCCAAGCCATAGGTCACACTCGCGTCCCCAACCGTCTGATCCACGATCAACACCCTTGGGCTTTGCCCGCGTTGGGGTAGGGTAGCCATGTCGGGGGCGTGGTTGTACTTACTTAGGCCCTCAGCCAGTATTCGTTCCCGAGCCAAGGCGTAATCGCTTCCTGCCCCCTTCAGGAGGTCAACGTCTGATGAAAGCAGGGATTCCAGGTCGGACGGGCGATCGCCGGCGTAGTAAATGCCTTGATGATCTACGACCAAGGAGATCGTAGGAAAGGCTCTTCCTGGCGCGTAAGATCGGAGGAAGCCATCCTCGAGGTTGATGAAGGGTATGCCGAGGCGTTTGGATAGGATCCGGGGAATCCTCGTGGACGGCCGGTATCCCCAGCCGTACACGGCCGCTGTCTGTCGGAGGCGGAGAAGTTGGCCAAGATGCAGGTGCTTAACAGGGTGGCCCAGGAACGTATCCAGATAGGGCAGGGAGGAGAGCTTGCGTGAGAACGTGGCGAAAGACATGTTTGTCTGGGCTCAGCGCAGCGCGCCGGCCAATATTTCAAGCGTCTTCCGAATTTCTTCTTCCGTATGCATACAAGAAATAAAAAACCGCAGCCTTGCCGACTTTTCCGGTACCGCCGGATAAAGAATCGGCTGTACGTTGATTCCTTGTTTGAACAGCGCCGCAGACAAGCGCGTTGCCTTCAACGAACTTCCCGTGATTGCTGGCACGACAGCCAGCCCGGAACTCGTTCCGGTATCAATCCCCGCAGCCTTCGCCTGTTCCAGGAAGTACTTCCCGCGGGCCTGTAGCGTCGCCACGCGATCGGGCAGTTCCTTCATCCGGCGCAGTGCCGTCAGCGATGCGGCTGCGACGCTGGGCGGCATTCCGACGCTATAGAGGAAACCCGGCGCCAGGAACTTCAAATGTTCCACCAGCGCCGTCTCTCCGGCGATATACCCACCACAGCCCGCCAGCGTTTTGCTTAGCGTGCCCATCCAGATGTCGACATCCTTGCCATCCACGTCAAAGTGTTCGCGGATGCCATAGCCGCGGGCGCCCATGACGCCTAGCGAATGAGCCTCGTCGATCATCAGGAAGGCGCGATGGCGTTGCTTGATTTCGATGAAGCGGGGCAGGTCGGGGTAGTCCCCGTCCATGCTGTAGATGCCTTCCAGGACGATCAGCACGCGTTCGAACTGGTGACGCTGCTCGTTCAGGATGGTGTCCAGCGCTTCCCAGTCGTTGTGCGGGAAGGGAAGCCGGCGTGCGCCGGACAACTGGATGCCTTGCAGGACGCTGTTATGGATCAGTTCGTCATGCAGGACCAGATCGCGGGGGCCGAACAGGTAGCCGATGGTCGACACGTTGGTGGCGTGCCCGCTGACGAAGGTGATGGCGTCATCCACGCCATACAACGCCGCGATTTCCTCTTCCAGTTCGCGGTGCACGGGACGTTCGCCCGACACCAGCCGGCTCGCGGATACCGACGTGCCATAGCGGTCGATGGCCGCTTTGGCCGCGGCGGTGACCACCGGGTCGCCCGACATGTTCAGGTAGTTGTAGCTGGCGTAATTGATGAACTCGCGGCCGGCGATCTGCGTGTCGGCGCCGGCGGTGCCTTCGTGCAGCTTGAAGAAGGGGTTCTTCACGCCCAGGCGTTTCGCGCCATCGTTGATGATGCGTAGCTGCTGATAGCCAGGATGCAGGTGGAACCGGTAGTGTTCCTCTGGAATGTCGGCCTTTTTCTCGGCGGGACGCGCAGGCGCCTGGCCGCCGGGCGCGGCGGCTTGGCGCAGCTTGCGCTCCAGGGCTTGCTGGATCAGCTTGTCTTTGATGCCAGCCGCAAGGCCAGGCAACTTCTTCATGGTGCTCAATTAATTCTGACCTACTGGATCATGCGTTGCATGGGGAGGCTGCCGTTCATCTTGATTTCGTCGACGAAATCCGAGACGGTGCTGGACCCGACTTCTGCCGCATGCGTGGCAACCACCTGTTGAACGCTGGCGGTCACGGCATCGGTTTGATCGTCGTGTTCGTCGCGCAATAGCAGCACCAGTCTTTCGGCAAGCTTGGCAGGGGTGGGGCTTTCATTCAGCGCCATCACCGGCAAGCGGATGCCGAAACGGTTTTCCAGCGCCACCACCAGTTCCACGCCCATCAACGAGTCCAGGCCCATGTCGTAGACCGAGCGCGTGGCTTCGATCTTGTCGGGAGAGACGCGCAGGATTTCGCCGATCTCGGCTTTGAGCATGTCGGTGAAGCGTTCGTGCAGCGCGGCATCGTCCAGCGTGGCGATCAGGTGCGCGATATCGTCCGCGCCGCTGTCGTCATCGCCGTTGTCACCGGCCTGGCGGGCGATTTCCGAGAACTTCGGCAGGTTGGCGGTGGGCAGGAAGCGGCTTAACGCGCGCCAATCCAGTTCCAGCACGCCCAGGCCCGACACATCGGCCACCAGCATGTCTTCCAGAGCATCCAGGGCAACTTGCGAAGCCAGGGCGCCTCCGCCCATGCGGCCTTGCAGCGCGTCCTTGATCTTCTGGTTGCGTGCCAGGAAACCGACGTCGTCGATGGCGCCCCAGCGTACGCAGGTGGCCGGCAGGCCTTCCGCGCGGCGTTGCGCGGCCAGGCGTTCCAGCCAGCCGTTGGCGGCGACGTAATTGCTCTGTCCGGGGTTGCCGAACAGGGTCGTGGCCGACGAATAGAAGATGAACAGATCCAGGGGCAGGGCGCGGGTCAGCTCATGCAGGTGCTGGGCGCCCAGTACCTTGGCAGCGAGCGTGCGCTCGATCTGCGCGGGTGTTGCGCTGCGCGCCAAGCCGTCGTCGATGACGACCGCCGCGTGGACGATGCCTCGGAGAGCAGGCATGGTGCCGGCCGTCTCGTCGAGCAGGCGAGCCAGCGCGTCGCGGTCCGTCACGTCGCAGGCGGCTGCGTGGACGCGCACGCCTTGCGCTTCGAACGCCGCCAGGGCGGCTTTTGCGGCTTCGCTGACGGGGCCGCTGCGGCTGATCAAAATCAGATTGCGGGCGCCCTTGTCGGCCAGCCATTGCGCGGTGCGCAGGCCGAATCCGCCCAGTCCGCCGGTGACCAGATAGGTGGCGTCGGCCGGCAGCGTCAGGCCGGCTGTGGCGTGCCGCGTAGCGGTATGGATGCCGCTGATGCCATTGCGGTACGTGACCACGATTTTGCCGATCTGGCGCGCCTGCTGCATATAGCGGAAGGCGTCGACGATATCGTTCGCGTCAAAGACGGAATACGGCAAGGGGTGCAGCGCGCCTTCGCGGAACAGCGCCATCATCTGACCGAACAGACGTTGGGTAAGGTCCGGGCGCTCGTTCATTAGCTGATCGGCGTCGATGCCGAAGTAGCTGATGTTGTTGCGGAACGGGCGCAGGCCGATGCGGGTGTTCTCGTAGAAGTCGCGCTTGCCCAGTTCCAGGAACCGGCCAAACGGCTTCAGCACTCGCAGGTTGCGGTTGATGGCTTCGCCAGCTAGCGAGTTCAGCACGACGTCCACGCCGCGCCCGCCGGTGTCGGCCAGGATTTCGTCGGCGTACGACAGCGAGCGCGAATCATAGATATGGCGCACGCCCAGCAGGCGCAGCAGATCGCGTTTTTCGTCGGAGCCCGCAGTCGCGTAGATGTCCGCGCCAAGCCATTGGGCGAACTGGATGGCGGCGATGCCGACGCCGCCGGCTGCGCCGTGGATCAGGATCTTCTCGCCTTCTTCCAGGCGCGCCAGGTGATGCAGGGCGTAGTAGACCGTGAAGAACGTGCTGGGGATGGTTGCCGCGGCTTCGAACGAGAAGCCTTCGGGAATGTGAGAGATGGCGCTGGGCTTGGTCAACACGCGGTCGCCGAAGCTGGCCGGGCCGAAACCGACGACGGCGTCGCCCACGGCGTAGCCGTCCACGTCCGAACCGACGCGAGTGACCGTGCCCGAGAATTCCAGGCCGAGCGTCGGACCGGCAAAGCCGTTTTCGATGGCTTCGTCGGACAGCAGGCCCAAGGCGTACATGACGTCGCGGAAGTTCAGGCCGGTAGCTTCGATGCGAACTTCAAGTTCGTCATCGGCCGGTGCCGGCGCCGGGCACGATTCCCAGCGCAGGTTGCGGAGTTGGCCGGGAAATTCAAAGTCCAGGCGCACGGCGTGCGATGCGGCATCGTCGGCGGCGGCTTGCGCGGGACGTGGCGCATGGCGAAGGCGCGGGGCGTAGCGCGCGCCGCTTTCGTCGAAGATGACTTCGTCTTCGCTGTCCACGCAGGTCAATTCGCGGATCAGGGCGTCGGCCAGATCGCCGGCATGCGCCAATGGCAGGTCCACCATGCGGATGCGGTAATTGGACGCTTCGTTGGCCAGCGTGCGGCCGTAGCCCCACAGCGCCGCGTCATTCAACGCGTGCATGGCTGCGGGCGCTTGCGGCGCATGGCGTAGATACTGCACGGCATCCGCGGTGACCAGCCACACGGTGGCGGCCGTTTGCGTGCGTTCGCAAGCTTGAATGACGGCGGCTGCGGTCGCGCAGCGGCGAGTCTGCAGGGCGAGCAGCTCTTCTGGCGACTGATGGACGTCCGTCCAGGCCAGACCGTCCAGATGGATGACGTGATTGACCGGGCCGGTCGCGCCGTTGCGCAACAGGTCGTCCAGTTCTTCAGGCGCGGCTTGAATGGCCACGCGAACGTGGTGGCCGGCGGCCTTGAGCCTGGTTTCCAGCGACTGCGCCAAGCCGGCGCCATGCTCGGGGTTGCGATCGCCCAGGATCAGCCAATTTGCGGGCGTGTTCGCGGCTTCGGCGTCGACCAGGGCCGTCGGCGCCTGAACGCCTTCAAGCCGGGCCGTCAGCAGATAGGCGCCGCTGGTGAACGACGCGGAGAATTCAAGCGGACTGTCGCACAGGAAGCCGAGCGTACGGAGTTCATCCAGCCAGAAATCGGCGGGTTGTTGCGTGGACAACTGCGCGCCTTCCTCGCTTGTCTGCCACCAGTTACGGCGTCCGCCGAAAACGAAGTCCCCCCAGGCGGCGGGGTGGGCGCCGCAAACCAGCAGCACGCCATCCGCCCGCAGGCTGGCGCGCGCATGTCGCAATGCGGCGCGCGCGGCTTCCAGCGTGTCGAATTCGCAGTGAAAGATCGCCAGGTCGCACTGGGCCGTCGGGGCGACGCCGCCTTCGCCGATAAGCTCGGTTCGGGCGTTGGGGTAGCGCTCGGCTTGCTGGTGGATGACGTGGTCCAGCACATCCGGACTATTCGACGCGTAGCAGTAGTCCGCCACGTTGAAATCGAGCGCATCGCAGCAGCTGAAGGCAAAGAGGGGAGCGGCCTGGCCGACTTCGATCACGGCCAGGCGCTGGCCAGGAAGGCGATTGGACTGTGCCTGCGCCAGGACGGCGCGCAATGCGGTGCCCAGGCGCTGGCCGCTGGCGGCGCCCAGGGCGC
>LNAP01001030.1_pt2 | contig 36810 bp, 32 predicted proteins | sample 602601 | NCBI WGS metagenome assembly LNAP01 (sample SAMN02440304, study PRJNA202911) | soil metagenome | biome: Subtropical and temperate rainforests or woodlands; isolation source: soil samples (1 kg each in a 20% v/v slurry with milli Q water) were... ... | reverse complement strand
CCCAGCGCGGCTATCCCGGCATCCATGCCGGGATGCCCACTCCACAATGCCTGCGTTCGGCCAGCGTGGTTAACGGGGCGCCCAAGATCAACGTCCACCACGAGGCGGCCTGAGAGCCGACCTGGCTCTTGCGGGGGTGTACACCCATCAGACTTGTTTGAGCTGGACCTGTGGGAGCAAAGCTTGCTCGCGAGGCGGCCTGACAGCCGACCTGCTCTTGCGGGTGTACCCAGTCCAATTGTGGGAGCGGGCTTGCTCGCGAAGGCGGCGGTACATTCAGCATTGATGCAAGCAGACCCACCGCTTTCGCGAGCAAGCCCGCTCCCACAGGGATCGGCAATGGACGCTCATCTTATAAACGACCAAAAACCTGTGTGGGAGCGAGCTTGCTCGCGATGGCGGCCTGACAGCCGACCAGGGTTGTGGGAATGGACGGACAAACTTCCTGACTCAAGCAGATTTTTCCGACGAGCTCTGGCGGTTGCCGGGTGGGAAGGGCTGTCGCTAACCTTTTCCCGTCGCTGAAAATTCAGCGGCCGGGCCTGGAAACCCGAAAGTAAAAGGGCGTTATTTCAATCCTAGTGGAGCGCCAACATGTCTGAAGATAACTCTCGGCCAACAAAAAACGATTTCATTTCTCCCGAAGCCAGCCAGATTACCCCAATGCTTGATGAAGCCGCCAAGCGCGCCATCGACCATTACCTCGACCCCAAGCCCCAACCCCCAACCCAAGAAGAAACAACCCTCAAGCCAATTGTTCTCCGTCGCGGAGAGCGCAGACACCGAAACCCTCCTAGCCAACCTCAGCGAAACCCTGGCCTCCGCCAACGCCATGCTCGGCGACCTGACCTTCGACCTGGAAGGCTCGCGTCGGCATTTCGCCCTGGGAGTCCAGCAGATGATCGAACTCAGTGAATTGTTGGCGAACCGGGCGTTGGATATCGTCGATCCGCGCTAGCGCCGAGCAGAAGCATTGTGTGGGAGCACTTATCGCCGACCTGTCTCCGGTGGCAGTACTTCAATCCAACTGTGGGAGCGAGCTTGCTCGCGAAGATGGTGGTACATCCAACGCTGATGCAAGCTGGTCCACCGCAATCGCGAGCAGGCTCGCTCCCACATTTTTTTCGAGTTGTTCTCAGGTATCTCATTCACCACAAATCCCTGTGGGAGCGAGCCTGCTCGCGATGGCAGCGGCACATTCAGCATTGATGCAAGCAGACCCATCGCCATCGCGAGCAAGCTCGCTCCCACAGGAGAAACGCGATCACCCTAAGCCAGGTCGGCTCTCAGGCCGCCTCGCGGTGGACGTTGATCTTGGGCGCCCCGTTAACCACGCTGGCCGAACGCAGGCGCATCCCGGCATGGATGCCGGGATAGCCGCGCTGGGCCATGGATGGCCCTTCGCGGCGGGCCCACGGAGCAATGCCGGAGTGAGGGCACACCGAGCCTAGGCGAGGTGCCGAGTGGTGGGGCAAAAGCGTTTTGCTTACTTTTGCGCTTCTCAAAAGTGAGCCGCTGTAAGAGCGGAACCATAAGTAGCCGTTACCGCAGCAATGGATATGTACTCAATCAGACCGCCATCGCGAGCAGGCTCGCTCCCACAGGTGCTGCGATCGACGGGTCATAGGAGGCGACAACACGGGCAAATCCCCCCCCAATCACCGCAATCTCCCTGTAAACTCCGCCCTTTGCCCAACACCCAGGGAGTCGGCAATGTCGGGTTCGATCCTTTACATCCACGGCTTCAACAGCGCCCCAGCGTCGACCAAAGCCAGTCAGTTGATCGAAGTAATGGCACGCCTCGGCCTCAGCGACCAGCTACAGGTGCCCGCCTTGCATCACCGCCCCCGCCAAGCCATCGGTCAGCTGGAACAGGCGATTGCACAACTGGGCCGCCCACTGCTGGTCGGCAGCTCGCTCGGCGGCTACTATGCGACTCACTTGGCCGAGCGCCACGGGCTCAAGGCCCTGCTGGTCAACCCTGCGGTCAGCCCCCATCGGATGTTCGACGGTTACCTGGGCACGCAGAAGAATTTGTACACCGATGAAACCTGGGAATTGACCCACGACCACGTCACGGCCCTGGCCGAACTGGAAGTGCCGGCGCCCCAGGATCCGCAGCGGTATCAGGTATGGTTGCAAACCGGTGACGAAACGCTGGATTATCGCCACGCCCAGCAGTATTACCGCGCCTGTGCCTTGCGCATCCAGGCCGGCGGCGACCACAGTTTCCAAGGGTTTGCCCAGCAGTTGCCGGCGCTGTTGAGTTTTGCCGGCATTGGCGCCGATTTGTACCAGGCGATCGACTTCACGTCGCTGTGAGCCATCGCCTCTTTTTCATTGAACACTGACGACGAGACCCCATGGCCACTCCCAGCGCTAGCTCTTATAACGCAGACGCCATCGAAGTCCTCTCGGGCCTCGACCCGGTGCGCAAGCGCCCCGGCATGTACACCGACACCAGTCGGCCGAACCACCTTGCCCAGGAAGTCATCGACAACAGTGTCGACGAAGCCTTGGCCGGGCACGCCCGTTCGGTGCAGGTCATCCTGCACGCCGATCACTCGCTGGAAGTCAGCGACGACGGTCGCGGCATGCCGGTGGACATTCACCCTGAAGAGGGCGTGTCCGGCGTCGAGTTGATCCTCACCAAGCTCCACGCGGGTGGCAAGTTTTCCAACAAGAACTACCAGTTCTCCGGCGGTTTGCACGGGGTGGGTATTTCCGTGGTCAACGCCTTGTCGACCCTGGTCCGCGTGCGGGTCAAGCGTGACGGCAACGAGTACCAGATGACGTTCGCCGATGGCTACAAGGCCACCGAACTGGAAGTGGTCGGCACAGTCGGCAAGCGCAACACCGGGACCAGCGTGTATTTTGCGCCAGACCCGAAGTATTTCGATTCGCCTAAATTCTCCGTCACCCGCCTCAAGCACGTGCTCAAGGCCAAGGCCGTGTTGTGTCCGGGGCTGCTGGTCAGTTTCGAGGACAAGGCCACCGGCGAGAAAGTCGAGTGGCATTACGAGGACGGCCTGCGTTCTTACCTGGTGGACGCGGTCAACGGTTTCGAACGCCTGCCGGACGAGCCATTCTGCGGCAGCCTGGCCGGGAACAAGGAAGCAGTGGACTGGGCGCTGTTGTGGCTGCCCGAAGGTGGCGAAAGCGTCCAGGAGAGCTACGTCAACCTGATCCCCACCGCTCAGGGCGGCACCCACGTCAATGGTTTGCGCCAGGGTTTGCTCGATGCCATGCGCGAGTTCTGCGAGTTCCGCAACCTGCTGCCCCGTGGCGTGAAGCTGGCGCCGGAAGACGTCTGGGAGCGCATTGCCTTCGTATTGTCGATGAAGATGCAAGAGCCGCAATTCTCCGGCCAGACCAAAGAGCGTCTGTCGTCCCGCGAAGCAGCGGCGTTTGTTTCCGGGGTGGTCAAGGATGCGTTCAGCCTGTGGCTCAACGCTAACCCGGAAACCGGCTTGGCCCTGGCAGAACTGGCGATCAACAACGCCGGCCGGCGCCTCAAGGCCAGCAAGAAGGTCGAGCGCAAGCGCATCACCCAGGGGCCGGCGTTGCCCGGCAAGCTAGCTGACTGTGCCGGGCAGGACCCGATGCGTTCCGAGCTGTTTTTGGTGGAAGGTGATTCCGCCGGCGGTTCGGCCAAGCAGGCGCGGGACAAAGAGTTCCAGGCGATCCTGCCGTTGCGCGGCAAGATCCTCAACACCTGGGAAGTGGACGGCAGCGAAGTGCTGGCCAGCCAGGAAGTGCATAACATTGCCGTGGCCATCGGTGTCGATCCGGGCGCCGCGGACATGAGCCAACTGCGTTACGGCAAGATCTGCATCCTCGCCGACGCCGACTCCGACGGTCTGCACATCGCCACGTTGCTCTGCGCGTTGTTCGTCCAGCATTTCCGCCCGCTGGTGGACGCCGGTCACGTCTACGTGGCGATGCCGCCGCTGTACCGCATCGACCTGGGCAAAGAGATCTACTACGCCCTGGACGAGGCTGAGCGCGATGGCATTCTTGATCGTTTGGTGGCCGAAAAGAAACGCGGCAAACCGCAGGTCACCCGATTCAAGGGCCTTGGCGAGATGAACCCGCCGCAACTGCGCGAAACCACCATGGATCCGAACACGCGCCGCCTGGTGCAGTTGACCCTGGATGATTTCGAAGCGACCTCGGAAATGATGGACATGCTGCTGGCGAAAAAACGCGCTGGCGATCGCAAGTCCTGGCTCGAATCCAAAGGGGACCTGGCCGAGGTGCTGGCCTGATGCGCAACGGTTTCGCCCTGGCGTTGTTGCTGTGGGCGGGGGTGGTGGTCGCAGGTCCTGCACCGCAGTTGAAGTTGCTATCCGAGCATGCCGTCGAGGATTTGCGTGGCGGTAACTTGTCCGGGCTGGCCGTGTGCGGGGGTGAAATGTGGACGGTGTCGGATCGCGATGACGATCGGATCTACCGCCTCAAGTCTTCTGATGCGCCGGTCTGGCAAGCAGAAGCCGTTGAAATCGAGGTGCCGCCGGTGCCGGACAGCGGTTTGCCGTGGGGTTTGAGATCACGGACCTGGGCGGCGTCGTACCTGCGCGGTGGCGAGCTGGATTTCGAAGGCATCAGTTGTGACAGTGCCGGCAATCGCTACGTGGTCAGTGAATCCCATGCCGCGGTGTTGCGGGTGTCGCCAACGGGCGCCGCGTCCTGGTTGAAAATCGGACCGGCGATGATCCGTCAGGCGCGGGCCAGCGGCATGTTGCTGCATTTCAATGCTTTGTTTGAAGGCTTGGCGATCAATCCGGCCGGTGATCAGCTATGGCTGGCCGCTGAGCGGGAGCGTCGCGGGTTGTTGCTGATCAAGCGTCAGCAATCGGTGTGGGAGTGTGATGGCAGCTGCGTGTTGCTCAGTGAAGCGGGGAAGCAGATGCAACCTGAGCAGTTTCTCAATGCCCGGGCGGTATCACGGGATTTCGCCGATCTGTCACTGTTCGACGGCAAGCTGTTTACCCTGGAGCGCAACGCTTATCAGATCTGCCGGCGTGACTCGCAAACCGCTCAAGTGGAGCGTTGCTGGTCGTTCGCCGCCGAGGCGTTGCAGGAAAACCGTCGTTATTCACAGAACTACGGCTTGGCCGAAGCGCTGGTGGTGGATGCCGAGGGCGCCTGGGTTGGTCTGGATAACAACGATGGTGCGCGGGCCGACGGCGAACAGCGGCCGATCATCTGGCGCTTTGCCGCGCCGGACGGTGGTTGGGGCGCCACGCCATGAGCCAGCAACCGCCGGGCAAGCGCGCCGGCCGGGTGTTGATGATACTGGCCTGGTGCGCGGCGCTGTTTCTGGCGACGCGGTTTTTTGCCCAGTGGGAGCAGCGTGCGCAGAATCCCAATACCGAGGTGTATTCGCAAAAGGGTGAAGGTTTTATCGAGGTGAAGCTGGTCAGCAATAAACAGGGGCATTTTGTCGCCAGCGGCCAGATCAACGGCCAACCGGTGGACTTCATGCTCGACACCGGCGCCACGGACGTGGCGATCCCGCAGGAGCTGGCCGCGCGCCTCAAGCTGGAAAAAGGTTTCGGTGTGACGTTGAGCACCGCCAACGGTTTGACCGAGGGTTATCGCACCCGTATCGACCGTTTGCAATTGGGTGACATCGTATTGCGCGATGTCCGTGCCCTGGTGGCGCCAGGCCTGGGCGGCACGCAAGTGCTGCTGGGCATGAGCGCCCTGAACAAACTTGAATTTACCCAGCGCGGCGGCACCATGTTGCTGCGCCAGACAACGAACTGATGAGGCCCGCATGAGCGACATTCTTGCAGACAGCTTAGACGGCGTAGAGCGCCGGTCGCTGGCTGACTTCACCGAAAATGCCTACCTCAATTACTCCATGTACGTGATCATGGACCGCGCCTTGCCGCACATCGGCGACGGTCTCAAGCCGGTTCAGCGGCGGATCATCTACGCCATGAGTGAGCTGGGGCTGGATGCCGATTCCAAGCACAAGAAGTCGGCGCGTACCGTCGGTGACGTGCTCGGTAAGTTCCATCCTCACGGTGACTCGGCCTGCTACGAAGCCATGGTGCTGATGGCCCAGCCGTTCAGCTACCGCTACACCCTGGTGGACGGCCAGGGGAACTGGGGGGCGCCAGACGATCCCAAGTCTTTTGCTGCCATGCGTTACACCGAGGCACGGCTGTCGCGTTATTCCGAAGTGCTGCTCAGCGAGCTGGGCCAGGGCACCGCGGACTGGGGGCCGAACTTCGACGGTACTCTCGATGAACCCCTGGTGTTGCCAGCGCGTTTGCCGAACATCCTGCTCAATGGCACCACCGGTATTGCCGTGGGCATGGCCACCGATGTGCCGCCCCACAACCTGCGGGAAGTGGCCACCGCGTGCGTGCGCTTGCTGGACGAGCCCAAAGCCACGGTGGAGCAGCTCTGCGAACACATTCAGGGCCCGGACTACCCAACCGAAGCGGAAATCATCACCCCGCGCGCCGACCTGCTGAAGATCTACGAAACCGGTCGCGGTTCGGTGCGTATGCGCGCGGTGTACCACATCGAAGATGGCGACATCATCGTCACCGCCCTGCCGCACCAGGTTTCCGGGGCCAAGGTGCTGGAACAAATTGCCGCGATGATGCAGGCAAAGCCGTCGAAAGCACCGCAAGTCGCTGACCTGCGCGACGAATCCGACCACGAGAACCCCTGCCGGATCGTGATTATTCCGGTCAACAGTCGGGTTGATCATGACGCGCTGATGCAGCACCTGTTTGCCAGTACCGATCTTGAGTCCAGCTACCGGGTCAACATCAACATCATCGGTCTGGACGGCAAGCCACAGCTGAAAAACCTGCGGGCGCTGCTGGTGGAATGGCTGGAGTTCCGGGTCAAGACCGTGCGCCGGCGCCTGCAATTTCGCCTGGACAAGGTCGAACGTCGCCTGCACCTGTTGGACGGTTTGCTGATTGCCTACCTCAACCTGGATGAAGTGATTCATATCATCCGTACCGAGGAGCACCCCAAGGCCAGCCTGATCGAGCGTTTCGCCTTGAGCGAAATCCAGGCCGACTACATTCTCGATACCCGCCTGCGGCAACTGGCGCGGCTGGAAGAGATGAAGCTGCGGGCCGAGCAGGATGAACTGCTCAAGGAGCAGGCCAAGCTGCAAGCCTTGCTGGGCAGCGAAGCCAAGCTCAAGAAGCTGGTGCGCACCGAACTGCTCAAGGATGCCGAAACCTATGGCGACGACCGTCGCTCGCCTATCGTCGAGCGCGCCGAAGCCAAGGCGCTGAGTGAGCACGATCTGCTGCCGAACGAGAAAGTGACTGTCGTGCTGTCAGAAAAAGGTTGGGTACGCTCTGCCAAAGGTCATGATATTGACGCGACGGGGCTTTCCTACAAGGCCGGGGATGGCTTCAAGGCCCTGGCGGCCGGGCGTTCCAATCAGTTTGCGGTGTTCGTCGACTCCACCGGACGCAGTTATTCGGTGCCGGCGCATACCCTGCCATCGGCTCGCGGACAGGGCGAGCCACTGACCGGTCGATTAACTCCTCCACCGGGTGCAACTTTTGAATGCGTGCTGATGCCTGATGATGACGGGCTGTACGTTATTGCGTCGGACGCCGGCTACGGGTTTGTCGTCAAGGGTGAGGACCTGCAAGCCAAGAACAAGGCGGGCAAGGCGTTGTTGAGCCTGCCGAATAACGCCAAGGTCATAGCGCCGCGACCTGTGTCCGATCGTGAGAACAACTGGCTGGCTTCGGTGACGACCGAAGGTCGGTTGCTGGTCTTCAAAATCAGTGACTTGCCACAGTTGGGTAAAGGTAAAGGCAACAAGATCATCGGTATTTCCGGCGAACGGGTGGCAAGTCGTGAGGAATATGTCACGGATATTGCAGTGTTGCCGGAAGGCGCCACGCTTGTGCTGCAGGCTGGAAAGCGTACGCTTTCGTTGAAGGCAGACGATCTTGAACACTACAAAGGTGAACGCGGTCGGCGGGGCAACAAGCTTCCGAGAGGGTTTCAGCGGGTCGATGCACTGCTCGTCGAAAACCTCAATTAAGCGTGCTAGAGCGCTCGGTCTGCGATTAAAAGCCGCAGATCGGCACTTTCGCGCTGGAGTCGGAGCGCATATTCACGGATGATAGGCCCTTTCAAGCGCCGGCGTGGCCGAGCGTTCTTCATATTGACCGAGTATTTTTTCACTGTGGTAAGCCTTGTGGCCGCCACCTGGACGGGACGATGACTGCTCTGCGCCTTCCTATTTTGTGGCTCGCCGGCCTGCTTGGCCTGGCGGGCTGTAGCGTCAATCAGCCAGTGTCGCTGTATCAACTCGACAGCGGAAACCCGGCCCAGCCTGCACAAAGCGCAGGCATGGCGGTATTACTGGGCCCGGTATTGATTGCCGATTACCTGCAACGTGAAACCCTATTGCAACGCCAACCGGACGGCAGCCTGCAGGCCGCCACCGACGGTCGTTGGGCCGGCAGCCTGTCGTCGGACATTGACCAGCTGTTGCTGCGTCAGGTCGCCGGGCATCTGGACAGCCAGCGCGTGGTACTCGCGCCGGCCACCCAGGGCTTTACCCCGGATGTTCAGGTCTTGCTGTCGATTACCCGGCTGGACTCGGGCGAATCGCAACCGGCGGTACTGGATGCCCAGTGGCGCCTGATCGATCGTCGCGGCAAGGTTCGCGAGAACCGGATCATTCATCTGCAGGAGCAACATGCCGGCGGTACCGCGGCGCAGGTTCAGGCTCAGGGCGTGCTGCTGCAACGTCTGGCCGAGCAACTGTCCGTGGCGCTCAAGCCTTTGGCCAACCAGCCGCCTGTCGCAGAGGTGCCGCGCAAATCTGCTCCCGCAGCGACCAAAAAGGTCGAGAAGGAAAAGGACAAGATTCCAATGGCCTTGCCGATCCGTACGGACATGGAAGTGTTCAGGTTCTGATGGTTGAACTGGATGCAAAACAAAGCCCGCGTTGATGCGGGCTTTGTTGTTTCTGTGGGGTGCAGTCTCGGGTGTCTATGCCGGCCTCATCGCGAGCAGGCTCGCTCCCACACTGGATCTGTGGCTAGCAGAGGTCCCTGTGGGAGCGAGCTTGCTCGCGATGAGGTAGGCGAAGGCCACAAAAAAGCCCGCAGACAATCATTCATCTGCGGGCTTCGTCATTTCAGGTGTTGAGGCTCAGGCCTGACGCTCATGCATCCGCGCCAGTTGTCGCTCCAGCATCGACGGATAAGGCTCCATCAGTCGCTCGACGCAGCATGCGCCTTCCGGGCTGGCGATAGGGCGGATGCGGGCGCGCTGGCGGATCAGGGCGTCGTCGTTGATCTTGCGCTCCACCAGCAGCAGGTTGCGGCTGTGCTGCGACAGGGCCAGGGCGTCCTGGGCGGTTTCGGTCAGTAGCAGGTCGATCTGGCTCAGGCCGAACAGCCCGTCACCCAAGGTCAGGCCCAACTGCAATTGCAGGGTGATGCCGCTGTCGGCGACTTCGATCTGCAACTGGTGGCCCAGGGCTCGGAGCAACTCACCGCAGCAAATGGCGTTGGTGAGGTAGTCATCACCGCTGTCCTCGGTGTGGAACAGCATCAGCGTGCTGCCATCGTTCAGGGTGTGCAGTTGGCCCTGATACAGCGATGCGGCTTGGTCGAGGCAGTCGCGGTAACGCTCAAGCAGTTCCTTCAGGCGCGCCTGGGGCAGCCGGCGCAGTTGGTCCTGGGCGCCCAGTTGCACGGCCAGCACGGCACTGTGTTGGGGCAGGTCCGAGGCGACGGGTCTGGCGACCGATTGCGGCTCATCGGCGATTGAGTCGTCACGCAGGTCGGCGAAAGCATCGTCGTCTTCATCGTCCTCTACTGTGCGGACCACGCGGCGTGGCCCGGGTCTGGAGGCGGGTAGAGGTTGGCTTTCGTCGAAGTCCGGGTCCCGCAGGTTACGCACTTCGAAACCTGGTTCGGCTTCGTCGTCGTCACTGTAGTCGATGTCTTCAGGCTCCGGCACGGGGGCAGGTTCCGGGGCGAAGCTGGCGTGCAGTTGCCGAGCCAGATCGCCAATTTCGTCCTGGCGCTGGGTCGCTGGGGTGTGCTCGTCGATATCCCGCAGCCAGACCCGCAGTTGCAGCAATGGCGTAGAGATGTGCCGTCCCAGGCGCAAGCTCAAGGCCAGCGCCAGCGCGAGCAATATCGCGCTGAGGATGCCCATGCTTTGCAGGCTGATGGTCATCGGCTGCTGGAACTGGTCCATGTCCAGGCTGATGCGCAGTTGCCCGGCGGTCACGTCCTGGAAGGTGATCCTGCTCTGGTACATGCCGCCGGATTCGCCCAGCAGGCCCGGCTTGGGACGCTGGCCGGCTTCGGCGAGGATGCGGTTGTCCACGCTATAAATGGCGGCGTGGGCCACCAGTTTGTTTTTGGTGAGGTTGTTGAGCAGCACGTTGAGGCTGAGGATGTCGTTGGACACCAGTAGCTCGGTGGCGGACGTGGCGGTCTGCGTGGTCAGGCTCTCGCCCAGGGCATCGGCCTGCTCGTGCATTGCCTGCTTGAACTGCAGGCCCATCACGCAGGCATAGATCACCAGGGCCAGGGCGACCAGGATCACGTTATGGCTGGCAATGCGCAATGCAATCGGCACGCGACGGTGGCGCAGTGCACGGAAGATCAGCAGAAAGAAATTGTCGGTTTTGACTGGCGTGGGCCGGTTCACTGAGCTCGGCTCTTTGTCCGTGAAATTGACGCGCAGTATAGCGACAGGCCCATGACCGGCAAAGCACCGACGGTGCCCGATGGTCACTGAAAGTGGGTAGAATGCGGTTTTTTTCCACCTGCGGGGGTGCGCCTTGCGCGAAATCGTCCTGATAAACATCACTGGCAGTGACCGTCCGGGTCTGACTGCGGCCATTACCGGCGTTCTGGCCCAGGGTGGTGTGAACATTCTCGACATTGGTCAGGCGGTGATTCACGACACACTGTCGTTCGGCATCCTGGTTGAAATCCCGGACGCCGAGCAAAGCAAGTCGGTGCTCAAGGACATCCTGTTCACCGCCTACAAACTCGACCAACAGGTGCGTTTCACCCCGGTGTCCGAAGCCGATTACCAGCATTGGGTCAATGGCCAGGGCAAGAAGCGGCACATCGTGACTCTGTTGACCCGCAAGGTTACCGCCGAGCAATTGCAGCGGGTCAGTTCGATCACTGCCAAATACGACCTGAACATCGACCACATCGACCGTTTGTCCGGGCGCATGCCGCTGGATACGCCGGATGACAAGGGCAAGGGCTGCATCGAGTTCTCCGTGCGCGGCGAGCCGGCCGATCCCCAGGCGCTGCGTGCCGAGTTCCTCAGCGTGGCCCAGGAGTTGAATGTCGACATCGCGTTCCAGGAAGACTCACTGTTCCGCCGCAACCGCCGCCTGGCGGTGTTTGACATGGATTCGACGCTGATTGAAGCCGAAGTCATCGACGAACTGGCCAAGGCCGCCGGCGTGGGCGACAAGGTGTCGGCCATCACTGAGCGAGCCATGGCCGGCGAGTTGGATTTTCGCGCCAGCTTCAAGGAGCGCCTGGCGCTACTCAAGGGGCTGGACGTCAGCGTGCTGGACGCCATCGGCGCTTCCTTGCGCCTGACCGAGGGCGCCGAAACCCTGTTCGCCGAACTTAAGCGTCTGGGCTACAAGACCGCGATCCTGTCGGGTGGCTTCACCTACTTCGCCAAGCAGTTGCAGGCCAAACTCGGCATCGACTACGTGTTCGCCAATGAACTGGAAGTCGTGGATGGCAAGGTCACGGGCGTGGCTGTCGAACCGATCGTCGATGCCCAGCGCAAGGCGGATCTGTTGCGCGAACTGGCCGAGAAGGAAGGCCTGCGCCTGGAACAGACCATCGCCGTCGGCGACGGCGCCAATGACCTGCCAATGCTGGCGATCGCCGGTCTGGGCGTGGCGTTCCGCGCCAAGCCGCTGGTCAAGCAGTCGGCCCGGCAGGCGATCTCCACCCTCGGGTTGGATGGGGTGTTGTATCTGCTGGGCTTCAGGGATCGCGACGGGCAGCTCTGACTCAATCTCCTGTGGCAAGGGGATTTATCTGTGGGAGCAAGTTTTGCTCCCACAGAGAGCTCTCTCTTCACAAAGGGTTATGTATTGGCGGTCTAAAGCGACTTCCACAACGAATCAAAATCCCCTTCATTGTCGTGGCCATCTCCGGTGGTCGCTGAGTCTTCCTGTCGATAAGCAAACTGGTTGAAGCTGTGCGTGCTGGTCACCCGTCGGTCCAGGCTGGCGCGGCGTTCCTGGCCGTTGGTGTTGATCAGCACTTGCTGGCCTTCCTGGAAAGGCAGACGGGGCGCGATCATGGTGGGAGGCAGGTCAATGGCGCTGATCTCAGGCAGCAGCAGCCCTCGCAGGTAGTGACCATGCTCATCCTTCTCTCGTACCAGTTGCAGCCCGCAAGGCTGGGCATGAGGCGCGACCAGCTCGATACCCATTTGCATGGCGCCATTGCGCACTTGCCTGATCCAGCGCACCACGGCGATGCTCCAGGCTTGATCGTTAGTGTCGCGAATGCCGACCATTTCCCCGGCCTGCAGTTGCTCAGGCACCTCCTTCGGCCAGCCGAGGCAGTAACCTCCGGGGCTGTGATTGATGATGGGCAGGTCGTAGGTCGCGAAGTGGTGCTGGTTGTCGGAGCTGGCGCCGTCGTCATCGGCCGGATTGACCGGGTACTCGATTTCTTCATAGGGCAACAGATCACTGTCACCGGTCGCAGCTGCGTCGAAAGCCTGGCTCCAGGTGTCGTTGGTCTTGGTCGGTGTGGCCTCGAACCGGGCCTTGCGCGTTGCAGAGTCCTTCAGGATTTCGCTGAAAGAGCGCTCGCCGCCCAGGTAATAGTGCAAAGCGCTCATGCCCACGCAGAGCGTCAGCGTGCCGTTGCCCTCCGTGCGCTGGAAGCTGCGTTCGACCGCTTCGCCCCAGGCCGCTTGCAGGTGATGCAAGGTGTCGGCGTTCATTGCGCCAGGCACGGGCAAGGTGTGATCGTCGGGTTGTTCCAGATGAGTGGCAATGGCGCGCACCAGCGGCTGCGGATCGAAACCCAGCAGGCTGGGCTGTTGCTCGGCCCTGAACTTGGAGCGATAGCGCGGTCCGATATCCAGTTGCGGTGCAACGGCGAACAGGCTCGTGGCGGTGGTGGCCGGGTCCAGCGTGACCTTCTGACTCCAGGATTCGAGCACCTCGACGAGTCGCGCAATCTGGCCCTGGCGCAGTTGATTGCTGCGTGAGGTGCCCAGCAGCAGGGCGACCACGTAGGTTTGCTCAACATTCAACTGATGCACCTGGCTGGCCAGTTCATCGCTGACGCTGAGGTGTTGCAGCCGATGGTGGCAGGCGATTCGGTACAACTGATGCAAATCGAGCCACAGCCCTTCGGGTACCGGGCTATACAACTGGCTGATACGCAGCAGCGTGCCGTCCAGCGCATGCATCGCGCGTTGCAGCGCGGTGCTCAGCAGTCGGGCGCGGTCCTTGGAGTATTTCGGCGAGATGCGCGCGACGATCTGTTTGTAACCCATGGCCAATTGGGTTTGCAGGGCCTGGCACAGGTTGACGATCTTGCGCGAGCGCTCATCCAGAACGATGGCCTGTTGCAAAAAATGCCGCTCCAGGTGTTTGCAGACGTAATACACCTCGGGCCGCAACAATTCGAGCAGTAGCAGGCGATTCTCGCTGGGGGTGAGCAGTTGGTTGAGTTCGCCGATGGCCTGGTACAACAGGCGTGCGGTTTCGCCGATATTGGCCTTGGGCAGGTTGGCGATCCAGCGCTTGAGGTCGCGCGGCGTGGCGTCGCAGAACGACAGGCGCGACTGGGTCGGTGTCAGAACGCGCGAAAGCTGGAGAGGGCTGGTCTCATTCATGCCGTGGATGGGCTCCGTCGGGAAATGAAAGGGATGTTCCCAACTCTAGCAGCTGTGGCCGAAAGAGCGTGTGGTATCGACGTTCGTTGGGCGCTCATTGCTCGAGGTGCAATCGAAGAGCGGTTGCGCTTCTTCAGCCCCCTTTTTTCGTCTGGTTTTGCAGGCGACCCATTGATTGAGGATCGTACCGCTTCATTTCACCTACGCTCTTAGTGATGTACATGTGGTTGGACGGTACGCTCTTGTTGACGAAAGCACCGGCGCCAATAATGACATTGTCACCCAGCTCGAGATCATCAGAAATAATGCACGCGTGTGCGTGAACCCTTACTCCATCGCCAATGCGCAATGCCGCGAATTCGCGTTGTCCCTTAATGCCAAGTGTGCAGTTTTGCCAGATCCTGAAGTCTTTCCCGATAATGGCATGGGAGGTTATGACTATTCCGTTCGGGTGGGCAATCCAAAGTCCTTCCCCGATGCTGGCTCCCAGCATGATCTCGACGTTGAATTGGCGGCTTATTCGTTCGTTGAGCAGCTTGCCGCGTCGTCTCCAGAATTTACTGTCTTGCTGATGCATGGCATAGGCCAGGCGAAACCAGAACAAATAACGGTATCTGTTGATCTTATGGCACTTCAGGAAAAGCCGTCTCCATTTGAACGGTTTATCCAGGCCACCCAGAATTTCGATGTGCCAGTAACGCTTGGCTGACCGGAAAATATCAATGAGCATGAGCCGCCTCTTTGTGCGGGACAACTGGACGGGTTGTTTGGGAGAGAATTATTCCGATCGGTAACCAGAAGACAATCCAATAGACACCCGGTCTGTTGAATACGGTGTGATAGTCAAACAGGGCGGCGGTAATACCAAATAAGAATAGAGGCAGACCAATCGAACCCATGGGAAGCCTCCAGGCTCTCTTGTCCAGAGAGTATTTGAAGGCGTAAAAAATGGTTAGGAGCATCAGTGCAGCGCCCATGATCCCAAATTCATAAAAGAACTGAAGGAGCAAGTTGTGTGCTTGGTTGAAACATACTGTCCCGGCAATGCAGAAGTCAAAATCACGACCTGCTCCCGCGCCGAAGATCCAGAAATCTCCAAAGCGGCTCAGCCAGCCGGCCCATATATCATCCCGCAGGCTGAAGCCACGGCCTTGCTGCTGAATCAGTATGGGCCATAACCATGCCGCGAGAACGATAAAAAATATACCTGCCAGGTACAACCATTTTCTTGATCTGTAATTATGGTGGAAAAGAATGGTGGTGCAGGCGGCCATGCCGTATCCAAGCCAGACAGCTCTGGAGAGGGTGCAAAACAGATACATCGATAAGCCCAGTATGCACACCGAGAATAGAACTCTGGACCACAAACCGAAGGTTTTGGTCAGCAGGAGGTGAAAACCGTAGATACCAAAAAAACCAAAGTAAAGAGCGGCAATGATGGGGTTCTTGAAATTCGCGTAATCGCCATAACCCAGGCTAAATATTCGCTTGCCACTGAACAGGATGTTCTGCCCGTGTTGCACGGAGTGGATCAGCAAGCCAGCAATGGCAAAGAGTCCCGCCACTACAAAGGTAAGGGTGAGGCATTTTTCAAGTAGTCCCTCCCTGTTCAATATATGGATTGCACCCAAGTACAGGGTAATATACAACACGGTTTTGAATTGTATAAAAGCAGATGTCGCTGCGTTGGGGTTCAGCAATGCCATTAGCATAGAAAAGGCAAGCAGTAGAAGAATGGGTCGATATCGTTTTTGGGTAAGGCTTCTGCGCAGGTCTGTGTCGCCAATACATAAAATCAACGCAGGCAGGAAAAGACCAAGATTGGATATGGTCGTGTAAGTACTGCCGTCAACGATGAAGAGTAACCCGGTTAGGTGTGTAGTGAATCCGATCGTTAAAATGAACAATGTGTATCTTAAAACAGCCGAACTCTTCATGCCTGTTTTCCAGGGGTAATAGATAATAGCTTCGTCAGATTCTTTCGGAGCAGTGGAAGTCTCGCTTGAGAGATGGCGGCTCAATCCAGTCGAGCCGCCTCCCTTTAATCAAGCTGAGGCAGTGCCAACCCCTGGCCCATCTGCACCGGCGAACCGGCCACCAGGTCTTCGACCCATTGCACCTGGTTCGGGCCGAACAGCACGATGGCGGTCGATCCCAGTTTGAAGCGGCCCAGCTCGGCGCCTTTCTCCAGGTGGATCGGCGCCCTGGCGGCTTCGTCGTAACGGAAGGTTTTCAGTTCGCGCTTGGGTGGCGTCACCAGGCCGGCCCAGACGGTTTCGATGGACGCAACGATCATCGCGCCCACCAGCACCACGGCCATCGGCCCGCGCTCGGTGTCGAAAATGCACGCCACGCGCTCGTTACGGGCGAACAGTTCCGGAACGTTTTCGGCGGTGGTCTGGTTCACCGAGAAAATCCGTCCCGGGATGTAGACCATTTCCCGCAGGGTGCCGGCCAGTGGCATGTGCACGCGGTGATAGTCCTTGGGCGACAGGTAGATGGTGGCGAAATCGCCGCCCATGAACGGCGCTGCGTTGGCTGCATCGCCGCCCAGCAGTTCCAGCACGCTGAAGCTGTGGCCCTTGGCCTGGAATACCCGGCCGTGCTCGATGGGACCGAGTTGGCTGACGGCACCGTCGGCGGGGCTGAGGATCGCTCCCGGAGTCTGGTCCAGCGGGCGGGCGCCTTCTTTCAGCGCTCGGGTGAAGAACGCATTGAAGTGCTCGTAGGCCGTAAGGTCTTCGACCAGCGCCTGGGACATGTCCACCTGATAACGTTTGGCGAACCATTGGGTGAAGGCATTCTTGAACCAGCGCACGCGGCATTCGGCAATGCAGCCGGCCAGCCGAGACAGCAGGTGGTGGGGTAGCAGGTATTGGCTGAGGATGAACAAGCGGTTTTTCATTAACTGTCCTTAAGAACCTTCAGAGCTCGATGGGGGTATCAGGGTGGTTGCCCCATTCGCCCCAGGAGCCGGCATAGCCTTTGACTCGCGGATAACCGAGCGCCTTGGCCACCAGATAGGTGAAGCCAGAGCGGTGGTGGGTCTGGCAATGGGTGATGATTTCTTTGTCAGGGGTGATGCCCAACTGTTCGAGGATCTGCGGCATGTCGCTGCGGATGCGCAGGTTGCGTGCCTGATCCATGCCGGCGGTCCATTCGAAGTTGATCGCGCCGGGAATATGTCCGCCCCTGGCTGCGACGACTTTCTCGCCGGAATATTCCAGCGGCCCGCGTGCGTCCCAGATCGCCAGGTCAGCGGCACCGAGGCGGCTTTGCAGGTATTCGCGGGTGGCGGTGGGTCCATCGTGCAGGGTCAGGCTCACCGGGCCTGTGGCGGGCGGCGGCACTTCAGTGGACACCGGCAGGCCTTCGTCCAGCCACGACAGCAAACCACCGTCGAGGTAGTGGTAGTTCGAATGGCCGATCACATCCAGCAGCCAGATAAAGCGCCCGGCCCAGCCACCGCCTTCATCGTCATAGACCACGTAGACCGCATTCGGGTTGTGCCCCAGTTCGCCGAACAGCGCCTCGAGGTCGGCTTTTGCTGGCAACAGGCCTGGTGCCGGGGGCTGGCCCAGTTGGGTGCGCTTGGGGTCGACGAAGCGTGCGCCAGGGATGTGCCCGGTGCTATAGCGGGCGGCGCTGGTCAGGTCCACCAGAATCAGTTCGCGGGCGTCGAGGCGCGACAGCAGGTCGCTCGGCTCGATTACCAGCGGCAAGCCAGAGAAGTCAGGCATGTGAGGTCTCCAGGGGCGCAAAGGGAAAAGATTGTATCAAGATCAGCGACCGCGGTTGGTAAAGCTGTGCAAGGCGCGTTCGATACACTGCACGGTTTTACCGAAGGCTTGCACCATCACGTCCGAGAAGGGCCCGCCGCCCTGGTCCACCGCCACCAGCATGATCACCCGGCTGTTGCAGGTCAGTGAACGCAACAGCAGGTGTTCGCCGCGAAACAGGCTGCGCAGGCCCGGCGGCAGCAACGCCGAAAACTGAGCGTTGTTGTCCGGGTTCAGGCGAACCTGGGCCTGCTGGGCCTGCAACCGTTGCAACACTTTGCTTTGGCTGATGGAAAAACTCATGGCCGCCGCTTCTTTGGGCAGGCCGGCGATCTGATGCACGCGCAAGCTGGTCTGGCTGCGGTCGGCCATCAGAATCATCACTCGCCGCATGCCGCATGCCACCAAGGCGTCCCGTGCCGAGGTGGTCAGGTGCATGGCGTTGCTGAACGGGCTCGGTTCCAGCAGCAATTCGGCGCATTGCTTGCGCCATTGGGTCAGGTCTTCGGCGCTGGGCGGGGCGGCCGGCAGCAGCCCCGGGTGGACGCGTCGGCTGCCCCAGGGCCAGATCAACGCCACAGCCGGATGCCAGAGGTCCGGCATGGTGTTGTGGCGGGCACTGATGACGGCTTGCTGGTGCAATTGCTGCTGGACCTCATCCATGGACATCTGCAGATACAAACTTGTCAGATATTGCCAGCGGGTGCTGTGAGGGCCGTCCCACGCCTGTTGCGCTGAAAGGGCCAGGCCGTTGGCTAGCAGCACTGTGTTGGCTGGCTGATTGAGCCAGCGCCGCAGGGTCGGGTCATCGTCCAGGCGATTCTGCTGGCGCAGCGGGTGTTCACTGTCCCGGGCGATGCGCAGCACTTTCACCAGCTCGCGGCGTTCGTTGAGCAGCAGGCGGTAGCCCTGAGCCACCCAGACCGGCAGGCGCCAGGTCTCTACCAGCGCCAGGCAGATTTTCAGCAGGCTGACGCCGAACAACTCGCGCTCCACTTTGCTCGCTGACTGGCCTTTATGGACAACCCGCAATTCCCACTCGCCCAGCAATCCCGGATGAGTCAGGGCCAGCGGCCAGAGCGGTGACAGAAACAGCAGGCTGCCCCAGTGGATGTCTTGCCATAGCCGCGCCAGGCGGCTGGCAAAAAAACCATTGGCCTGTTGCGTTGCGTGCTGGCTGATCAATTGCAGTTGGCGCAGCGCGAGGGGGATTTGCTGTTCCGGCAACGAGGGCAGTCGGGCGAGCAGTTCTTCGGTGCGCTTGAGGCCGAGGCGGTTGATGGCCACTTCGAGATTTTCTGCCGGTTCGGCAAAGTTGCCATGGGTGTGATGGTTGGCTTCACGAATGACGCTCAGCGCCAGGGCGGGGCTGTCCTGGATCAGCTCGGCAATGTCGCGCAGTGAGCGGCGGCTGTCGGCAATGGCTTTGCAGACCAGGTCATGACTGGCTTGCGGCACTGGCAGATGGACGCCCTCGAGCAGCTTGACCCAGCCTTCGAGCGTGTTCGGTCGTGGAGTTGGAACCTTCGTTTCATTAGCCATGGCTGGACGCGATCATCATAGGGAGTATCTACGCCCGGAACGGGGCAAATTGGCTTTTCGCCTGAACTGGCTATAGTCTGGCGCAGTTTTGCCGATAAGTAGAAGAAGAGATTTTTCAGCTTCCGAATATGACCTTGAACCCGACTTAAATAAGTACTTTCTATCTATGGCTAAAATTATCGGCATCATTGTCGTGTTCGCGAGCGTTCTGGGCGGATACGTGCTCTCCCATGGCAAGATTGCCGCCCTGATCCAGCCCTTTGAGGTTCTGATCATCGGCGGCGCGGCCCTTGGCGCATTCCTGCAAGCCAACCCCGGCTACATGACGATGCACGTGCTCAAGAAGTCCTTGAGCATGTTCGGCTCGCGTTTCAGCCACACTTTCTACCTTGAGGTGCTGGGGCTGATCTACGAGATCCTCAACAAGAGCCGCCGCGAAGGCATGATGGCGATCGAAGGGGATATCGAAGACGCAGCGTCCAGCCCGATCTTCGCCAAGTACCCCACGGTACTCAAGGATGAGCGCATGACGGCGTTCGTCTGTGATTACCTGCGCATCATGTCGTCCGGCAACATGGCTCCCCATGAGCTCGAAGGCCTGTTCGACATGGAACTGTACAGCCTCAAGGAAGACCTGGAGCACCCGTCTCACGCGGTCAACGGCATCGCCGACGGCATGCCGGGTTTCGGTATCGTCGCGGCGGTATTGGGCATCGTGGTGACCATGGCCTCCCTGGGCGAAGGCGACCAGGCATCTATCGGCCTGCACGTAGGTGCGGCACTGGTAGGTACCTTCTTCGGTATTCTCGCCGCGTATGGCTTCTTTGGCCCGTTGGCCCATTCCCTGGCCCACGACGCCAAGGAAGAACTCAATGTCTACGAAGCCATCAAGGCATCGCTCGTGGCCTCGGCTTCGGGCATGCCTCCATCGCTGGCTGTGGAGTTCGGTCGCAAGGTCCTGTACCCGGCGCACCGTCCAAGCTTCGCCGAGTTAGAACAAGCGGTTCGCGGTCGCTAAGATGGAAAACAACCAGCCGATCATTATCAAGCGCGTCAAGCGCATAGCCGGCGGGCATCACGGGGGCGCCTGGAAAATCGCCTTCGCCGACTTCGCGACGGCGATGATGGCGTTCTTTCTGGTGCTGTGGCTGCTGTCCACCGCGACTCCAGAGCAGAAAATCGCCATCGCCGGTTATTTCAAGGACCCGGTGGGTTTTTCCGAAAGCGGCACGCCGTACATCATCGACCTGGGCGGCTCGCCGGTCCTGGCGCCGGAAAACACCCTCAACCCTGAAGTCGAATCCCAGCCTCAGCCCGACAAGGCGAAGGTAGACGCCAATGACGCCGAAGGCATGGCCGAGGAGGTCGAGCGCGAGCGTCTGGAGTTGTTGCTGCAAGAGTTGCAGAACAAAGTCGAAGAGAACCCTCAACTGCAGAAGTTCAAGGACCAGATCCTGTTCGAAATCACGCCGAACGGCTTGCGCATCCAGATCATGGACGCCGAGAACCGTCCGATGTTCGACTCTGGCAGCGCGCGCCTGAAACCTTATTTCGAAGATATTCTGCTGGCCATGGCCGACACCATCAAAGCGGTGCCGAACAAGATCAGCATCAGTGGTCATACCGATGCCAAGCCCTTCATCGGCAAAGGCGATTTCGGTAACTGGGAACTCTCCGCCAATCGCGCCAATGCGGCTCGTCGGGCCCTGGTGGCCGGCAGTTATCCGGACGAGCAGGTGGCGCGGGTGGTCGGTTATGCCTCCTCGGCGCTGTTCGACCGCAAAGACCCGTTCAACCCGGTCAACCGGCGGATCGATATCGTGGTGTTGACCAAGAAGGCCCAGAAAGCCATCGAAGGTTCGCAAACCGATGACCCGGCGCCGGACCCGGCCCAGGGCGCCGGCGCGCCGGGTGAAGTGCCGGGTACGCCCGGCGCGGCGGCGGATCCGAACGCATTGCCGGCGGACCAGCAGCCTGTTCCCGCCCATGAGGTACGTGAGCGTCTGAATCTGTTCGATGATCTCGCGCCGAAACCGCCCGAGCCGCCTGCGCAGTGACCTGACTGGCGAGCGTAAACCTGTGGCGAGGGGATTTATCCCCGTTGGGCTGCGAAGTAGCCCCTCTTTTTTCATCTGATATTCGGGGTGATAAAGGGGGGGGCGCTTCGCGCCCCAGCGGGGATAAATCCCCTCGCCACAACTGTGTCCGGCTTGTCTTCCTTTCGGATCAGTAACTGCTTTCCGGCAAGCTGGCGATGATCGAGCGATAGCTGTTCATCCGTTGCTGCTGCACACGACCGTCTTCCAGCGCCTTGAGCAGGGCGCAACCGGGTTCGCGGTCGTGCTTGCAGTCGCGGAAACGGCAGGTGCCGATCAGGTCGTTGAACTCGATGAACCCCGCTTCCACATCGGCTCGGCTGACGTGGCCCAGGCCAAACTCGCGGATGCCCGGCGAGTCGATCAATTCACCGCCGCCGGGGAAGTGGAACAACCGCGCAGTGGTGGTGGTGTGAGTGCCCTGGCCGGACAGCTCGGACAGCGGCCCGACGCGCGTCTCGACTTCCGGCAGCAGGCTGTTGACCAGCGACGACTTACCGACACCGGACTGGCCGACAAACACGCTGATGCGCCCGTCCAGTTGTTCCTGCAATTTTTCCATGCCGTCGCCGTGGTGAGCCGAAACCTCCAGCACCGGGTAGCCCAAGTGCCGATAGACCGAGAGCAGTGCGTTCAGCGCCGGGGCGTTGTGTTCATCGATCAGGTCGAATTTGTTGAGCAGCAACAAGGGGCGGATGCCGGCGTGTTCGGCCGCGACCAAATAGCGGTCGATCAGGTTGGCGTGGGGCTCGGGTAGCGGGGCGAAGACGATGACGATCATGTCGACGTTGGCCGCCACCGGCTTGAGCTGGCCTCGGCTGTCCGGACGGCACAGTTCGGTGTGGCGCGGCAGTTGAGCCACGATCACGCCGATGCCTTGGTTGCCGGCACGCCAGACCACCTGATCGCCGGTGACCAGGGCCGGCAGGTTGGCTCGCAGGTGGCAGCGGAATACCTGGCCGGCCAATTCGCCTTCACGGGCCTCGACCTCGACCTGTACACCGAAGTGCGCGATCACCAGACCGGTCTGTTCAGGGCCCAGATCGCCGCCCTCCAGCGCTTGTACCGCGCTGGATTCGCGTTTGGCGGCGCGGGCGGCGCGCTCGCCCTGAATCTTTTCGATGCGCCAGTTTTGACGACGATTGAGTTGGCGTTTGGCCATGGGTGTTCCGTATGAAGAATGCAGCGATTAGGTAAAAACGGCCGCGAGTTTAGCACGCTCAAGGCCCAGCCTCGGGTTTGAACGAAAAGTCGCCGAGCAGCGAGCAGGCAGGGCGAAAACAGGCGAGGAAGCGGCGTTGACTGGTGGTCAATGAGCATTCCGAGGCTGTTTTCAACGCAGCATGATCGTCGCGCAGGCACTTTTCGTTCAAAGCCTAAGCTAAACTGCGCAGCTACGCCGAGGAGCTCCCCCATGCAGAACCCGCAGAACCTGATCTGGATCGACCTTGAAATGACCGGTCTGAACCCGGACACCGATGTCATCATCGAAATGGCCACCATCGTCACCGACAGTGATCTCAACACCCTGGCCGAAGGCCCTGTGATCGCGATCCATCACAGCGACGAGGTCCTGGCGGGTATGGACGAATGGAACACTCGCCAGCACGGTGGCTCAGGCCTGACCCAACGGGTGCGCGAGAGCAAAATCAGCATGGCTGAGGCCGAAGCCCAAACCATCGCCTTTCTCGAGCAGTGGGTGCCCAAGGGCAAGTCACCGATCTGTGGCAACAGCATCTGCCAGGATCGTCGCTTTCTCTATACCCATATGAAATCCCTGGAAAGCTACTTTCACTACCGCAACCTGGACGTCTCCACCCTCAAGGAACTGGCCGCCCGCTGGGCACCTGAGGTGCGTGACAGCTTCCAGAAGGGCGGCAGCCACCTGGCCCTGGACGATATCCGCGAGTCCATCGCCGAGCTGCAGCACTACCGTAAGCACTTCATCAAGTTCTAAGTCGGCTCCTCGGCTGTTGTGCGAGCACGCTTTTGTGGCGAGGGAGCTTGCTCCCGCTGGCCTGCGAAGCAGGCCCAACAGCTTCAGGTAGATCGAGTTGTCCGGTTTGGCGACTGCTGCGCAGCCGAGCGGGAGCAAGCTCCCTCGCCACAGGGGTAGTTTGAACGGGCGGCATGGCGCTCAGGCAGAAGACGGTGTCGCGCCCTCTTTTGGTGCCTGCCCAAACTGGCTAGACTGCGCGCCTTCCTGCAAGGACCGCCATCATGTTGCTGATGCTTTACCTGATCGCCATCACCGCCGAAGCCATGACTGGGGCTTTGTCTGCCGGGCGTCGTGGCATGGACTGGTTTGGCGTGGTGCTGATCGCCTGCGTCACCGCGTTGGGTGGCGGCTCGGTGCGCGATGTGCTGCTCGGTCATTACCCGCTCACCTGGGTCAGGCACCCGGAATATCTGGTGCTGACCACCGCGGCCGCGATGCTGACGGTGATCCTGGCGCGCTGGATGCGCCATTTGCGCTCGTTGTTCCTGGTGCTTGACGCCGTGGGCCTGGTGGCGTTCACCCTGATCGGCTGCATGACCGCCCTGGAAATGGGCCATGGCATGTTGGTGGCTTCGGTCAGTGGCGTGATTACCGGCGTTTTCGGTGGCATCCTGCGTGACATTTTTTGCAACGATATCCCGCTGATCTTCCGTCGCGAGCTCTATGCCAGCGTTTCGTTTGCCGCGGCGTGGTGCTACATGCTGTGTGTCTATCTGCAGTTGCCGAGCGAGCAGGCGATCCTCATCACCTTGTTCGGCGGTTTCCTGTTGCGGCTCCTGGCGATCCGCTTTCACTGGGAAATGCCGAAGTTCGTCTACAACGACGAGGTCTGACGCTCGGCGTGTTGGCGCAACGCCCACTCCACATGCTCGCGCACCAGTTCCGATGGGTAATCGCGCCGCGCTTCAAGCGCTTGCATGACCGGGATGGTTGAAGGTGCATTTCCCAGCCCCACCGCCAGGTTGCGCAACCAGCGTTCGTACCCGGCGCGGCGCAGGGGCGAGCCCTCGGTACTGCTGAGGAATTTTTCCTCGTCCCACATGAACAACTCGGCCAACCCGGCATTGTCCAGGTTGTGTCGCGGTTTGAAGTCGCTTTCTCCGGACGGTCGGGCGAAGCGGTTCCACGGGCAGACGATCTGGCAGTCATCGCAACCGAACACCCGGTTGCCGATCAATGGCCGCAGTTCCTCGGGGATGGCGCTTTTGAGTTCGATGGTGAGGTAGGAAATGCAGCGTCGGGCATCCAGGACGTAGGGGCCGACGAAGGCATTCGTAGGGCAGATGTCCAGGCATGCGGTGCATTTTCCGCAGTGTTCGCTGGCGTGGGGCGGGTCAACCGGCAGCGGCAGGTCGACGAACAGTTCGCTCAGGAAGAAATAGCTGCCGGCCTTGCGGTTCAGTACCAGGGTGTTTTTACCGATCCAGCCCAAGCCGGCCTGCTCGGCGATGGCTTTTTCCAGCACCGGTGCGCTGTCAACGAAGGCGCGATAACCGAAGGGGCCAATGACCGCCTGAATTTTTTCTGCCAGTTGCTGCACGCGTTTACGGATCAATTTGTGGTAATCGCGGCCCAATGCATAACGCGAGACGTAGGCTTTTTCCGGTTGGCCGAGCATCTGCGCCATTTGCGTGTCGCCCGGCAGGTAGTCCATGCGCAGGGAAACCACACGCAATGTGCCCGGCACCAGTTCCTCGGGGTGCGAGCGTTTGCTGCCGTGGGCGCCCATGTAGTCCATCTCGCCGTGATAGCCCGCGTCGAGCCAGCGCTGCAAATGTTGCTCATGCACGGCCAGGTCCAGGCCGCTGATGCCGACCTGCTGGAAACCCAGCTCGCGGCCCCAGTCCTTGATGGATTGGGCGAGGGCGGGGAGGTCTGTGGGAATGACGGGCATGAGGCGAGAGAAACCGGAGCTGAGATGCGTATAATTCTGCCAGACATCGGAGCCCGAAGACGCATGCCGCACACTAAAGATGATTTTCCCGACGCGCTGTACAGTGCCGCGCAGGTTCGGGCCCTTGACGCACAGCTGATTGCGGCAGGCACGACTGGCTTCGAATTGATGCAGCGAGCCGCCCGCGCCACCTGGCGCGCCATTGTCCGGCACTGGCCAGACGCCAGCGAGCTGACCGTGCTGGCCGGGCATGGCAACAACGCCGGCGACGGTTATCTGGTGGCGACCCTGGCCCGCCGTGCCGGCTGGTCAGTGCGGGTGCTGACGGTGGGTGAGCCCCGGCGTTTGCAGGGGGATGCCGCCAATGCCCACGCCGAGGCGGTGGCGGTGGGTGTGCCGGTGGAGCCATGGTCGGACGAGTCCGACTTGCGCGGCGTGCTGCTCGACGCCTTGCTCGGCACGGGATTGAGTGGCGAAGTACGCGAGCCCTACGTTCGGGCAATCGACACCATCAATGTCAGTGGCCTGCCAGTGGCCGCGGTGGATATCCCTTCGGGGCTGTGTGCCGACACGGGACGGGTGCTGGGTACGGCAGTGACGGCCGACCTGACCGTAACCTTTATCGGCCTGAAGCTGGGCCTGTTCACAGGCGATGCGGCGGACCGGGTCGGTGAACTGATATTCAATGATCTGCATGCCGATCCCGACATCGTCGAGGCGGCGCCGGCCACGGCCCGGCTTCTGCAGCCCGCTAATCTGCCGGGTCTGACGCCGCGCGCGCGCACATCCCACAAAGGCAAGTTCGGTCATGTTCTATTGATCGGCGGCGATCGAGGTTTTGGCGGGGCTATCCAGATGAGCGCCGAGAGTGCCCTGCGTTGCGGCGCGGGGATGGTGTCCATGGCCACTCGCAACGAGCATGTGTCCGCTGCGCTGACGCGTTTACCCGAAGTCATGGTGCAGGGCACCCACTCAGCAAACCAATTGATGGGGTTGCTTGAGCAGGTCAGTGTGTTGGTGGTGGGGCCGGGCCTCGGTCAGGCTGCGTGGGGACGTAGCTTGTTGTCGGCGGCGGCCAACGCATTGCTGCCCCAGGTGTGGGATGCCGATGCGCTGAACCTGCTGAGCAGTGGCGCGGTCAGTTTGCCCGCGCACTGTGTGATCACCCCTCATCCGGGCGAGGCGGCGCGGCTTCTGGGTATCTCCACGGCTCAGGTGCAGGCCGATCGTCCGGCGGCGGCCCACGCATTGAGCAAACAATACGCGGCCACAGTGATTCTCAAAGGCGCTGGCAGCCTGATTGCCAGTCCAGACGGTCGCCTGTCGGTTTGTAGCCAGGGCCATCCGGCCATGGCCACGGCAGGCCTCGGGGATGTACTGGCCGGGGTGGTCGGTGCGTTGCTCGCCCAAGGCATGGATGGCTTTGACGCCGCCTGCCTGGCGGTGTGGCTGCATGCCAATGCCGGTGCGCAAGCCGGTCAGTCGGGCCGGGGATTGGCGGCGACCGATCTGATCCCGGCCATTCGTCAGTTGTTGGAGGAGCATTCACCGTGTCTGAAGTAACCCTGTACGTGGCGGACGAACAAGCCATGACGCAATTGGGGGCGCGCATTGCGCGTACCACGGCAGGCCATGGTCTGATTTTTCTGGAGGGCGACCTCGGCGCGGGAAAAACCACCTTGTCCCGCGGCATTATTCGTGGCCTGGGACACGTCGGCGCAGTGAAAAGCCCTACGTTCACGTTGGTTGAACCCTACGAAATCGGCGACATTCGTGCCTTCCATTTTGACCTGTACCGACTGGTGGACCCTGAAGAGTTGGAATTCCTCGGTATCCGCGATTACTTCGAAGATGACGCCTTGTGTCTGATCGAATGGCCCCAGAAGGGTGCAGGCTTTTTGCCAAAGCCCGACCTGACCATTACCATTGGCGCGCAGAACGGCGGGCGTTCGTTGATACTGACGCCGCAAGGCTCGCGTGGCGAGTCGTGGTGTGCCGCTTTGGCACTGGAAACTAATTGATGATGGGGTTTGGTATGCGCTTTCGCGCGGTGGTTGCTGTCGTAGGAATGTTGCTTACGGCACTGGCCGTCGATGCTGTGGCACAGACGAAGGTCAGCAGCGTTCGTCTGTGGCGGGCGCCGGACAACACTCGTCTGGTGTTCGACCTGACGGGGCCGGTGCAGCACAGCGTATTCACCCTGACCGCTCCGGATCGCCTGGTGATCGACATCAATGGCGCATCCCTGGGGGCGCCGCTGACAGCCGCCACCGCCAACACGCCGATCACGGCCATTCGCTCGGCTCAGCGCACGCCGACTGACCTGCGGGTGGTCGTCGATCTGAATAAGGCGGTTACCCCGAAAAGCTTCACCCTGGCGCCCAACGCCCAGTACGGCAACCGACTGGTGGTGGACTTGTTCGACAACCCGGGCGATGCCGCGCCACCGCCTGCGCCGCCGACCAAAGTCGCCACAGTGCCGGCGGTGCCGGTCACGCCGACCGAGCCTGCTCTCAAGCTACCGCCGGCGCCTTCCGGCAAGCGCGATATCATCGTTGTGATCGATGCCGGTCACGGGGGGGAGGACCCGGGTGCCTCTGGCTCGCGAGGGCAGCGTGAAAAGGACGTGGTGTTGTCCATCGCCCGTGAGTTGCAGCGCCAGGTCAATGGTATGAAGGGCTTTCGCGCGGAACTGACCCGTACCGGAGACTATTTCATCCCCTTGCGTGGCCGTACCGAAATCGCCCGCAAGAAGGGCGCGGACCTGTTCGTCTCGATCCATGCCGACGCCGCCCCTTCAAAAGCCGCGTTCGGGGCCTCGGTGTTTGCCCTGTCTGACCGGGGGGCCACCTCCGAGACCGCCCGTTGGCTGGCTGACAGCGAAAACCGTTCCGACCTGATTGGCGGTGCCGGTAACGTCAGCCTCGATGACAAGGACCGCATGCTCGCCGGCGTGCTGCTCGATTTGTCGATGACCGCCTCGCTGACGTCCAGCCTGAACGTCGGTCAAAAAGTCTTGAGCAACATTGGGCGTGTCACGCCGCTGCACAAGCGACGCGTCGAGCAGGCCGGGTTCATGGTGCTCAAGTCGCCGGATATCCCGTCGATTCTGGTGGAAACCGGGTTCATCTCCAACGCCAACGAAGCCTCGAAGCTGACATCCTCCAGCCACCAACAGGCCCTGGCCCGTTCCATCAGCAGCGGCGTGCGACAGTTCTTCCAGCAGAACCCGCCACCGGGCACCTACATCGCCTGGCTACGAGACTCCGGCAAGATCGCCCAGGGGCCGCGAGACCATCGGGTCAATCCTGGCGAAACCCTGGCAATGATCGCGGTGCGCTATCAGGTGTCGCCCGCGTCGTTGCGCAGTGCCAATAATCTCAAGAGCGACGAGCTCAAGATCGGCCAGACCCTGACCATTCCCGGCAACGAAGTGGTGGTCAAGCAATGAGCGATGAACTGACCGGCAGCACTGCCCGCATCGAACTGCTCAGCCCCCGGCTGGCGAACCAGATCGCCGCCGGTGAGGTGGTCGAGCGTCCGGCGTCGGTGATCAAGGAGTTGCTGGAGAACAGCCTCGACTCCGGGGCCCGGCGCATCGATGTGGATGTCGAGCAGGGCGGTGTCAAGCTGCTGCGTGTGCGCGATGACGGTGGCGGCATTCCTGCCGACGACCTGCCGTTGGCCCTGGCGCGCCACGCCACCAGCAAGATCCGCGATCTGGAAGACCTCGAGCGGGTCATGAGCCTGGGGTTCCGTGGCGAGGCGCTGGCCTCCATCAGTTCGGTGTCGCGCCTGACGCTCACCTCGCGTACCCGCGAAGCCGACCAGGCCTGGCAGGTCGAGACCGAAGGCCGGGACATGGCCTCTCGCGTCCAGCCCGCGGCCCATCCGGTGGGCACCTCGGTGGAAGTGCGCGACCTGTTCTTCAATACCCCGGCCCGGCGCAAGTTTCTCAAGGCCGAGAAGACCGAATTCGATCATTTGCAGGAAGTCATCAAGCGTCTGGCGCTGGCGCGTTTTGACGTGGCGTTCCATTTGCGCCACAACGGCAAGACCATCCTCAGCCTGCACGAGGCCCATGATGATGCGGCCCGTGCTCGACGCGTCGGCGCGGTGTGCGGTGCCGGGTTTCTGGAGCAGGCTCTGCCCATCGAAGTGGAGCGCAATGGCCTGCACCTGTGGGGCTGGGTCGGGCTGCCGACTTTTTCTCGCAGCCAGGCGGACTTGCAGTACTTTTACGTGAACGGGCGGGCGGTGCGCGACAAGCTGGTGGCCCACGCGGTGCGCCAGGCCTATCGCGACGTGTTGTTCAACGGTCGGCATCCAACGTTCGTGCTTTTTTTCGAAGTCGATCCCGCGGTGGTGGACGTCAACGTGCATCCCACCAAGCATGAAGTACGCTTCCGTGACGGGCGCATGGTGCACGATTTCCTTTACGGCACCTTGCACCGCGCCTTGGGTGATGTGCGCCCCGAAGATCAATTGGCGGCACCGGCGGCAGTTGCCGGCATGGTCCGGCCAACGGGGCTGGAGGCTGGCGAATTCGGGCCTCAGGGCGAAATGCGCCTGGCCGCCAACGCACTGCTGGAGCAACCCCAGCCCCAGCCGACCTACAACGCCGCCGGGACCGGCGCGGGCAGCGGTTACCAGTACCAATACACCCCGCGTGCGCAATCGAGCGTGCCCGCCGCCGAAGCTCAGGCGGCTTATCGCGAGTTCTTCAAGCCCCTGCCTGAGGCCGGTGCGGCGGCGTTGCCGGACGGCCAGGGTGACATTCCGCCACTGGGTTATGCCCTGGCGCAGCTCAAAGGCATCTATATCCTCGCGGAAAATGCCCAGGGCCTGGTCCTGGTAGACATGCATGCCGCCCACGAGCGGATCATGTACGAGCGGCTGAAGATCGCCATGGCCAGCGAAGGCCTTAGCGGGCAACCGCTATTGGTGCCTGAATCCCTGGCGGTCAGCCAGCGTGAGGCCGATTGCGCCGAGGAGCATGTGAGCTGGTTCCAGCGCCTGGGCTTTGAGCTGCAGCGCCTGGGCCCGGAAACCCTGGCGATCCGGCAGATCCCGGCGTTGTTGAAGCAGGCCGAGGCCAACCGACTGGTCAGCGACGTGCTGGCGGACCTGATGGAGTACGGCACCAGCGACCGGATCCAGGCGCACCTGAACGAACTGCTCGGCACCATGGCCTGCCACGGCGCAATCCGCGCCAACCGGCGTCTGGCCTTGCCGGAAATGAATGGCCTGCTGCGGGATATGGAAAACACCGAGCGTAGCGGCCAATGCAACCATGGCCGGCCGACCTGGACCCAACTGGGCCTGGACGACCTGGACAAACTGTTCCTGCGCGGTCGTTGATGAGCCAGTTACCACCTGCGATCTTTCTGATGGGGCCGACCGCAGCCGGCAAGACCGACCTGGCCATTGAGTTGACCAAAGTGCTGCCCTGCGAGCTGATCAGCGTCGATTCGGCCTTGGTCTACCGGGGCATGGACATCGGCACGGCCAAGCCGTCAAAAGAGCTGCTGGCCGAGTTCCCGCACCGACTGATCGACATCCTGGATCCGGCCGAAGCTTACTCGGCAGCGGATTTTCGTCGCGATGCCCTTCAGGCCATGGCCGACATCACCGCCAGAGGCAAGATTCCGCTGCTGGTGGGCGGCACGATGCTGTACTACAAGGCTCTGGTCGAGGGGCTGGCGGACATGCCGGCTGCCGATCCCAACGTGCGCGCGCAGATCGAAGAAGAGGCTGCACGCCTTGGCTGGCAAGCCCTGCATGAGCAACTGGCGGTCATCGACCCGGAGTCGGCGGCCCGTATTCACCCCAACGACCCGCAACGGCTCAGCCGAGCGCTGGAGGTCTATCGGGTCAGCGGGCGGAGCATGACGGCCCTGCGACAGCGACAATCTGCGCAAAGTACTGAAGCAGCCGCTTCGGGAATGCAACAATTGCCCTATACTGTCGCCAATCTGGCCATCGCTCCGGCGAACCGGCAAGTGCTGCATCGGCGAATTGAACAAAGATTCACATTAATGTTGGAACAGGGATTCATAGACGAGGTCGTAGCCCTGCGTGAGCGAAGTGACCTGCATGCCGGGTTGCCGTCTATACGTGCGGTGGGTTATCGACAGGTCTGGGACTATCTGGACGGCAAGCTGACGTCAGCCGAGATGCAGGAGCGTGGAATCATTGCCACGCGCCAATTGGCGAAACGCCAGTTCACCTGGCTGCGGAGCTGGACTGACTTGCATTGATTGCGACAATCTGCCGCGCGCCTTGAAATACCTTGGGACCATCTCCATATTGAGCTGAGTCCTTGCAATTGCCGTCTATCCTTGGGGGTGTGACGGCCCAAGCCATCTGATTCCGATTTTAATTATTGATCCTTAAAGGAGTGCGGCACATGTCAAAAGGGCATTCGCTACAAGACCCTTACTTGAACACTTTACGTAAAGAGAAAGTTGGGGTGTCCATCTATCTGGTCAACGGGATCAAACTGCAAGGCCATATCGAGTCTTTCGACCAGTTCGTCATCCTGTTGAAAAACACCGTCAGCCAGATGGTCTACAAGCACGCGATCTCGACAGTAGTGCCTGTGCGTGCGATTCGTCTGCCTAGCGCAACCGAATCCGAAGCCGGTGACGCTGAACCGGGTAACGCTTGATAGGAGTCTCCTTTGTTCTTTGAGCGCCACGGTGGGGGTGAGCGGGCCATTCTCGTTCACTTGGATGGACAAGACCCTGAGGCGCGCGAAGATCCGCAGGAGTTTCAGGAATTGGCACTTTCGGCCGGCGCCGAGACCGTCGCGTTTTTTAACGTGCCGCGTCATCGGCCAACCGCCAAATACCTGATAGGTAGCGGCAAGGTCGAGGAATTGCGCGACCTGGTCAAAACCGAGCAGGTCGACCTGGTGATTTTCAATCACATCCTCACGCCCAGTCAGGAGCGTAACCTCGAGCGTGTGTTCGAGTGTCGCGTGATCGACCGGACGGGGTTGATTCTCGATATCTTCGCCCAACGCGCCCGTACCCATGAAGGCAAGCTCCAGGTCGAACTGGCCCAGCTTGAGCACATGAGTACGCGCCTGGTTCGTGGCTGGACCCACCTTGAGCGGCAGAAGGGGGGGATCGGTCTGCGCGGTCCGGGTGAGACCCAGCTGGAAACCGACCGGCGCCTGCTGCGGGTTCGCCTGCGCCAGATCAAGGGGCGTCTGGAAAAGGTCCGCAGCCAGCGCGAGCAATCCCGGCGTGGCCGCAAGCGTGCTGATATCCCGACGGTTTCATTGGTGGGTTACACCAACGCCGGCAAATCGACGCTGTTCAATAACGTGACCCAGTCCGATGTCTACGCCGCCGACCAGTTGTTCGCCACGCTCGATCCGACCCTGCGCCGGCTCGATCTGGACGACCTCGGGCCGATTGTGCTGGCCGACACCGTGGGCTTCATTCGGCATTTGCCGCATAAGCTGGTGGAGGCTTTCCGGGCTACGCTCGAAGAGTCGAGCAACTCCGACCTGCTGCTGCACGTGATCGATGCCGCCGAGCCGGACCGGATGCTGCAGATCGAGCAGGTCATGGTGGTGCTGGGCGAGATCGGAGCCCAGGACTTGCCGATCCTCGAGGTATACAACAAACTCGATTTGCTCGAAGGCGTGGAGCCGCAGATCCAGCGTGATGCCGATGGCAAACCGCAGCGGGTCTGGTTATCGGCCCGCGACGGCTCCGGCCTCGACCTGCTCAAGCAGGCCGTGGCGGAGCTGCTGGGCAACGACTTGTTTGTTGGCACGCTGAAGTTGCCGCAACGTTTCGCTCGGCTGCGGGCCCAGTTCTTTGAGCTCGGAGCGGTGCAGAAAGAAGAACACGACGAAGAAGGCGTCTGCCTGCTGGCGGTTCGCCTGCCTCGGACGGAGCTCAATCGACTGGTCAGTCGCGAAGGGCTGCAGCCGATGGAATTCATCGAGCAACACACTTTGCAATAAAAGCCTGAGAAAGCTGTTAGCATTGGTCGGCGCGCCGTGGGTGCGTCTTTGCTTTATCAGATGGAGAGCGCTATGGCTTGGAATGAGCCGGGTGGCAACTCGAATAATCAGGATCCCTGGGGTGGAAAACGTCGTAACAACGGCGACCGCAAGGGGCCACCGGATCTCGACGAGGCCTTCCGAAAGCTGCAGGAAAGCCTGAACGGTTTGTTCGGTGGTGGTAAGAAACGCGGTGACGATGGTGGTGGCCGTTCGGGCAAGGGTGGCGGTTATGGCCTGCTCGGCATTGGTCTCGTCGTGCTCGCGGCTGTCTGGCTGTACAGCGCGGTATATGTCGTGGACGAGCAGGAGCAGGCCGTGGTGCTGCGCTTCGGCAAGTACTACGAGACTGTCGGTCCGGGTCTGAACATCTATTTCCCGCCGATCGACAAGAAGTTCATGGAAAACGTCACGCGTGAGCGTGCCTATACCAAGCAGGGCCAGATGCTCACCGAAGACGAGAACATCGTCGAAGTGCCGCTGACCGTGCAATACAAGATTTCCAATCTGCAAGACTTCGTACTGAACGTCGACCAACCGGAAATCAGCCTGCAGCACGCCACTGAAAGTGCCTTGCGTCATGTGGTGGGCTCTACCGCCATGGACCAGGTGCTGACTGAAGGTCGTGAGTTGATGGCCAGCGAAATCAAGGAGCGCCTGCAAAGGTTCCTCGATACCTATCGCACCGGTATCACCGTTACCCAGGTCAACGTTCAGAGCGCAGCGGCACCGCGTGAAGTCCAGGAAGCCTTCGATGACGTGATCCGTGCCCGTGAAGACGAGCAGCGTTCGCGCAACCAGGCCGAGACCTACGCCAACGGCGTCGTGCCGGAAGCCCGTGGTCAGGCCCAGCGCATCATTGAAGATGCCAACGGTTACCGCGACGAAGTGGTCTCCCGCGCCAAGGGTGAGGCGGATCGCTTCACCAAACTGGTGAGCGAGTATCGCAAGGCGCCTGAAGTCACCCGCGAGCGTCTGTACCTGGACACCATGCAGGAAGTCTTCAGCAACACCAGCAAGGTCCTCGTGACCGGCAACAAGAACGGCCAGAGCAATCTGCTGTACTTGCCGCTGGACAAGATGGTCGAAGGCGGTCGTAAAACCGGCACGCCACCGTCCAGCACGGCAGCGGCCAGCAATGAAGCCAATGCCCGCGCGGCGGCGGAGCAGCAGCAACAGCAAGCACGTACCAGGGAGAGTCGCTGATGAGCAATAAATCGCTGATCGCCCTTATTGTCGGTGTCGTCGTGGCGATCGCTGCCTGGAACTGCTTCTACATCGTGGCTCAGACCGAGCGTGCGGTGTTGCTGCAATTCGGTCGCGTGGTCCAGGCGGATGTCCAGCCGGGCCTGCATGTGAAAGTGCCGTACGTCAACAAGGTGCGTAAGTTCGATGCCCGCCTGATGACACTGGATGCACCGACACAACGCTTCCTGACGCTGGAAAAGAAAGCCGTGATGGTGGACGCCTACGCCAAGTGGCGCGTGAAAGATGCCGAGCGCTTCTACACCGCGACTTCCGGTCTCAAGCAGATTGCCGACGAGCGTCTGTCCCGTCGTCTTGAGTCGGGCCTGCGTGACCAGTTCGGTAAGCGTACGCTGCATGAAGTCGTGTCTGGTGAGCGTGATGCGCTCATGGCCGACATCACTCGTTCGCTGAACGCGATGGCGGAAAAAGAGCTGGGTATCGAAGTTGTCGATGTCCGGGTCAAGGCCATCGACCTGCCCAAGGAAGTGAACCGCAGTGTGTTCGAGCGGATGAGCACCGAGCGTGAGCGTGAAGCTCGCGAGCACCGCGCCAAGGGTAACGAGCTGGCTGAAGGCATCCGTGCCGACGCCGATCGTCAGCGTCGCGTATTGCTGGCCGAAGCCTACCGTGAATCGGAAGAGCTGCGCGGTGACGGTGATGCCCAGGCCGCTGCGATCTACGCCAAGGCCTATGGTCAGGATCAGGAGTTCTACGCGTTCTACCGTAGCCTGCGTGCCTACCGTGAAAGCTTTGCGGACAAATCCGACGTCCTGGTCCTTGACCCAAGCAGCGACTTCTTCCAGTACCTGGAAAAGTCCAAGCCTTGATGCGACGTTGACCTGAAGCACTCCGCCCGGCGGCTAAAGCGTCGGGCGGGGTGATCCTTTGGGAAAACGTGTGTATGATGCGGCAGCCGGGAAATTCCCGGCTTTTTTGCGTCTGCACGTTCGATTGCGGTTTTTGTTGCAGGCGTCGGGTTGAACGGCTCGACAGGTTTTTCGAGGAAAGTGCTTGGCGAGGCCGACTACAGGCCATTCGTCACGTTGCTCATGCGCGGGGTTTGCGCATGTGGCGGGCACTTTCTGCTTCACTCAAGGCTTGCCCGAGGGCTGGCCGCCCGGACCATAGGGGAATGGCGTAATGGCAACGGTAGACCGCTGGCTGCTGCCAGATGGCATCGAAGAAGTACTGCCACCGGAAGCTGCGCGTATTGAAGTAGCGCGTCGGCAGGTGTTGGATCTGTTCCAGAGCTGGGGTTACGAATTCGTCGTTACCCCGCATATCGAGTACCTGGAATCCCTGCTGACCGGCGCGGGCCAGGACCTGGATCTGCGCACCTTCAAGGTTATCGACCCGCAGTCGGGCCGGCAGATGGGCTTTCGTGCCGACATCACGCCGCAAGTGGCGCGTATCGACGCCCACACCCTGCGTCGTGAAGGTCCGAGCCGTCTGTGCTATGCCGGCAGTGTGCTGCACGCCCAGCCGCGCGCCCTGTCGTCTTCGCGCAGTCCGATCCAGCTGGGTGCCGAGTTGTATGGCGATGCGAGCCCGAGCAGCGACGTGGAAGTCATCAGCCTGATGCTTGCCATGCTGCAACTGGCCGACGTACCGGATGTCCACATGGACCTGGGCCACGTTGGCATCTATCGTGGCCTGGCGCGTGCGGCCGGTTTGTCCGGCGAAGTGGAGCAGCAGTTGTTCGATGCCTTGCAGCGCAAGGCCATCGATGAAGTGATCAGTCTGACCGAAGGCCTGCCGGCCGATCTGTCCGGCATGTTGCGGGCGCTGGTGGATCTGTGCGGAGGCCGCGAAGTGCTGGCCGCTGCCCGCGAGCGGCTGGCCCATGCGCCGGCACCGGTGCTCGCGGCACTGGACGATTTGCTGGCGATTGCCGAGCGGCTGTCGGTGCGTTTCCCCGAGTTGCCGCTGTACTTCGACCTGGGTGAACTGCGCGGTTATCACTACCACACCGGTGTGGTGTTCGCGGTGTTCGTGCCGGGGGTTGGCCAGTCCATCGCTCAGGGCGGTCGATACGATGATATTGGCGCCGACTTCGGTCGTGCCCGTCCGGCGACCGGCTTCTCTACCGATTTGAAAACCCTGGTGACCCTGGGGCGTGCTGAAGTCGAGCTACCGTCTGGCGGTATCTGGATGCCTGACAGTACGGATGCAGCACTCTGGCAGACGGTCTGCCAGTTGCGCAGTGAGGGTCAGCGTGTCGTCCAGGCCTTGCCTGGGCAGCCTTTGGCCGCCGCCCGTGAAGCGGACTGCGACCGGCAATTGATTCAGCAGAACGGGCTTTGGCAAGTATTGCCGCTGGCTTCTTGAGTTTTCCTGCCGGC
>LNAP01000704.1_pt1 | contig 36817 bp, 26 predicted proteins | sample 602601 | NCBI WGS metagenome assembly LNAP01 (sample SAMN02440304, study PRJNA202911) | soil metagenome | biome: Subtropical and temperate rainforests or woodlands; isolation source: soil samples (1 kg each in a 20% v/v slurry with milli Q water) were... ... | reverse complement strand
ATCTGGAGAGGTGGCAGAGCGGTTGAATGTACCTGACTCGAAATCAGGCAGGCGTTTATAGCGCCTCGGGGGTTCGAATCCCCCCCTCTCCGCCAGATAATTGAACTAAGCCCTTGAGTTTCAAGGGCTTTTTTCATTTCTGACTTAGCTGGTATGCCATCTGGTATGCCATGGGAAGTTGGCTGCTGCTGGACCATTCTGGACATCGGGGCGCCTATAAGCGGCGCGCATCGGCTTTGCTGGTCAAAGCGTTCGCATGCCAGTGCTTATGGCAGCTAATCTTGATACCTGTTGTGGCCTGATGGCCGCTAGTCGAGCTTATTCAGGTAGAGATGGGCTTCGACGGAAGATGGTTATCAAAATGCAACCCTTGTGCGATCATCATGCTAGTGTCCGGGTAGTTGCTGATGGATAGCAGGCTTTCCCTGATGGCTCCTACAAGGAATTGCTGACCCGGATGTGCGATCTTTCCGGGTGCACACGGATGATGAACGAACGCTTCGCAGATTTGACCCAGCCACAGCGCGATCGTCTCGCGTTCGTGGAATTGCGCGTGCGCTTCATCGGGGAGATACGCCGTCAGGACTTGGTCACGCGGTTTGGCATCCAGTCCGCCGCCGCATCCAGGGACTTGGCGCTGTACAAGGAATTGGCCTCGGGCAACATCGACTACGACTCCAAGGTCAAGTCCTACGTATTGGGGCCGGACTTCCAGCCCATCTTCGACTTCCCTCCGGAGCGGGTGCTGTCGTGGCTGACCCAGGGCTTTGGCGACGGTGAGCCTATGCGGCTCAAGGCATGGGTGATGAGCGAGAGCCCGTCACGGCTCGCGCATCCGGATCTGGACGTGCTAGCGAGCGTGACCCGGGCGATCCACCAGGAGTGTCCGCTCGGCATTGAGTACTACTCCATCTCCAGTGGTCGCACCGAGCGGGAGATCGTCCCGTTCGCGTTGATCGACAACGGCTTGCGCTGGCTCGTCCGCGCCTTCGACCGCAAATCGCAGGAATTCCGGGATTTCGTCATCACCCGGATCAAGTGCCCCGTGGCGCTTAAGGCGCAGCTAGTGGCGCCCCACGAGATGAGTGATCAAGACATTCAGTGGACTCGGATCGTCGAGCTGGAGTTGATTCCGCACCCCGATCAACCTCGCCCCGAGATCGCGGAGATGGATTACGGCATGACCGCAGGCATGGTGAAGATCAAGCTTCGCGCAGCAACTGCCGGTTACATCCTGCGCAAGTGGAGTGTCGACTGCTCTGCTGATCACAGCCTTCGCGGGCCGGAGTACAGGCTTTGGCTCAAGGACCACTTGGCCTTGTACGGCGTCAAAAGCGCTGTGCTGGCACCGGGGTATGTGCTCACGGATGCGACCCGAGTGGGAGCGGAATGTGAATGCGCAACATATAACGCTGGCCGCGCCGGTCGCGTCGGTAGAACAAACGAATGACGAGAATTGAGATGAAAGAATCCTACCTACCGACATTGCTGCAAATGAGGATGCTCGTCGGCTTCCTTGGCGAGCGTGCTCAGTGCGCCTGGTGGCCGACTGCGTTCTATGAGGGATCAAGCAAGCTCTTCCTTGAGCCGGTCTTCTCGAAAACGTCTCGCCTCGCTCAGTACCACGGTGTGCTGGAAGCCGCCAGGCGATTGCATGACGAGCATCTGAGTGTGGGCAGCTACCACCTGTTCCGGTTGCCCGAAGAGGTCGAGCAAGACCTACATGCGATCGTTCAAAGCGGCGTGGGAGAGGAACTTGCCAGCCAGGCGCCACAAAGCAAAGAGGCTGCGCTGCATGCGTTGAAGCGATTGGCCGCCACGGGCGAAACGTCCAGCGTGGGTCCAACGGCGGTCGGAAGTATCAAGGATCTCGATTCCTCCGATACCCTGAAGGCCATCGCAGCGGCCTATCTATCGGCGTTCACACAGAACGCCAAAACCCATCCGTATCTGGTGGGATGACCGTGGCCGACAACAATCCCTACACGGCTCAGTTGCAGGCAGGCCTTGCGCTCGTCAACGAGACCAAGACGCTGCTCGAGCTGTGGTCGCCTGGCATGTCGGCGAACCAATTGCATCAGGTTGCGCTGGAATCGGGTCGATTCCCGACCGTCACGGCGCGCCGACTTCGCAACATCGTCGTTGAATGCTTCGCTCCACGCTATCTCGTGGCAGGTGGCGCACCGGCGGCGCATCTCAAGCAGTTGTCCGCAACGATATCCACGGCTGACCTGACGCAGCTTATGCTCGTGTTTACGAGTCGAGCCAACCCGATCCTCGGCGACTTCGTTCGCCACGTTTTCTGGGCCCGGTACGCCGGTGGATACACGCAGATCACCAATGACGACGCGCGCACCTTTGTCGAGCGCGGCATCGATGACGGCAAGACGATCAAACGCTGGTCCGAAACCACCGTGCGGCGTGTCTCCGCCTATTTGACCGGATGCTGCGCTGACTACGGAATGCTCGAACGCGGGCTGCGTTCAAACCGTCGCATCCTGCCGTTCCGAATTTCCCCATCTGTGGCCGCTTATCTTGCCTACGAGCTGCATTTTTCTGGTGTCGGTGATAACGCCCTGCTGACACACGAAGACTGGCATTTGTTTGGCCTTGCGCGCGAAGACGTACTGGAAGAGATCAAGCGGCTTTCGCTGAAGGGATTGCTCATCGTCCAAGCGGCGGGCGATGTGATTCGGATCAGCTGGAAACAACAAAACATGGAGGCGCTCTGCGATGTCCTCACTCAAAGCTGATTTCGACGAACTGCGCGGGCGCATCCGGCATGGGCGCGAGCTCGGCCATGCGAGCTTCGAGCCGATTTACTACCTGGTCTTTCCGCCAGAGCAGATCCTCGAGGTGAAGCGGCAAACGCCTGCCTGGGTGGCCAAGCTCCACCAGGAGGGCTGGGAAGTGCACACGTTTTCCATCGCCGAACAGATCTGGGCCTTGCTCAAAGGCGATCCGTTCTGGTCGCTCTGCGTGATGGAAGACAAGTCCGCTCCGCTGGATTGGCCGCGGACCAATAAAGCACTGGCAGACATCCTGACCGCGGATAACGGTCTGCTGAAGCGTCTTGAGGATGCCCTGCAGCCCTTGGAGGGCGAGCAGAACGCGTTGTTTTTGGTCACGGACCTTGAGGCATTACACCCGTTTCTGCGAATTGGCGCTATCGAAAGCCAGCTCCAAGGCACATTTCACGTGCCGACGATTTTTCTGTACCCCGGCGTGCGAACCGGCAAGACGCGCCTGAAGTTTCTCGGCTTCTATCCGGAAGACGGCAACTACCGCTCCGTCCACGTCGGCGGCTGAACAGACAAAAGATCCCTGGGACACACCTATGACCATCCGATCACTATTCGATCCAAGCAAGGACATCTACCGGACCATCGAGAAGGTCATCACCTATGGTGCCTCGCAAGAAGGTCGCCTCAAGGCTGAGATCTCTGAGTACGTGGTCACCGAGAGCATTGAGGAGCAGTTCCGCAAGCTACTCGACCGCATGCAGTTGGCGATGGAGTCCGGTGGCGAGAATGAGGTCGGCGTCTGGGTCTCGGGCTTCTATGGGTCAGGTAAGAGCTCGTTCACTAAGTACCTCGGCCTGGCATTTGACGATCAGCGCACCATCGATGGCACACCGTTCCTCAAGTACCTGCAGGACCGCCTACACAAGCCGCAAACCAAGGCCCTGCTTAGCACCGTGGCGCAGCGGTTTCCGGCTGCCGTGGTCATGCTGGACCTCGCGAGCGAAATGCTCGCCGGCGCCACGATGGAAGACGTCTCCACCGTCCTTTACTTCAAGGTGCTCCAGTGGGCGGGCTACTCCCGCAACCTCAAGGTTGCTGCCTTCGAGCGCATGGTCGAGAAAGACGGCCGCACTCCCGAGCTGCACGATCGCATCGCTCAGGCACTGCCGGGTGCCACCTGGGCACGCGTGCAAAACAACCCACTGGCCATCGACGGGCTGATCCCGAAGATCGCCCATGAGATGTACCCCGCGCTCTTCCCCGAGGCCAAATCCTTCTCGTCCAGCACCGAGGGCTTCTTCCAGTTCGAAGACCAGCGCGTGCAGGAGATGATCGACATTGTTCGCGAGAAAAGCGGGAAGCAGAACATCATCTTCATCGTCGACGAAGTCGGCCAGTACGTGGCCTCACGCGACAACCTGATCCTCAACCTTGATGGCCTGGCTAAGAACCTCAAGCGGCTGGGCGACGGCAAGGCCTGGATCATCTCTACCGCGCAGCAGACGCTGACGGAAGACGACCCGCGCGCCGCGCTGAACTCCGACAAGCTCTACAAGCTGAAAGACCGCTTCCCGATTCAGATCGACCTTGAATCGAGCGACATCAAAGAGATTTGCTACCGCCGTCTGCTCGGTAAATCGCCAGCGGGCGAGACCGAGCTTGGCAAGCTGTTCGATGCCCATGGTCAGGCGCTGCGGCACAACACCAAGCTGCAGGACGCCAAGTACTACGACGCAGACTTCAGAAAAGAGAGCTTCACCAATCTCTACCCGTTCCTGCCGGCACACTTCGACATCCTGCTTCACTTGCTCGGCGCGCTCGCCAAGTCCACCGGCGGCATCGGCCTGCGCTCTGCGATCAAGGTGATTCAAGACGTTCTGAAAGGTGAAGGCGGTTCCAAGGCAATGGCCGATCAGCCTGTGGGCTGGCTGGCCACCACGGTGACGCTGTACGACGAACTGGAAAAGGACATTCGCCGCGCTTTCACGTCCATCCACCAGGCGGTCGGCAAGGTGCAGATTTGCTTCCCGGATTCGCAACTGCATCAGGACATCGCCAAGTCCGTCGCCGTGCTGCAGATCCTCGGCAACCTGCCGGTGTCGGTGCAGAACGTCGCCAGTTTGATGCACCCGTCCATCACTGCAGCATCGCAGCTCGATACGGTAAAGAAAGCCGTCGAAGAGATGCTCAACGACGTGCATGTGCCGCTGGGCGAGAAGGATGGCAACCTCGTGTTCCTCAGCGAGAAGCTGCGGGATATAGAGCAGGAGCGTGGCGCCATTGCGTTGCGCACCGTGGATGTGAAGCGCATTTTCAACGATGCGCTGCGCGAGTCCTTCGATCCGCTGCCCCGTGTCAGCCTCCACGGCACGATGGCCGTCGCAACGGGCCTGAAGGTCCAGGCCGGCAGCGCCATCACCAGCCTGGCCGGTGATCAGAGCACCATCCAAACCGTTGTCGAGTTGGTGCCCGCCAGCGATTACGACACCGCCAAGAACCGGATGCTGGATGACTCCCGCAGCCGCGCCGGTCGGAATGTCATCGGGCTCTTGGCTCGCACAAATTCCGAACTCGACGATCTGGCGAACGAAATCTATCGCTGTCAGCGCATCGCCGAACTGCACCGCAACGAGCCAGACCAAGAGGTCAAGGGCTACTGCACCGGCCAGCTCGACCGTGCTACCAAGCTGGCGGCCCAACTCCAGAGCAAGATCAAGCAAACCCTGCAAGCCGGTTCGTTTGTGTTCCGTGGCCAGGCTACGGCGGTATCGGCACTGGATGCCGACCTTCTGGAGGCTGCCAAGAAGTTGCTTTCCGACGTAGCCGACCAAGTGTTCGACCGTTATGTCGAAGCGCCGGTACGTGCGGGAACCGACACCGCCGAGAAGTTCCTCAAGGTCGCCAACCCCGCCGCCATCAGCAGTGCGATAGACCCACTCGGCCTGGTGCAAACCGTCGCGGGTCGCGCCTCGTTTAAGACCGACCACAAGGCAATGATCAGCGTCCGCGACTACATCGACAAGCGTGGCACTGTCGATGGCAAGCGCCTGCTCGACGATTTCAGCAACGATCCGTTTGGTTGGTCACCCGATACCATGCGCTACATCGTGGCCGCCATGCTCATGGCGGGCGAAATCAAGCTCAAGGTCTCGGGGCGTGAAGTCACGGCTGCTGGGCAGCAGGCGATCGACGCCCTGAAGACCAACAACTCCTTCAAACAGATCGGCGTCGCGCTGCGCGACGAGCGCCCGTCCATCGAAACGCTCGGTCGTGCGGCAGAGCGGCTCACTGAACTGGTGGGCGACATGGTTATCCCGCTGGAGCAGGAGATCAGCAAAGCCGCCGCCAAGCACTTCCCGCGCTTCCAGCACGACTACGGCTCCTTGGCCGAGAAGCTCAGTGGCCTTGGGCTGGCAGGCAGTGACCGCATCCGCACCTTGAACCAGGACATTGCCAATGTCCTGTTCACCGATGCCTCCGACGCCCCGCAGCGCCTGGGTGCCGAAACCTCCGCCATTTACGACAACCTCAAGTGGGCGCTCGAAGTGAAGCGGGCGCTCGACAACGGGCTCGACGCCACGCTGCGCGACTTGCAAGCCCATCGCCGCGACATCGAGGCATTGCCGGATACCGGCGTGCCAGGGGAGCTGCGCCGCGAACTTGCCGAAGACCTGGGAACCCTGTCTGAGCGCTTGGGCAAGGAGGACTTCTACAAGCACACGGCTGACTTCAATTCGCAGCTTACCCATCTGAAGGGCCGCGTGCGCGATGCGGTCATCACGCTCTCCGATCAGCAAAAGCTGCGTTTGAAGGAAGGTGTCGAGGATCTGCAGCGCATCCCCGAGTGGGAAGAGCTCACCCAGGAGGAGTGCGGCAACGCCGTGAACCGGCTGGACGGGCTCGCCCTGGCCGCCACGCAGGATCTGGCCGGGCTCAGAAAGCTGCTGGCCCGCGACTACGACATCAACAGCACCCTCGAAGACCTGAAGCGCTCCATCCAGCGCCAAGGGCAGGAACGCCTGCGCAAGCGCATGGAGGAAGAACGAGCCAAGACCGGCGAGAAAGGTCCGGCCAAGCTCACCAAGTCGATCGCTGTGCCGGTGAAGATGACCTCGGCGGCAGACATCGACGCGCTGATTCAGCAGCTCCACGAAATCAAGGCTCAGCTCGCTCTGTATGCCGAGATCGAAGTGTCTCTTGTCGTGGGTGAACAGCCTGGAACAGGTGGGAGCTAAGCATGGAGCTGACCACCGAATCCAGGCAACACATCGAGCAGGTCGCTGGCGAGGCGCTCACCCAGCTCGACAGCATCGCTACGGCTGCAAAACGCAATCTGCACGATGGGCGAACGCTGGGCTCCGATGCCTTGGCGAGCGTCAATACAATGACGTCCAGTTCGGCCATCCAGAAACTGGATCAGATCAGTCAGGCCAACCGCGAGAGCTATCAGGTATTGGCGGCTGAGCCCGCGATCGCCCGTGTCGTCGTTGTGGATGAGGAAGGCGAAGAGCGTACCTATTACATCTGTCGAACCACGCCGGTTTCAGGATTCCAGAATTTGGCCAGTTACCGTGCGCCGGTCGGTCGCTTGGCCTCCTTGGCGATCGGGGCCGAGTTCACCCTGCCCAATGGCACCGTTGTCGAGGTCTTGGAGCGCGCCCAACTCCGACCCGCCGCACTAGCCGATGGCTGGGATTCGCGCGACACCGTGGTGGAAGCCGAGCATTTCGGCCCACTCACGATCGAGTCGTTGCGGGCGCTACTGACTGAGGTTGCCGGAGAAGAAGTCACCGAAGACCTCCTGGGTCAACTGCTGGCCGAAGAAACCATCAAGGCCGACATCATCGACGGCGTGCGCCGCAGCGTGATCACCAAGATGGGGCTGCGCGATCAGCCCGTTCTGGATCAGTACCAGGATGAGATCTTCCGTCTTCCCCTCGACAAGCGCTTGCTGATTCTTGGCCCGCCCGGTACCGGTAAGACGACGACCCTGATCCGCCGCCTTGGCCAGAAGCTCGACACCGCATTCCTGGAAGAAGGCGAACAACGTCTGGTCGAGATAGTGGCCACCGCCCAGGGCACCGCGCACGCCAACAGTTGGCTGATGTTCACGCCCACCGAATTGCTCAAGCAGTACCTCAAAGAGGCCTTTGCTCGTGAAGGTGTTCCCGCCTCCGATCTGCGCATCAGAACCTGGCAAGACTACCGGCGCGAGCTGGCCAGGAACGCTTTCGGCGTCCTCAGAACCGCATCGGGTGGTGGCACATTTGTCCTGAAAGACAGCCTGCCAAGCCTGAGCGCAGAGGCGCTGGATCGCGCGATTCAGTGGTTCGACGATTTCAACACATGGCAGCGCAACGCCTACGTGCAAGAGCTGCATGAAGCGGCCAACATGCTCCGCGAAGCCAAGGCGCCCGAAGTCCAGAGCTTAGGTGAGCGGCTGAGCAGCATCCTGACGCAAGCTAGCGATGGCGCGTTGGCATCCACCTTCGGATCGCTGGCAGCCGAGCTCCCCAAAGTGCAGGCGCTCGTCGCCAGCCTGAAAGATGCCTCTGACGGCAAGATCAAAGCAGCGCTCAACCTCCAGCTCAATCGCAATCGGGCGTTCCTGGATGAGTTGGCGCGCTTCATCGACGGCCTGCAGCAAGCCCAGACCACCGATGCCGACGAGCAAGACGAGCTTGATGCCGATGAGGAAGAAGACACCACAGCACCGCGCACCGGTCGTGCCGCCGCGCTCAACGCTTACATGCAAGCCGCGCGTGCCCAAGCTCGGGCTGCAGCCTCAAAGCGCGCGGTAAGCAAGACGTCGCGTAACGGCAAGATCATCGAGTGGCTGGCCGATCGCGGCCTGACGGAAACCGACCGCGCCGATGTGGGTGCGAGTCTGCTGGTGCAGACCAACGCGCGCCGCTTCGTGAACCCGGTCAAGCGCTATCTTGACGGCATCCCAAAGCGCTACCGCGCGTTCCGGCGCGAACGCCAGCAAGCCGGGAACTGGTATCGCAACGAAGGCTTCGAAGCCCGCGATATCCATCCGCTCGAACTGGATATTGTGCTGCTCGCCATCCTGCGCGCCGCAGGCGACCTGATCAGCCGGCCCAACGTGCAGCGCGATATCGACAGTCCCGCTTGGTCGGCACTTCAGCCCATCCTGGGCCATTACCGCAACCAGGTCTTGGTGGATGAGGCGACCGACTTTTCGCCTATCCAGCTCGCCTGCATGGCCGCCCTGGCGCATCCACGGCTGCGCTCGTTCTTTGCCTGCGGCGACTTCAACCAGCGTCTGACCACCTGGGGTGCGCGCTCCGCCGACGAAATGAAGTGGGTCTTTGCCGACTTCGACATCAAGGAGATCACCGTCTCCTACCGGCAGAGCAGGCAACTGAACGACCTGGCTCGCGCCATGATCCGTGCCGTCGGCGGCACTGAGCAGAACGTCAGCTTGCCCGCGCATGTGGACAGTGGCGGCGTAGCCCCCGCGCTCCTGGAGCACGCCACAGACACAGCAATCGTGGTTAGTTGGTTGGCAGACCGCATTCGTGAGATCGAGCGTTTCGTCGGCCAGCTGCCGTCCACCGCGATCTTTGTGAATGCTGAAGACGATGTGGCACCAGTGGCTGAGGCGCTGAACGCAGCCCTATCCGAACACAACATCCAGGTCATTGCCTGCCGCGAGGGGCAAGCAGTGGGCCAGGAAAGCAATGTGCGCGTGTTCGACATCCAGCACATCAAGGGGCTCGAGTTCGAAGCGGTGTTCTTCGTGGGCATTGACCAGCTCGCCGCACTGCATCCAGCGCTCTTCGACAAGTACCTGTACGTGGGCACTACGCGTGCCGCCACTTACTTGGGCGTGACCTGTGACGGCGTCTTGCCGCCCGCCATCGAGAGCCTGCGCGCTCACTTTGGCCGGGATTGGCAAGCGCCCGGTTCGCTCCAAGCGGTCACAGAACAATAGGAATCGATTGATGGCCTTCGACCAAACAACAAGAAACCGCCTGCAGCGCTTCGTCAACGACGCGCGCCGCGTGTTAGAAGAGGAATTCACTCGCCAGCTTCAGAACGATTACGGCATGGACCCGAACGCAGGCACCGTCGCGGAGCTGGCCAGCCTGCGTCATATCAATGACGCCCAGCGCGAAACCGCCCGCATCCTACGCGACACCCTGGCGCACTACACCGCCAGCGGCGATATGAAAGCCATGCAGGGCCTGGACCGCATCGTGCGTGAGCAGGCCTTCACCGTGCTCAACCGCCTGGCGGCGTTGCGCATGGGTGAGGCGCGTGGTCTGCTGGTTGAATCGGTGGGCAACGGCTTTCAGGCCAAGGGCTTCCAGCTCTATGCGCGGCTGGCTGGCACAGGCCTGGGCGAAACCGGCGATGCCTATCGCGTGTACCTCTTCAGCGTTTTCGATGAACTCGCGCAAGACCTGCCGGGCCTGTTCGACCGCTACTCACCGCAGGGCCGCCTGTTCCCACGCGAGGCCGCGCTGCTGCAAGTGCTGAACCTGATCAACGTTGCCGACATCGCCCCGCTGTGGAGCGAGGATGAAACCATCGGCTGGATCTACCAGTATTTCAACTCCAAAGAAGAACGCAAGGCGATGCGCGATGCCTCGCAGGCGCCGCGCAACAGCCGCGAGCTGGCAGTACGCAACCAGTTCTTCACGCCGCGCTACGTGGTTGAGTTCTTGGTGGACAACACCCTCGGGCGTCTCTGGTTCAACGCCACGGGTGGCGCAACTGACCTGCGCGATCGCTGCCAGTACCTGCTGGTGAAACCCGACGAAGTGCCACATGCCGCCACCGCGCTGCGCGACCCGCGCACTTTGAAGTTGCTGGACCCTGCTTGCGGCTCTATGCACTTTGGTCTGTATGCCTTCGACCTGTTTGCTGAGATTTACCGCGAGGCATGGGCCTGGGAACAACAGCACGGCCCCGGCTCACTGGATGTCTCGACTCAGCCCCAAGCCGCGCTGAAACCACTGAGCCAGACCTACGAGGACGAGGCGGCATTCCTGCGCGATGTGCCACGTCTGGCCATCGAGCACAACATCTATGGCGTAGACATTGATCCGCGCGCCGCACAAATCGCCTCCCTAGCGCTGTGGCTGCGCGCGCAGCGCGCCTGGCACGATGCCGGCGTCAAAGCTAAAGACCGTCCCCTGATCGGGCGTGGCCATGTGGTCGCCGCCATTGCACCACCAGCAGAGCGTGAGTTGCGCCAGCAGTTTGCGGTCAACCTCGATCAGCGCGACGCCGAACTATTCGAGAAGACCCTGCAATTGCTGAAGGGCCTGCCGGAGATGGGTGTGCTGCTCCAGGTCGAGCGCGAGTTACCACATTTGATCCGTCAAGTTTACGTGGGAAAAGGCACGGGCCTGTTTGCCGAGCAAGAGCAGGAAAGCTGGCAGCAAGCAGAAGCACGTCTGCGTGAAGCGCTCACCGAATTTGCCCAGGCTGCGAGATCGACCTACCAAGGACGCCTGTTTGCACAGGATGCACTGCAAGGACTGCGGCTCATTGATCTGAGTCGTGAAGTGTTCGATGTGGTGGTGATGAATCCACCGTTTGGCGCACTGGCGTCAAACACCAAGGATCAGCTCGCCAAAGCCTATCCGCGCAGTAAAAACGACCTTCTGGCCATTATGGTGGAGCGTGGCTTAGAGCTGCTGCGTGCTGGCGGTCGTATTGGCGCCATTACTTCGCGCACTTGCTTCTTTCTCTCCAGCTTCCAAAAGTGGCGAGAGCAAGTGGTGCTAGGGATTGCCCAGCCAGAGGTGATGGCTGACCTGGGGCATGGCGTAATGGACGACGCGATGGTGGAAGCAGCGGCTTACGTGCTGGAGAAGCAAGCATGACGACCTTTTTGCGCCTGCTGGCGGACAAAGATAAAGCCAACAACTTGCTCGCCAGCTGCACTGCTTCGAGAGCGGGTGGCAGCGATGCGCGGGTATTTCAGGTGGCGCCGGAATCATTCCGGGTGGTCCCCGGGGCCCCGTTTGCTTATTGGGTAAGTGAAGCGGTTCGCCACGTTTTTAACCAGCTCCCAGCGTTCGAATGTGACGAGCGCACTGCGCGCCAAGGATTGGCAACAGCGGAAGACTTCCGTTTTGTTCGAACTTGGTGGGAGGAGCCTGGAGACGGGTGGCACGGCTTTGCCAAAGGCGGCACTTTTTCCCCTTTTTACGCTGATGTTTACTTGGCTGTAAATTGGTCGAACGACGGAGCAGTACTAGATGCGTTCTCCGGCAGCGTAATTCGCAATCCAAACTACTATTCCCGCCCCGGCCTCACCTGGCCACGACGCACGACCAGCGGTCTCAGTCTGCGTGCCATGCCCCAGGGCTGCATCTTCGCTGATAAAGGCCCGGCCGCCTTTGTTGCCGACGATGCGCCCGTTGCCTTGTTGGCGCTGTGTGCGTTGACCAATAGCCAAGCATTTGCCCTGTTGGTGTCACTGCAACTGGCAGCGGCTGATGCAGCAGCACGTTCATACGAAGTTGGTGTTATTCAGAAAACCCCCGTCCCCGACTTCTGCGCCGAGCAGCAAGCTACGCTTGCCGGCCTGGCTCGCCGCGCCTGGTCGTTAGAACGCACCCTGGACACCATAGAGGAAACCTCTCACGCCTTCGCGCTACCGGCCTCACTGCGCAGTCACCTTGGCGACTATGACCCGCCCGCCATTGAAGCCGAACTTGCGCTCATCCAAGCGGAAACCGACGCCATTGCCTTCGACCTATATGGCTTCAGCGAGGCTGACCGCGCAGCGGTGCACGCCAGCCAAGGCGCAGCCAACGAGGGCGATTCCGAAGCGGGCGATGACCAGGACGACGAGGCCAGCGACGACGAAGACAGCGCCGCCCCCATCGACCACACGGCGGGCCTGTTAAGTTGGGCCCTCGGTGTGGCCTTCGGACGCTTCGACTGGCGCTTGGCCACCGATGAGCGCGCAGCACCAACCGAACCAGAACCCTTTGATCCGTTGCCCGCCAAAAGCCCCGGCATGTTGCCCGATGGCGTGGCGCCGTTTCACACCCACGTCGGCATCCTGGTGGACGACCCAGGCCATCCGCACGACCTGGCGCGTCTGGTCGAGGAGGTGCTCGTCCGTGTCGAGGCTCCCGTGCCGGAAGATGTGCGCCGCTGGCTGCAACGGGACTTCTTCGCCTTCCATCTGCAGCGCTACTCCAAGAGCCGTCGCAAAGCGCCCATCTACTGGCCGCTGTCTACTAATTCCGGCAGCTATACGCTGTGGGTCTATTACCCCAGTCTCACCAGCCAGACGCTGTACAGCGCGATCAACGACTTCGTCGAACCCAAGCTCAAACAAGCCGGGGCCGACGTTACGACGCTGCGCAATAAGGGCGCGGCCCGCACGCGAGACGACGAAAAGCAATTCGAAGCCTTGCAAGTCTTCGAGCTGGAGCTGATCGAACTGCGCGACACCTTGCTCAAGCTTGCACCCACCTACAAGCCAAACCACGACGACGGCGTGCAGATCAGCGCCGCCCCGCTGTGGCCGCTGTTCCGCCACAAACCTTGGCAGAAGGTGCTCAAAGACACCTGGGCCAAGCTGGAAAAAGGCGACTACGACTGGGCGCACCTGGCGATGAACTATTGGCCAGAGCGCGTGCGTGAAAAGTGCAAATCGGACAAGTCGCTCGCCATCGCCCATGGTTTGGAGGATTTGTACGTTGAGCCCGAGGCAGCGCCGAAGAAGACGCGCGGCAGGAAGAAGACCGGAGGCGATGAATGATTCAGGACGTCAAAGCGCTGCCGGTCAGCTTCTATTTCAGCCCCGATGGGACAACGTCATTCTTCATTCCCAAGTACCAGCGCGAGTATGTATGGGGCGGTAAGAACTGGGACGCGCTGTTCAATGACCTGGAGGAGTCGCCCAGTGGGCACTTTCTGGGCTCCATCATCTGCGTGAACACCCAGCAAGATGGTATGGCCGGTGGCCGACTGGAGCTGATCGATGGCCAGCAGCGGTTCACCACCATCAGCCTGTTGTTCTGTGCGTTCTACGACAAGCTAAATGCCATTCCGAATCCGGATCGTCGTCTGCTGGTGGAGCTGGACAATCTGGAAAGCCGCATCTTCGTCCGCGCGTCCGGCCAGTGGCGGCTGGCACCCAGCGAGCAGGCGCAGAACAAGACCGATTTTCAAAAGGTACTGAGTGATCTGTTCCCTAAGCAGGTAAAGGCGCCGAAGGGCTTGAGCAATTTCGGCAACCGCCGCATTGCGCGCGCCTATCGCTATTTCTGCGAGCGACTTGAAGGGCTGAGCCAGGACAACGTATTGGCCCTGCTGGAAAAGCTCAAAGCGGCCATGCTGGTCAAGATCGAGGTGCGCAGCCATTCCGATGCCTTCATGTTGTTCGAGTCGATCAACAACCGGGGTATCCCGCTCTCGGCCATCGACATCATCAAGAACAACCTGCTGGCCGAATTGGATAAGCGCCCGGACTATGGCATCGATCGGGCGTTTGACGAGTGGAAAGACCTGATCGACCTATTGCCCGACCCGGCGGTGCAGGAGCGCTTCCTGCGCCAGCTTTACAACATGTTCAAGTACCTCAAGCGGGTCGAGGTCAAAGGCTGCACCCGCGCCACGCGTTCGAACCTGATCACCATCTACGACACCCTGTTGCGCAAGCGCCCGGTGTGGCTGTTCGGTGCGCTTCAGGCCAAGGGCAAAACCTACTCGGCGCTGCTCAACCCCGACGCCGCACGCGCGGAATGGGGCGACGCTGCCGCAGCGGCCTTGCAAGACCTGCAGCGCCTGGGAGCCGCGCCGGCTTATGCATTCTTGCTGTGGGCCAGTCAGGTGGCGCAGAGCCAGAAATGGATTGAGGGTGATGCAACGAGCCGTTTGGCCGCCTTGCTCACCAGATGGTTCTTCTGGCGCAACCTCACCGACATGCCGCCCACCCGCGAACTCGACCCGATGTTCATGGAACTGGTCAGCCACTTGCTGACGCAGATTCGCGGTGGCGAGATCACGACGCTGGACGGCTTCATCCATCAGACCAGTGATTGGTTGCTAGGACGGGCAGCCCCACAGGATGTTTGCGCGTCGCGCCTCAAGGGCGACGTGTACCTAGAGAATTACGACGCCACGCGGTTCATGCTCTGCAAGCTGGAAGAGACACACCAAACCCGCGAAAACAAACGCGACCTGTGGGCGCATGACGCCAATGATCGCCCCGTATTCACCGTCGAACACATCCTACCGAAGACCGAGAGCTTGGGACCGGGCTGGGTGACGATGCTCGAAGGGGATCAGAAAGGCACTGCGGCTGCCATTCGCGAGCGCTGTGCTCACCAGCTCGGCAATCTGACACTGAGTGGCTACAACTCCAAGCTCGGCACGATGGAATTCTTGAAAAAGCGGGATCGCAAGAACGACCAGGGCGACTTCATCGGTTACCGCAACGGCTTGTATCTGAATGCCGACTTGGCCAGCCGAGATGATTGGAACGAGGTCGCCATTACGGCGCGAACAGACAAGATGCTCAAGGAGGTGATGTCCATCCTGAGCCTGCGGGGTGACAAATGACGATTGCAGAATTCATTCGAGAAAGCGTACTGCGGCCGCGTCTGAAGCAAGCTGGCGCCTTGGTGGTGTATGACGCCGACAAGCGCTACCGCGAGCTGTGTTTCGACTTGGCGGCCGACAAGGTGCGGGTGGTGGATGCGTCTGAAAGCAGCATCGAAAGCCGCGAGGCAGCGCTGCTGGCTCTGCGCGATGTAGGGCAGCCCAAGGCGCCCTTGGAAGGTGTGTTGATCTATGTTCCCTCCAAGCGGCCAGAGACAGACGAGCAAAGGCAAGCTGATCCATTCGCGCTGTACGCAGAATGCGGCGCGGTGTTCCCGCAAGACGATGGCGACGAGTACCTGAGCTTGTGCCTGCGTGCTAAGCCAGATTACGCGACAGAAATTCGAAGCCTATTTGTGCGCGAACCACGACCGCAGTATGCGGTGATTGACGCCATTGGCGGCGGCGTGAGCTGGCCCCAGTTGCGAGCCACTCTGCGAGTGGAGTCTGGCCGCGAGATTCTGGTGGCCCTGCTGGCTCCGAGTGCCGGACAATCCGAAGCACTCAAGGGGCAGGAAGGCTGGGTGCAAGAAGCGCGCGATTTCCTCCGTGCCACTTTGGGCCTGACCGTGAAGACGCGCGGTAAGACGTGGTCTGCCTTGGCGGATGAACTGTGGCGCTATGTGCTGTTCAGCGAGTTCGTGTTTGATTTGCCAGTGGCCCTACCGGACACCTTAAAAGGTGTGCCGCATGCGCCAATGGAAGCCAGACCTATCGTTGAGGATGTGTGCGAACGTCTGCGCAGCGATCCGAAATCACGCGCGGCGTACATAGAGCGCGCCGAAGCTATCGAGTCGGAACTCAATCTGACTGATCTGTGTGGTGCGATTGAAGACCTGGGCGAGCGCGACACCTTCCCCTTCGAGGAGCGGACCTTCTTGCGCACCGCGATCAAGGGCATTGTCAGCGGCGACACCGACGCCACGCGCCGCGTGTTGACCCGCCATAAGAGTTCGGTATGGCTAGGCAAAGGCGAAAGCCAGGCTCAGTGGGAGTTGGTGCGGTCTGGTTTGAGCCTGGTCGAGGCCTGCGATGATTTCGAGCGCCAGTTGCCGAATCACGCCCGCTCGCAAGCGGAATTGATCGACTTCTACCTGGGCAGCCTGCGTGAATCAGACCGCCTTCAGCGCGAGTTTGAGCAAGCGGCGGGTGACTTCCTCGACCCGCATGGCTTGATGCATGAAGTGATCAGCCAAGCACGGGGGCGCTATCGGCGCTTGGCGGAAAAGGTTCAGGGCGTGTTTGTGAAGCACGTCGAGACTACGGGGTGGCCGCCGACTGGGCGACTGGCCAACGCCGACGCATTTGATCGCCTGGTGGCGGATCGCCTTAAGGAAAGAGGTCGTAAGGTGGCCTACTTGATGGTGGATGCCTTGCGCTATGAGTTGGGTGTGGCGCTCGAAAAGCTGCTGGCGGAAGACGGTCCCGTCGAGCTGCATGCGGCCTATGCGCAGCTACCGACCATCACCCTAGTGGGCATGGCGAGCTTGCTGCCGGGCGCTCGAACGGGGCTGACCCTATCGCTGGAGAACGATTCACTGGTGCCGAAGCTGGCAGGGTCGCCGGTGGGCAATGTCCCGCAACGCATGGGGGTGCTGGCCAAGAGGTATGGCGATCGGTTCGCGGAAATGCCGCTCAACGATTTTGTTCGCGGTAAACCGAAAATTGCCGAAACCGTCGACCTGCTGGTGCTGCGCTCTACGGAAATCGATAGCCAACTGGAAAACAACCCGGAAACGACGCTGGGCCTGATCCCTGGCACGCTCAAGCTGATCCGTGTGGCACTGCATAAGCTGCGTGGCATGGGCTTCAAAGAGGCGGTCATCGTCACCGACCACGGCTTTTTCCTGAACGCGCAAGCAGAAGCTGGCGATGTGTGCGTGAAACCACAAGGGAAATGGCCGGTGAATGCCCATGACCGCATGATGCTCGGCGATGGCACCGCAGATGGTCATAGCTTGGTTGTCAGCGCAGAGAAGGTCGGCATTCGCGGTGACTTCTCCCAAGTGGCGCTGCCGCGCAGTATGGCGCCCTATCGCTCAGGGCACCTGTATTTCCACGGCGGCGCATCCCTGGCCGAGGCGGTGGTGCCGGTGCTGGTAGCGCGGTTGGACACCGCTGCCCATGCGGAACTGCGCAAGGTGGTGGTGGAGCTGAGCTACAAGAACGGCGCCAAACGAATCACTACGCGATTGCCGGTCATCGAAGTGATACTGGTGGCCGACGATATGTTCTCGCAAGACATGAGCGTGGAGATCTTGCTGGAAGCGCAGGACAGCAAGGGTAATGTGGTGGGAGAGCCGCGCCCAGGCGGGGAAGTGAACCCCGCGACCAGAACCGTGACCCTGATGCCAGGCCAACGCAAGCAGATTGCGCTGCGGATGGATGATGAGTTCAGAGGCAAGTTCGCAGTCAAAGCGCTGAACCCGACGACTCTGGCGGCCTACAGCAATCTGGCGCTTGAAACCGACTATACGGAATGAGCCCTATGGACGAACTCGACCAAAAACTAAACGTCACGTTCGACGGCAAGGTGCTACGCAAGGACCTGCTGCATCGAATCAAAAAAGGCACCAACGTCCCGACGTTCGTCCTGGAGTTCCTGCTTGCCAAGTATTGCGCCAGCAGCGACCAGGCAGAGATGGATGCCGGCATGGAGGCCGTGCTGTCGTCGCTGCAGGAAAACTACGTGCGCCCAGACGAGGCCAATGCCGCGCAGTCCAAGGTGGCCACCAAGGGCAAGCATCGCTTCATCGACAAGGTTCACGTTCGCTACGTCGAAAAGGAAAAGCGCCACTGGGCATCGCTGGAAAACTTCAACTCGCAACGCATCGCGATCGGCGAGAGGTTCTACCGCGACAACGACAGGCTGCTGGAAGGCGGTATTTGGGCCGAAGTCACCCTGGCGCACAACGACATCGATGAAGACGACTACGCGTTTTCCATTGAGGATCTGCGGCCGATCCAGCTGACTCGTTTCGACTTCGACCGCTATGCAGAGGGGCGCGCGGCGTTCACGCGCGATGAGTGGATAGCGGCGGTTCTGCGCTCCGTCGGTTTGGAACCGAGCAAGCTCTCGAAGCGTGTACAGATGCACTTTATCGCCAGGTTGGCTGCACTGGTGGAGCCCAACTACAACTACATCGAGCTGGGTCCGCGCGGCACGGGCAAGTCCTATTTCTTCAGCGAGTTCTCGCCCTACGCCACTTTAATCTCGGGCGGCCAGGCTACCAAGGCCACGCTGTTCTACAACAACGCGCGCCGGAAGGTGGGCCTGGTCGGCTTCTGGGACACGGTCGCCTTTGACGAGGTCGGTGGCATTAAGGTGCGTGATCCAGACACCATCCAGATCATGAAGGACTTCATGGCCAACGGACGCTTTTCGCGCGGGGCTGAGGTCATTGCTGATGCCAGTTTGAGCTTCGTTGGCAACATCGACGTGTCCGTGCAGCAGGTGGTGAACTCCAACGAGCACGATCTGTTTCAGCCGTTGCCGCCAGAGCTCGACTTGGCCGTGATGGACCGTTTCGCTGCCTACATCCCGGGCTGGGAGATGCCGAAGAACAGCAGCGAGTTCCTGACCAGCAACTACGGCTTCATTACTGATTACTTGGCTGAGGCCTTCCACTACCAGTTCAAGCACACGAATCGGTATGAGGAAGTGAGCAAGCGCATCCGGCTCGGCAAATCCATCGAGGGGCGCGACGAGAAAGGTATCAAGAAGACCGTCTGTGCGTTCTTGAAGGTGCTGCACCCCAACGGGCCGCCGACGGGTGAGGAGTTCGAGGAATACGTGGCCTATGCCACGGAGTGCCGCCGCCGCGTCAAGGAGCAGATGAACAAGCGCAAACCGGATGACGAGTTTGCGAGGATCAACCTGTCCTACTTCAAGGCCAGTGGCGAGGAAGTGGTGGTTTTCTGCCCAGAATCGAAGGATGCGCCCGCAACGCAAGAGCCTGCGCGCCGTCGTTTGAATCAGACGGATGGGCAGCCGACTGAGGCAGTCGAAGTGCAACCCACTGCACAAGCGGCACCTGCTGCACTGGAGACTCCAGCGGGCCCGACCCCGGGATCACCGGCCCCGGCTTCGATTGCGGTTGGGCCGTCACCGATCGAGCTCAAGGAACAGCACTTCACCATCCTCTATGGCGACACCGGGTACAGCTATGAGTCGATCCTCGGCCCCTACCTCCAGGGCGCGAAGTCTGTCGTGATCGAAGATCCGTACATTCGCCTGCAACACCAGATTCAGAATTTCGTGCGCTTCTGCGAAACGGTGCTGAAAGCTGGAACCGTGAAGAAGATCAGCCTGATCACCGGCTACGACGACAAGACCCAGTTGGCCGACATCGCTGAGATGCTCGATGAGTTGAAGCAGAGCCTGCTGGAATTGGATGTCGAGCTGGAAGTGAAGTTGAACCCGAACATGCACGACCGAGAGATTCGTATCGACAACGGCTGGGTGATCAAGATTGGCCGGGGGTTGGACTTCTTCCAAAAGCCCGGAGGGTGGTTCGAGGTAGGCGTAAATGATCTTAGTTTGCGTAAATGTCTTGAGACCAAGGTTGATATATTCAGGGTTGGCATAAATATTTGACCTAATTTTCCATAAAAGAAATTCAGTTTAATTTTATTAATCTGATTGTAAAAACTTTCAAGCACATATCATTTTTATGAGGCTGGTGGTTGCTGGCTTCGCGTGTAAATGCTCCGCGATGATGCATCTGCTTTGGATATGGCTGTATGAAAGAAAGATCCGATTGTCTGTACTGTGTTTTGGTTGTCGCAGCATCCATCATCGCTGCGGTTGCTCGATGTGCTCTGTCTTCGGGCAGTGAAGACATCGACCCTTTTAATTGATACTGCATTGGCATACGCACAAGGCCCGGCATCGTCCGGGCCTTGTGCGTTTGTGCCGTAAGAAGCGAGGAAAATACGATGCATCTGGTTGAAAAAATGGCCTATGCCGGTGCTAAGCCGTGGCATGGTCTGGGCAACCGGCTGGCGCCGCAGCAGCCCATTGAAGCGTGGAAGCGCCAAGCCGGCATGGACTGGAAGATCGAGGAAGCGGAGGTGCGGTACATTGACGGCAGCCACAACACTGGCGTGATTCATGCTTTCCCGGAGCAGAAGGTGTTGTATCGCTCCGATACTCGGGCGCCGTTATCGGTGGTGTCCAAACGCTTCCAGGTTGTGCAGCCTGGCCAGATCCTGGAGTTCTACCGAGACCTGACCCTCAATAGCGGCTTTGAGCTTGAAACCGCCGGAGTGCTGCGCGAGGGCCGTAAATTCTGGGCGCTGGCCCGGACTGGCCAGAGCACGACGCTGAAGGGCCGCGACAAGGTGGATGGCTACCTGCTGCTGGCCACGGCCTGTGACGGCACGCTGGCGACTACGGCGCAGTTCACTTCGGTTAGGGTGGTCTGCAATAACACCTTGGCGATCGCGCTGGGCAATGCTACGGGAGCCATCAAGGTGCCGCATCGTAGCCACTTCGATGCGGATGTGGTGAAGCGCCAGCTGGGCATCACCGTTTCGTCGTGGGACGGTTTCGTAGCCCGGATGAAGGCCTTGGTGGAATGCCAGGTGGATCCGGATTCGATGGAAGGGGTGATGCGTCGTGTGCTGACCTATGCAGGGCCGGATGGAAAGGCGACGGTGGTCAATGAGCAGGCTATGGCCACGGTTCGCTCGTTGTACGAAGGCGGCGGTCGTGGTGCGTTGATGGCCTCCAGCCGTAACACGGCCTGGGGGCTGCTCAATAGCGTGACCGAGTTCGTCGATCATCATCGTCGTGCACGCAGCGAAGACCACCGCCGTGAGGCGGCCTGGTTCGGGCCGGGGGCCCAGATCAAGCAGCGGGCCTGGGATGAAGTCATGAAGCTGGTGGCCTGATGCGGGCCCGTTCGCGCTTGCGTTCATCGACCGTTGCTCAGGGGGCTCCTTGTGGTGGGGCCACCCGGGCACGTGAGGATTGGACCATTGGCCGGGCGCTACGGATTCTCGAGCAGAGGGTCCGTGGACCGGGACCGTTGCTGAGCGAGGTGGCCACCTGCGGTGCGTTCTTCCGGCTACGGCTAGGCAGCGAGGAACGCGAGCATTTCGAAGCAGCTTTCCTCAATACCCGCCACCAGCTCATCGCAGTGGAGCGACTGTTCTCCGGAACGGTGGATGGGGCGGAAGTGCATCCGCGCATCGTGGTGCAGAGGGCTTTGGCTTTGAACGCATCGGCCGTCCTGCTGGCCCACAACCACCCCAGTGGCAACACCGAACCCTCTGCGGCCGACTGTGCGCTCACGGCACGACTAAAGGCGGCCTTGGTGCTCGTGGATATCCGGCTGCTGGACCACTTCGTGGTCACCGGCGCCGAGGTGGTTTCGATGGCTTCTCGGAGATGGGTCTGACGGCCCGCAACGAGGGATGAGCATAACGCCCGGCCCAAAGGGGCCGGGCAGGTGCAGGGAATGCTTCGACCGGTGAGTGTGGTCAGTCTTTTGCGGCCAGCGCCTTTGACGCGTTGGCCTGTTCACGCTCGGGAAAATCCAGCAGCTTCACCAGCTTGGGAAGCAGGGCAGGGTCTTGGACCAGTGCGGGGATTAGCGTGGCCAAGGCATCGCGCTGGGTGTCGTCGGCCCGGGCTAGGGCCAGGATCGCATCGGCCATCGCGGCATCGTCGGCCAGCAGGTAGGCCGCGGGCACGTCCAACAACTGCGCCAGAAGGCCCAGGTTGTCAAAGCCGATTGCGGTGACCTGGTGCTCGTAGCGGTTGATCCGCGAGGAGCCTTTTTCCTTACCCAGGCCCATGCGATCCCCCAGCGCGCGCTGACTCAGGCCACGCAGCTGCCGGGCCTGAATCAGGCGGGCGGCGAACAAGGCGCGTGGTGAGAGTTCGGACATTGAGTAGTCGGAGGGCGGGGATGGCCCGAATCATGACGAAACCTCGACGTCCCCCCGAGATTGAGTAGCGAAGCGGTTTGGAGTCCAATCCTCAATGACAAGGAGATTGGACGTGAAGAAGCGCTTTTCCGAAGAGCAGATCATCGGCTTCCTACGCGAAGCTGAGGCCGGCATGCCCATTAAGGACCTCTGCCGCCAGCACGGCTTCAGCGAGGCCTCGTACTACCTGTGGCGCAGCAAGTTCGGCGGCATGAGCGTGCCCGACGCCAAGCGGCTCAAGGACCTGGAGGCGGAGAACACACGCCTGAAGAAGCTACTGGCAGAACAGGTCTTCGAGAACGAAGTCATCAAGGATGCGTTGCGAAAAAAGTGGTGACCGCACCGGCGCGCAGGCTGCTGGTGCGGAGCATGGTCGAGAAGGGGTTGAGCGAGCGGCGGGCGCTGAAGGTGGTGCGGATGAGCGCTAGCGCGCTGCGCTATGAGCCTCGGGCCGACCACAACGTTGAGCTGCGCGAGCAGATCGCCGCGCTGGCGCATCGGCACAGACGCTACGGGGTGGGCATGATCCATTTGAAACTGCGACAGAAAGGTCTGGTCGTGAACTACAAGCGAGTGGAGCGCTTGTATCAGGAAGCGGGCCTGCAGGTGCGTCGCAGAAAGCGTAAGAAGGTGCCGGTAGGCGAGCGCCAGCCCCTCCTGTTGCCGTCCGCAGCCAATGAGGTGTGGTCGATGGACTTCGTGTTCGACCGCACCGCGGAAGGCCGGGTGATCAAGTGCCTGACCATCGTCGACGACGCCACCCACGAGGCTGTTGCCATCGAAGTGGAGCGGGCAATTTCCGGGCAAGGTGTGTCCAGGGTGCTGGACAGACTGGCCATGCAGCGCGGCTTGCCACGAGTGATCAGGACAGACAACGGCAAGGAGTTTTGCGGTAAGGCGATGGTGGCCTGGGCTCACGACAAGGGAGTTGCCCTGCGTCTGATCGAGCCGGGCAAACCGAACCAGAATGCTTACGTGGAGTCTTTCAACGGGCGTTTACGCGATGAATGCCTCAACGAGCACTGGTTCCCGACATTGCTTCATGCCCGTACCAGCATCGAAAGCTGGCGGCGCGACTACAACGAAGAAAGGCCCAAAATAGCGCTTGGCGGACTAACACCCGCCCAGCACGCCGCGCAGTTGGCGGCGAAGAAAGATACCATCAGCACTGGATTCTAAACCCACCCACTACTCAGGTCGGGGGTACGTCGACCTCTATTGGTGTGGCAGACTCTATCTACGGGATAGAGGCATAGTAGTTCAAGCGCCGGCGTCTCGTTCGAGCGAGCACGCTGGTATCAACGAAACCGGTGAAAAAGGTGATTAATGAAAGGAATCGGTCGATGGGCTGCCCTCGGGGCAGTGTTGTTTTTGTCCGCTTGCAGCAAGCCAGTCCTGGACTGGCGTAACGCCGAGCTGAGCAATGGGACGATTTACGAATCAGGTTCCAATGAGCCGTTCAATGGCCGGGTGACCAATGTGCCCCACGGCAAATTGGAGCCGCACCTAGGAGCGCTCAGGACAGTGCTCAGCAATCTCAACACCTTCCAGAAGGCAAGCATGCCGGCGCTGTTGGGTGGCATGCAGTACCTGTGCGACGTCGACGTCAAGGACGGGTTGGTCGCGGTCCACTTTGTGTGTCGATACCCCGATTCCCAAGTCGTGGCCTACGAGGGGCAGCTCACCGAGGGGGGACTGGAAGGGGAGACTGTTTTCCACAATGCAGGCGGGGCCAGGGTGGTTGTGCTGCCGATGGAAGATGGGAAGGTGAATGGCCGGGTCAGGATCTACTTCGCCGAGAACCCCGAGCAACTCTCCATGGAGGCCGATGTCGTAGACAACGGCTTCAATGGCGAGCTGATTGGCTACCACTTGAATGGACAGATCAGCTCGAAGGGGCAGTACGCCAACAGCGTGCCGACAGGTGTGTGGGAGGGGCGCCGGAAGGAAGACGGTACGCTCTCCGAGCGCATCACGTACGAGGGTGGGAAGGCTGTTTCGCACTTGTTCTACGAGCCGGATGGCAAGGCGTACTTGAGTCAACAGCAGATGTGGGACCTTCACCGCTCCATTGCCTCCAGCGATGACTTCGTACTTACGCCAGAGCAGGACGCGTTGCTGTCTGAGGCCGAGACGCGCTATGGCGCGGACCGCCTGCTTTCGCCTTCGCAGTTGGAGGCAAAGCTTCAGGCAGAGGAAGCTCAAAGGCGTGTCGACAAGATCGCCAGGGGCCTCGATCCAGACTGCTTTGTTTGCGACGGATCGGACAAGCCGAATCAGTAGTTGGGCCAGATTCGTGTAGCGGTATCGGGACATTCAAAAGGAGAAGTCATGAAGCAGTTGAACGCGATGGGGATGCTTGTGGTGGTCGCTCTGGCCATGGCCGGCTGCAAGCAAGAGCCGGCACTGACCGAGACCGGGGAAATCAACCTGGCTGGGTGCAACGTACCAGCGGGAATCAAGCGGGAGGCGGCGGAGAAGATCGAGTGCGCCAATAGAGGTCCTGCTGCCTCCGACACTTCTGCGATGGTGGCCGCCGGCGAGGCATTGTCGGCAACACCGGCTGCAGCCCATGCGTCGGCATTGGTCGCCGATGGGACGAATCTGGGGAGGGGGCAGGGCGAAATGTCCGATGCCGAGGTGATCCAGACGGCCATCTCAGCGCGTGCCGCGCAGGATGGGGGCAGTGAGTACGGCGACGCGCGCACGTCGATCGAAGGTGATTTGAATGGCGATGGCACGGCGGACGTGGCGGTGCTGTATTCACTGGAGGGGGCTGGCGGTGGCAACGGCTCGGTCGGCTATCTGGCCGCGTTCGTGCGTACGGGCGGGCAGTTGAAGCTGGCCGATACCGCCACGCTTTCCGGTGCGGCCCAAAGCCTGGAGCTGAGGGACGGCGCGGCGCATGTCGAGTTGTTGTCCCCGGGTCCGGATGATCCGGCATGCTGTCCATCGGTTGAAGAAGATGCCATGTATGTGCTTCGCGGGAGCCAGTGGCTGCAGGTCCGGGCGCAGCACTGACCTGTTACCTGCGTTGAATACCAGGGCCGCCCCGTGTGGCCCTTTTTGGTGGGAACGGCCAATGGCGCGTATCCAAATAGCAAGGTGGATCGCAGCGAAGACGACCCATCGTCACAGCCGGTGGGTCGACGTTGTCAATGCCGACACACTGCGCCGGCAGATCGATGGCCTGCTTGGGTTGGAGGAAGTAGAGAGAGGCGGGACTGGGAGCTGCTGGCCTATAGCGGATTGCCCGACTCTGGGCCGCAGCCGCAGCCGCAGCCGCAGCGTTGCGGGTCGATCAACCTGACCTCAGAACTGCACTGAGGCGCCGAAGACTCGCTTATGACGGCAGTCTTGGGTCAACCGGAGTTGCCCCGCATGCGCGGTGCGATTGCCCGCTGCCCGCCCGCCGTCAACTCTGCCGGCATCATGTCGGTGGGCAACTACGGCAACGGCGGTATGACCATCGCTGATGGTGGCAATGCGCAGGCATTCAATATTTTTGTCGGCTCCGGTGAAACCGGGGTGGGCGACATCCTCGTTTCGGGTGTAGCGGCCAACGGCATTCGCTCGGGGTTGCTTTCAGCCGGCTCGCTGTACGTTGGTGACAACAATGACTCCGTGGGCGGTCAACCAGTGAACGCTGGCCAGGGTGTGCTGACCGTGGCTGATGACGGCGTGGTCACCGCTTCACAGGTCTACATCGGCGGGCGCGGCGGCACCGGCACGGTGACTGTCCAAGGCGTCAACGCTAGCGGCCAGGAAGCGCAGTTGAACGCAGAGGACGTCGTGGTGGGCATGGACAGCAAGGGCACGCTGAACATCATTGATGGTGGCTCGGTCACGGATCGCTCGACAATCGTGGGCTACGACTATGGCTCGACCGGCTCAGTTCTCGTCTCTGGCACGGGCTCCTATCTCGACACGGGCTCCCAGCTCGATCCGAACGGCCTCCTCATCGGCCGGAGCGGCCAAGGCACGCTGGTCGTGGCCGACGGTGCCACGGTGATGTCGCCGACGATTGAGCTTGCCGAATACGCGGACGCCATCGGCCGGTTGGACATCGGCAATGGTGGGCTGGCCGGCACCCTGGATACTGCCAGCATCACCGGCGGCGCTGGCGTGGCTTCGGTCGACTTTAACCACAGCGATGACATCGACTTCGCACCGGTCCTGAGCGGCCGCCTGGGCGTTTACAAGTCGAACTCGAGCACCACCACGCTGTCGTCGGTCAATGACTACGTTGGTCCCACCGCTGTGCAGGCCGGCACGCTGTAGGCCGGCATCGCCGGTGCGTTCAGCGCCGCATCCGACTACACCGTGGACAACGGCGCAACCCTGAACCTGAACGGATTTGATCAGACCCTTGCGTCACTGGGCAACAGCGGCACGGTGGCGTTCCACAACGCCGACACTCCGGTGAGCACCACGTTGACGGTTGCCGGCGACTACGTGGGCAACGGCGGCACCCTGCTGATGAACACCGCGCTGGGCGATGATACCTCGGCCACCGACAAGCTTGTGGTGGAAGGCAATACCAGCGGCAACAGCTTCGTGCAGGTGCGCAACGCTGGCGGCGCCGGCGCGGCTACTGACAACGGAATCGAGCTGATTCACGTGGGCGGCACCTCCGATGGCGTATTCGAGCTGCAGGGCCGCGCGGTGGCTGGCCTGTACGACTACCAGCTGCAACAGGGCGGCAGGAACACCCCGGCTGATGGCAACTGGTACCTGCGCTCGGAAGTGGTGCCGACCCCGCCGGTTGACCCGGTCGACCCGCCGGTCGATCCGGTCGATCCGGTTGATCCCGTCACCCCGCCGGTCGATCCGGTCGATCCGGTCGATCCGGTCGATCCGGTTGATCCGGTCACCCCGCCGGTCGATCCCGTCGATCCGATCGATCCGGTCACCCCGCCGGTCCAGCCGGAACAGCCTGACGTGCCGACCCCGGTGCTGCGTCCGGAACCGGCTGCCTATCTGGGCAACCAGGTCGCTGCCCTGCGCATGTTCCAGCACACCATGCACGACCGCGTGGGTGAGCGGGGCCTGGGTGCACCGGAAGACGGCAAGGGCTACACCACCTGGAGCCGCGTGCAGAGCCACAAGCTGGATGCCGGCACCGTCGGCGGGCAGATCGACATCGACACCACCGCCACCGTGGTGCAGATGGGCGTGGAGAAGCAGTTCACCGTGGGCGAAGGCCGCATCCATGCCGGTGTGATGGGCGGCTACGGCCGTGCCACCACCGACGCCAGCTCTACTGTGACCGATCACCAGGCGCGCGGCGAAGTGAAGGGCCGCAACCTGGGCGTCTACGGCACGTGGTTCCAGAATACGGACGGCCCGGAAGGACTGTACGTGGACGGTGCGGCGCAGTACGGCAGCTTCAGCAACACGGTCAACGGCGACTACCTGGGCCGCGAAGAGTACGACTCGCGCGTGCGTACCGCGTCCGTGGAAGCGGGGCACAGCTTCAAGATGCACGAGGGCGAAAGCACCGGTGTGTACATCGAGCCGCAGGCACAGGTGATCTACAGCGACTTCAGCAGCGACGATGTCCGCGAGCAGAACGGCACGCTGGTGCAGAGCCGCAAGGCCGGTGGCACCACCACCCGCCTGGGTGCGCGTATCTACACCCGTCCGTTGAACAGCGAACACAACCGCGTGCAGCCGTTCGTGACCGCGAACTGGTGGTCCGGTGGCAACGGCGCGACTATCGCCATGGACGGCGAAAGCCTGAGCCGCGATCTGCCGAAGGACACCTATGAAGTGAAGGCCGGTGCGCAGCTGGAGCTGGGCAAGGGCTGGAGCGGCTGGGGCCAGCTGGGCTACCAGACCGGCAGCGGCGGCTTCCGCGACGTGGGTGCACAGATCGGCGTCAAGCTGAGCTGGTAAGCGACTGGATCCCGTCAGTGAAAATGTAGGGCCGCAAGGAAACGTGCGGCCCAACTTTTGACTCTGCCTAAGCATTCACAGGGGTGAGGGGGGGCAGAGGGCTTCGTCCTCAGAACAAATGGTAAGGCTGGATATTTACTGGAATCTACATCGCGGGACCGTAGCAACCCAGAGGTGTGTGTGATTCCGGAGTATCCGCGGACCTGATCAATCGGCGCATAAAGCGGCGCTAAGTGGCGAGAAAATTTGCTCGGGTTTGGGAGTTGCCCAGTATTTCTGCGACTTGGGCATGCGGATTATGAGTGCCGGTTACAGAGAGCAGATGCTCTCTGTAACCGGTACTCGGAATCCGCTTTTTTTTCTTTGCTACAGGCTGCCGCACGCCGTATACGTCGGCGTCGTAACGAGGCAGCGGATACGACGCAGCTGACCTTCACCATGAACCGTGACTTGCCTATTGCGCACTAGCCAGGCCACGGCGCGGGAAAAACGCGCCGGCTGCAGACCTGCCATCCGCTGCACCTCTTCGAGGAACGACTCGTCGCTGGAGCGCAGACGACGTGCATTCCATACCGACTCCAGGACCTGTCTGGCATCGTCGGCTTGGGTCGCTATGCGGGGCGCACGCGCGTTGCCTGCTGTACTCACCTTCTGGCTGGGAGCAGCGCGCACTGCCTCGACAAACACCAGGTAATGCTGGGTGAGTGACCACTCTATGATCGTCCAGGCACGCTCCACCATCTCCAGGCTGATCTGGCCTGCCTCTCCGCACACAACGTGGAAAACCGCCGCCAGGCGCAGTGTGTTCTCCCAGGCCCGGGAGACCGACGGCCCAATCGCCTTGTAGTGAGCAGGGCAGAAGTGCTTGATCTGTTCCTTCAGCATCCGCATTCGCACGGCAGCATCCTTGCTCAGCTCGACCATCGCCCGCGGGCTATCACCAGGACAGCCCTGCGCTTGGTCGACCAACTCCTTGAGGGCGGCCTGTAGGCGGTCGTTGTGCTTCGTCCCGATGCTGCGGGGGCTCATCGCGGGCTGCGGGGCCGGAAAGCGATCCATGTCGTAACAAGCCAGCAGGAAGCGCGGCCACAGACCCTGCTCGTACGTCTTCCCACGATCCTTGATCAGATCTTTGTAGAAGAGCAACGGCTGAATCCGAAAGCTGATGCATAAGCGAGCATCCAATGCGGTGCGGCTGGCGCCCTTTACGATGCGCTCGATTGGCGGATCGCCGCTCCAGAGCTGAGACAGGATGGCGTCAAGGTCGAGCATCATCCGAATGAAGCGCTGGCCCTCTTCGAGCTGGAGGGAGCAGGCCTTGCCGATGCCATGCAGGCGGTCCATGAGTGCCGGCAGAGTGATCTCCTCTAGGATCAGGCCATCGTTGGTCTTCGCCGGCTGAGCCGAGGCGAGTTGCCGCCTGAGCCTTTCCTTGGTGTCCTCCTTGAAAGCCTTGAAGAACTGGATCATGGACTGACCTTTGCCGGCACCGGAGCGGGCCAGCGCAGCAGTGAAGATCGAGGTCGGCATGGTGCGGCCATCGAAGCCGCGCACGTCGTGACGAAGGGAGACGGCCAAGCTCGCTACCGCAATGGCGTCGGTGAGAAGCACCTCGGCGGGAGCTTCGGTAATCCGGCCGATCTCGCAGGCGGCGTCGTACATCAGGTCCGGTAGTGCGTCGATGGGGCAGGATGAACGGAAGGTCGTAAACATAGTGGTTATCAAAGAATTGTTGGAAGAGGTCAGGGGCTGAGCCAGGCCGGATAGACGCTGCGGGTACCGCTGAGCGCTCGCTTGACCTCACGCAGGCTGTCGTCGTCCTTGCGCGGGGCCCCACCGGCGTGCTTCTGATTCGCCCGCAGCTTGCTCCGCCGGAAGTTCTGCTGCTTGCCGCTGGTCGCTTTCAGCACGCAGTCGCGCTTGGTCATGTAGTGGAGCGCAGCACGAATCCCAATAAGCTTTTTGATGTCTTTGGTAGACACGGTACCCAGCCCGTTGAACTTGTATTCGTGACGGCGGGTATAGCAGTTGAAATAGCTTGCCCGGTTGCCTCCGACCAGTTTCATCCATGTCTCGCCTATGATCTGGCTATAAAAGCAGGCGTTGCTATGGCGATGGCCATCCACAAAGAACATGCAGTGCCAGTGCATTCCCCGGTGGATTCCGTTCTCGCGCTTGTAGATGCCACCCAGAAAACGCGGCACAATGCGGCCATCATGCAGCAGGCGCTGGAGTCGGGCGGCATAGCGGTCCGCTTCACGGGTGAAGCCCCAGGCTTGTTGCCCCGGGCGCAAATACAGATCCACGCGCAAGACCAGCAGTTTGGTGCGGCCAGCAAAAAGATGCTGGACGTACTTGCAGGCGCTCCGGAAATTCGCATCGGCCTGGCGGGTGTAATCGTGCCAAGCGAACTTGAATTTGCGGCTCGCACTGACCCGGCGGACAAAGGCAACCAGGCGCTGGATCGCACGAAGGGCAGCCGTATCACGCTCATCAGTCGGTATTAATTCACCCTCAGCCAGCCAAAAACTGATGTCGGCTGCCCAGCGCTTCATGGCCCGGAGCATGACAGTAATGACAGGGCTGAACTGATGGTCTGCATAGTCGTTGATCCAGTGGGGCTGGTCACTGCCCTGATTCAGGAACAAGTTGCAGCACCCGCGGACAGTAGTGCCCAGCTTGGTCAGCCTATAGGCGGGTTGCCCCTTCGTGATACGGCTGCGCGTGGGTATGACTGCGCGCGCAGTAGAGTCGGTAATAGTCCCTTGGAGCCTGGACAGGGACTTCAGCAAGATGCTGAGCCCACGCTCCTTGAACAAGTCAGCTCTGTTGGTGAGCGCAGGATATTGGAGTAGTCCGCTATCAGACATTTCCTCGTACAGTTGCTCTTGGGCACGGAGCAGTGATACCTGGGCCTTGGAGGGCTCACCAAGCGACGGAATATTTTTGGCGCGGAGTTGGTCGTCGGGCATGGTCTGTCATTGCAGGCACGAATCTGGGTCGGGCTACAAAGTCCTCGTTTATAAAAATACTATTGGGGATGTCGAAATCCTGGATCGGACTTAGACGTTCGGGCGTGCCAGAGGTCAATTGTCGGCTGCTCGGGTTACAAGATGCGGTGCGCGTATCGGCTCTGTATGTCGAGTGATCCTTGGCGTGAAGCTATTATGGGTTCTTCGTATGTTTCTTATTTAACACTTATTACTTATTGAATATATATCCGCAACTAAGTAGCGCCTTATGGCTGCATTTGCAATGCGGATATGGGGGGGTATAATTGGTGATATTCGTCGGCAGAGTAATTAGCCCTCTGTCGAGTTAGCGTTTGCGATTAGACGGCGTGGGCGCGGTCCTCCATCCAGGTATGGACTTCGCTGGCGAGCCAGCGAACAGCGCGGATGCCCATCTGGCGCTGCTTGGGAAACAGGCCAGCGGCGACGTAGTTGTATATGGACGAGCGGCTCAGGCCAGTGATTTCGCAGACCTGGGCCAGGCGCAGATAGTGGTCTTGGGAATAGACGCGCATTGGAGTGCTTTGAGTGGCGCCACGACGCTGTGGACGATTTGCAGTCTGCGCCACACATTCACCATCGTCGAACTCGCTGTTGGAGAGTTAGAACTCTCCACTCGTTCGAGAACAGACTGCCAATGGTCTCGGGCGGATAGGCCCTCTCCGAGCAGCGCGTGCTCAGGGGGGGGGGCACAGCCACCTCTCCTACGGGTTAATTCGACGGTGTCCACTGCCGTCCATGATCAAAATCGAGCCTGCGACGGAGTTCACCTGACAGGAGAGCTCTGGGAAGCTACCATCTGCGTATTCATCTTTGTGGGGCTGGTATGTCTACGCTTGAGCCATCTGAAGGGACCGCCGCTCGCGGTGGGAGGCCAGTTAGAACGAATCCGCTACCTGCGCCGGGGTCAACTGATCAATGGGTGCAACGTGTCGTGCTGTTGGACGACGTCAAAGACGAGATCGCGTCGTTTGAGGCTGACCCGATCGACTTCCTCCGAAGGCGTAAGATCCCGCTCTACGTAAGGCTGGACACCGCTAGTCATATCGCTTACGTATATAAGAGGGTCGGGGACTTCATTGCCGTGACCTTTGATCCGTCCCTGAGCTTTTTTAAGCTTAGTGCGAAGAATATAGCCGACCTGCAGCGCACCAATTTCTTTGCCAACTGCATCAAATTCGAGCATGGCGGACTGGTCGAGGCAGACGGTGATGAGGTTATTGCTCCCGGCTACTGGCGCGTCCCATTTATTACAGGCTATGTGGTGAGTAAGGCCGAAATGCTCGATTTCGAAAGAAACAGTACATTCAATGATGGGCGCCCGGTATGGTCGGAGCAGGCAGTTGACCTCCCTATCAGTCTGGGTAACGTGTATCTGGAAGAGATTGATCTGTTGGCCATCCGACGGGAGCATTTGCCCGCTCTTATGGAATTCCCTGAGCGCTTCAATGAGGTGGGGCATGCCATTCGACTGATGTATCGAGCTGCTTACGAACTGAATGTTGAGAATAAGCTCAAGGAGGACGTGTTGATGCGTCTCAGTATTGACGGTGGCAGCGTCTTCAAGGTCAAGCGGCTGGAAGAAGCTTCGAAGTTCATTAAACAGAAGGTTCGCCGTACTGCGGGCGGCAGTAAAGACCGACCAGCTGATGGGAAGATTTCGTTTGGCACTCTAGAGGAGCGGGCGCTAGGTGGTAAGAAATTCCTTTTTCAGGAATTTATCAGTCCAGGGCTACGCTCCCTGATCGTCGCAGCGACTTGGTGGAGCCATTATTCAAAAGAGCCTGATGCCGAATTCGGGCCTCACGTCCTGAAGGCTTGCCTGCATCAAATGGGCTTCAGCAGGACCGAGTTGCCTCATTTGGTAACGATCATTGTTGGCCATACCAAATGGCGCAACGTTGGCATGGCAGCTTGGTTGGACCAGTCCTTTGCCTCGGGTAGGCTTGCAAAGTATCCGTGATGTATAGAGCTTCATGTGTCCAGCGAGAGAGCTTTTTGCCGGGCGCTGGCTGCCCGCACGTCAGTGCCTTCACAGGAGCCTAGGAGGACTGTGAAGCATTTTTTTCAGCCTGCGGACAGACGAAGTCTCCCCAGGCCTGCATCATTGGCCGCCGTTGCTCCAGTAAGTCAGTTCGGTGATAGGCCGCCTCCACCTGGCTTTTGAGAGTATGAGCCAGGGCGCGTTCGGCGAGGTCGCGGGCGTAGCCCTTCTCGCTACTCCAATCACGGAAGCTGGAGCGGAACCCGTGGGCTGTTGCCACCCGATCCTTTGTGTCGCTGGGGGTCTCCAGTCGGCGCAACAATGCAGTCAGCGTCATATCTGACAGAACCGTCCGGGCCCGGATAGATGGGAAGACCAGCTCTGCGTGTCTACCCGCCTGCGCCTTGAGCAATGTGAGGGCTTGCTCAGAGAGTGGGACTCTATGGATTTGCTGGGCTTTCATCCGTTCAGCTGGAACTGCCCAGACGCCATTACTAAGGTCTACTTCATCCCAAGTCATAGCGCGGACCTCGCCGGAGCGGGCGGCTGTCAGAATCAGGAACAGCAGGGTGCGTCGGGTGACATCGAGCTCGCCGGCACTAGCCAGCTCGGCGGCCACAAACTTCGGTACTTCCGGCCATGGCATGGCCGGCTGGTGTTCTTGGCGGATGGTCTTGCTCGGTTGTAGGGGTAGCAGGTGGTTGACCACGTCCACCGGGTTGGCCTGGTTGAAGCCATGCGCCCAGCCCCATGCCATCACCGCGTGGAGGCGCTGCTTGACCCGGGAGGCCGTCTCGGCTTTTTCGAGCCAGATAGGACGCAACACATCGGCTATGTGCCTGGGTTGAAGCTGATCCATGGGCATGGAGCCGATCTTCGGAAGGGCGTAGTCGACTAGGGTGTTGATCCATTGTTGGGCGTGCTTGACGTTCCTCCATCCCGGCTTCATTTCCGTGTGAACCTGCTCCGCGGCCTGCTGAAAAGTCGGCATTTCAGGCTTGGCCGCCTCGCCGGCCTTGTTGACCAGGGGGTCTTGCCTGATCGCGATCTGCTCGCGCATCTCGCGGGCCAGCTTGCCTGCCAAGGCGATGCCGACTTGCGGATAAGTGCCCAGACCGGCGTTTCGCCGTTTTCCAGTCACAGGGCTGACATAGCGCAGCACCCACTTGCCTTCGCCCTTTCGGGTAGCTGACGGCAGGAGAGTCAGGCCGGTTACCCCGCCGTGGGCTATGGCTGGGGTGCCCGGGATAATGCTCCGTGCTTTGACGTCGGTAAGAAGTGTCATGCGATCTTTGGGGATCTTGGTGTGCCATCCAGTATGCCATTCTGGCGTGGTTGATTGTGGAGATTTCTGGACCTGTTCGGATCAAGGAGGCCGTTAGAGCTTTTACGGTAAAGGGATATTTCGGCTGTCATGTACTTTTATGGACGATTCTGGAGGTTGGTAAGGCAGACCCCCTCTCCGCCAGATACAAAGAAAAAGGGCTGCCCACCGGGCAGCCCTTTTTCTTTGTATCTGGCGCGGGATGCGACGGCGCTGTGCGCCGTCGCCCCAAACGCTGCTGTGCAGCGTTTGGGCCCGTCCCTTTGCCTGCCTCTCCCCGCCCCTGTCGGGGCAGCCCCTCAACAGAGGGGCTTGTTGCTCCAGAAAGGATGTGTGGGGTGAAGCGGACGGAAGAGCAGGGGAAGGGCGGGGAAGGGAGGCCGCGGCGGGTGGGGTTCTGGTGGGCGACGCAGGCGGTCCGTTCGGCGTGGATTGAATGCCGGGTCCGTTAAACTGGCGGCCTCACGTAACGGATGGCCCCCATGACCGCTGAAATCCTTGTTCCCGTGTCCTTTGGCGAGCTGCTGGACAAGATCTCGATCCTGCAGATCAAATCCGAGCGCATCGACGATGCGGCCAAGCTGGCCAACATCCACGCCGAGCTGAGCGCGCTGGACAAGACCTGGATGGCGCACCCGGCCGCGGTGAAGGACATCGCGCGCCTGCGTGCCGACCTGAAGGCGGTCAACGAGCGCCTGTGGGACATCGAGGACAACATCCGCCTGCAGGACAAGGCGCAGGCCTTCAACGAGGACTTCGTTGCGCTGGCCCGCAGCGTGTACCTGCAGAACGACGAGCGCGCCCGCATCAAGAAGGCCATCAACCTGGCGCTGGGCTCGAGCTACGTGGAAGAAAAGTCGTACAAGGATTACGCGGCCCGGTAATGCCGGCCGCTGGCCGGCAACCCCGCATCGCCTTACGTCGGAGGACGTCGCCGGCCAACCGATTACCCGGGCCGGTGATCGGCCACGTAGCGCTCGAACGCCGCAATCCCGTCCTCCACCGTGATCAGCTGCATCACGTCGTCGAACTCGACCTTCGCGCCCCACTTCAGTTCGCTGGCCGGCTTGCCCAGGAATCTGCGCGCGGCGTCGTCGTAGCGGTCCACGCAGTAGCGCCGGTCGGAGTAGGGGCCGCTGCGGTGCGGGTTGCTGGCCGCGTGCAGGCCCAGCACCTTGGTGCCCATGGCGTTGGCGATGTGCATCGGGCCCGAGTCCGGGGTCATCACCAGCGCGGCGCGTGCCAGCAGCGCCGGCAGCTGCTTCAGCGTGTCCTTGCCCACCAGGTCCAGCGCCGGGGTATCCAGCTGGGCCAGGATGGCATCGCTCATGTCGCGCTCCAGTTCACTGCGGCCCCCGCACAGCACCACCCGCCAGCCGCGCGCGGTGGCATGGTTGGCCACGGCGGCGTAGCGGTCGGCGTACCAGTTGCGGCGCACATGGCTGGAGCAGGGCGAGATCATCAGCACCGGGCGGCCATCGTCCTGCCACTGCGCCTGCGCCCATTCCACCGCGGCAGGCGGCACCGCCAGATCCCAGCTGACCTGCTGCTGGACGATGCCCAGCGGCTCGCTGAAGCTGCCGATCGCGTCCAGCACGTGGATGCCGGGGCGGTCGGGAATGCGTTCGTTGATGAAAAGCCCGTGAAGGTCCTTCGAGCGTGCCTTGTCGTAGCCGATGCGGCGCACGGCCGGCACGAACGCCGACAGCACATTGGCGCGGAAGGCCACCTGCATCTGCAGCAGCGCCTCGAAACGGCCGGGCGGGAAGGTCGCCTTCAGCGCGCGCATGCCGGCCACGCCGGTCTTCTTGTCGTAGGGGTGGAAGACCACGCCGGGCAGGCCGTCGAGCAGTTTGTGCCCGGCCTTGTCGATGATCCAGTGCAGCGGCGTGCCCGGCCTGGCCTGCTGCAGGGTCCGCACCAGCGGCACCACGTGGGTGACATCGCCCAGGGCGGACAAACGCAAAAGACACAAGGAAGAGGACGTTGGTGCCATGGTGTTGTTAGACTCGAAGGAATGGTCGCATTCGACGCCAATGAAGCGCTGACGCCCTGCCGTGATGGACGCGGACTGGGTGCCATTCTGTTCGACCGCGAACGGCTGCGGCAAGCCGAGATCGAGTTGTTCTCGCCGGCCCACTGGGCCGAGCGGGCGCGGCCGGTCGGCGATGGCGGCCGCGGCGGCGCCTGGTTCGTCGATGCGCCGTTCGGCCAATGCGTGCTGCGCCAGTACCTGCGCGGCGGCAGCGACAAGGCGCGGTTGGCGTCCAATGCCCACCAGATCAACCAGGCCATGGACATCCGCAACAACGCCCTG
>LNAP01000703.1_pt1 | contig 36828 bp, 35 predicted proteins | sample 602601 | NCBI WGS metagenome assembly LNAP01 (sample SAMN02440304, study PRJNA202911) | soil metagenome | biome: Subtropical and temperate rainforests or woodlands; isolation source: soil samples (1 kg each in a 20% v/v slurry with milli Q water) were... ... | reverse complement strand
GCCGCGCTGGTGACCTGCGGCTGCGCCCGGCTTGATTTCGCCGACGGCAGCCACGGCATCCTGGTGGCGGCGGCCGAGCCGGTCGGCCGGGCGATGCCGCTGGTCGAACGGCTGCAGCGCCTGGTCCAGGGCATCGACATGCCGATCGCGGCGTTCGCACGCGACGGCATGTTCCTCGGCGCCAGCGACGCCGCGCGTTCGCTGCTCGGTTTCCGCAATCTCTCCGAGGCCGGCCTCGACGATGCGCTGAGCGATGCGCTGAAGCAGGGCCGCGTCGAGACCCCGATCGGCATCGGCCACATGGTGCTGCAGCGCGTCGGCAGCGGCGCCGATGTCGGCCTTGTCGCACTAATCGCAGTCGGCGCCAGCGCTGCCGAACACATCAGGCCTGTTGCACCCGTAGAGCCCGAGCCTGCCCCGGCCGAACCGGTGCCCGAAGCCAGCGAGCCGGCGCCGGAGCTGACGAGCGCCCCTGTCGCGGATCCGCCCACACAAGATTACGAGCAGCCTGCGATGTCAGGCGAAGCGCCGGCCGAATTTGCGTTGATCGAGGAATTCAGGGAAGCACCTGACGGGGAAGCCGACCCCGTCGTTGACGATCCGCCCGAGCCTGAGACAGAGCCTGAACCTGACCTACAGGACGTGTTGCAGCTCGACACGCCCCATGTCGAAGCATCGCCCGTTCAGGCAACGGAGCAGCCGACGGCCGATCTCGAAGTACATGAGCACGAACCTTCGCCTTTGATAGAAGCCGTGGCCGATGAGCCGATCGTGCCACCCGCCGAACAGCCGTCGGCGGCTGAGCCATCCCGGCCGGCGATCGCATCCGAGCCCGTCAAAATGCCGTCATGGCTCGACGAGCCGATACGAAGCGCGCGCCGGCACCCGCTGCGCTTCATGTGGCAGATGGATGCCGAGGGCCGCTTCTCGCTCGGCTCCGATGAGTTCACCCGCCTGATCGGCACGCGCACCGCCGCGGGCTTCGGGCGGCTGTGGAGCGAAATCGCCGACGTATTCGGGCTCGATCCCGAAGGCCGCGTGCTCGAGGCGGTCGCCACCCGCAATACCTGGAGCGGCATCACCTTGAGCTGGCCGGTCGACGGCGGCGGCCGATTGCCGGTGGAATTATCGGGGTTGCCGATCTACGATCGCGCCCGGAATTTTGCCGGTTACCGCGGCTTCGGTGTTTGCCGCGACCTCGACGGCCTGGCGCGGCTCACCGCGTTGCGCCGTTATGAACTTTTCAGCGATGCGCCGGCCCCGCAGACGCTTTCGGCCGGCGTCGTTCCGGCGGGTCCGGTTTCGGACTTGCCTGCATTGCCCGTGACCGAGCCCGTTGCAGAATCGCCCGCTGCGTCCGGTGCCGCGTCCTCCGATACGCCCGAATCGCCTGCGCCAATTGCGTCCGAGACTTCACCACAAACCGATCTGGAACCCGCCGTGGAAACGCCCAAAAACGTCCTGCCGTTTCGGCCGATCAGCGAACCGAAGCCGCCGGCACTGACGCCGGTGGAGAACAGCGCGTTCGACGAACTGGCGCGGCAATTGTCGGCGCGGCTCGACAGCGAGTACGGCGCGCCCGCGACGCCGCCTGAATCTGAAGCGACTGACGCGACCGACACGGTCGAAGCACTTGACGAGCCGCCGGCTATCGAAGCGCCGGCTGCGCCGGAGATGCCCGAACCGGCGAGCCCGCCGCCTGCAAGCCCGCCTCCTGAATGGCTGGCGCCACCCGCCCTCCCCGCGCGCGGCGACGCCCGGCGCGACAAGGCGCTGCTCGATCTGCTCCCCGTCGGCGTGCTGATCTACCGGCTGGACCGGCTGCTCTATACCAATTCGGCGTTTCTCGCACGCATCGGCTATCCAAGCCTGCAAGCGCTGGAGGAGGCCGGCGGTCTCGATGCGCTGTATGTCGAGCCCGGCGTCTCGAGCGCCAGCAGCACCTCCGATACCGGCACGCCGGTGACGATCTCCGCCAGCCATGCCTCGGAAGCGAATGCGCCGCCGCTGGCGACCGATGCGCGCCTGTACACGATTTCCTGGGACGATGATTCCGCGCTGGCTCTGATTTTTTCGGGCGCAGCGATCGCAAGTTCCGAAATCGCCGCCGCGATCGCGCCGGTGGTCCCCGCGTCAGAACCATCGGCCGTCGGCCACGCCAATGCCGAGGAGCTCGGCGCGATCCTCGACACCACGGCCGAAGGCATCCTGATGTTCGACGCCGAGGGTAACATCCATGCGTGCAACCGCAGCGCCGAAGCGCTGTTCGGTTACGACGGCGATGAGTTCCTGCAACGCAATCTCGCCGACCTGTTCGCGCCGGAAAGCCAGCGCGCGGTGCAGGATTATCTCGAAAGCATCAAGGGCGCCGATATCGCCAGCCTGCTGGATCACGGCCGCGACGTGCTCGGCCGCGTCAGCCGCGGCGGCCTCATCCCGCTGTCGATGACGATGGGACGGACGCGTCCCGATGGTCCGAATTTCTTCGCGGTGTTTCGCGATCTGTCGCAGACCAAAAAGAGCGAAAGCGAGCTGGCGCAGGCGCAGCGGCTGGCCGATCGCGCCGCCAACGCCAAGGCCGACATGCTGGCGCGGATCAGCCACGAGGTCCGCACGCCGCTCAACGCCATCATCGGCTTCGCCGAAGTGATGATCGGCGAACGGTTCGGCTCGCTCGGCAACGAGCGCTACCTCGAATACATGAAGGACATCCGCGCCTCCGGCGAGCGCGTGATCGCCATCATCAACGACCTCACGGACCTGTCGCGGATCGAGACCGGCAAGCTCGATCTCGCCTTCACCAACCAGAACCTCAACGAGATGGTCGAGAGCTGCGTCGCGGTGATGCAGCCGCAGGCCAACCGCGAGCGGATCATCATCCGCACCTCGCTCGCGCATACCTTGCCGCCGGTGGTGGCCGACGCCCGCGCGCTGCGCCAGATCACGCTGAACCTGATCGGCAATTCGATCCATCTCGCCAATGCCGGCGGCCAGGTCATCGTCTCCACCGCGCTGTCGGATTTCGGCGAGGTGATGCTCCGCGTCCGCGATACCGGCCATGGCCTCAACGACAATGAAGTCGCCGCCGCCATGGAGCCGTTCCGGACCCAGGCGCCCTCGGACCAGGCCTCCGACAGTTCCGGGGTCAGCCTGTCTTTGACAAAGGCGCTGGTCGAAGCCAACCGCGCGCAATTCAACATCAAGACCGGACCGCGTTCGGGCACGCTGATCGAGGTGGTGTTCTCGCGCGCGGTGGCGCGGGCGTGAGACCGTTCAGCTGCGCCGGAACAGGCTGAACTGAAAGCTCTGTGCGGAATCCCAGGGCGTGCGGTGCTGCTGCTGCATGGTCTCGACAAGCTCAAAACCTTCGCCCAGCGTTTGCGCGAGACTCGCGGCGTCATAGCGCGCGACGGGCAGACCGCTGCAGCGCTCAGGACCATCCAGCGCGAAGGTCGCGATGATCGCATGGCCGCCGGGCTTGAGCGCCTGTTGGAGCCGCGACAGGTAAGCCGCGCGATCCTGCGCATCGATAAGAAAGTGAAACGTGGCCCGGTCGTGCCAGATGTCGTAGCAGCGAGGCGGCTGCCACGTCGTCACGTCACCGACGATCCATTCGACATTTGAGGCCTCATCGCCAAGCCGGGCCCTGGCAGTGTCGAGCGCCGCCGCCGACAGATCGAGCACCGTGACATCCCGGAATCCCATCTCGATCAGCGCATCGACCAGCCGTGACGCTCCGCCGCCAATATCGATGACCGCCGACGCGGATGTCGCTCCCGCTCGCCCGATAAGGTCCAGCGAAGCGGCCGGGGTCTGCTCAAACCAACTGACTTCGTTGTCGCGCTTGCTGACGTAGACGTTCTGCCAATGGCCCTGGCGGCTTTCGGAACCCATGGGGTATATCCTCCTCACTCGGCAGGTTCAGGAATACGTCGAGGCTCCTCGCTCGGATTGCCAGCGGCTGCGGGCCGAACGTCGAGGTATTTGTCGCTCGGCAACCCAAAGCCCTTGGCCATTCCGAAGATCGCCGGGATCACGATCAGGGTCAGCAAGGTTGAGGAGATCATGCCGCCGATCATCGGCACTGCAATGCGCTGCATGATCTCCGAACCGGTGCCGGTGCTCCACATGATCGGCAGCAGTCCCGCCATGATGGCGACCACCGTCATCATCTTCGGCCGCACCCGCTCCACCGCGCCCACCATGATGGCGTCGTAGAGATCGCCGCGCGTCAGCGCGCGGCCCTCGATGTCGCGCCGCGCCTTGATCTCGGCCAGCGCGTGATTGAGGTAGATCAGCATCACCACGCCGGTCTCGGCCGCAACGCCGGCGAGCGCGATGAAGCCGACCACGACGGCGACCGAAAGATTGAAGCCGAGCCACCACATCAGCCAGAGCCCGCCGACCAGCGCGAACGGCGTCGCCGAAGTCGCCAGCTGGCTCCTGGGCACTTGCGGAGCAGCCGGCGCGAGGACGCGACGAAAATGCCGAGTGCAACCCGCCGCGTCATGACACTTGTTTTCGTTTTCATTGGATACTCCTCCCATCTCAAATATTTGCCATCTCAAATATTTGCCGGCTCTATTTGCCCTTCTGCATCTTGGTGATGGTGATGCCCGCAGCGGCTCTTTCAGCTTCGAACTTCACCTTGTCGCCGACTTTCACCTGCTTGAGCATCGCTGGATCCTGCACGCGGAAGACCATCGTCATGCCGTCCTCCTCCATGTCGAGGTTCTTGATGGGACCGTGCTTGAGGGTGATCTTTCCGGCCGCTTCGTCGATCTTCTTGACCTCGCCGTTAACGGTGGATGCCTGTGCAAAGGCGATGCCGGCGCTGAGCAGAAGCGATGTTGACATGATCGCTGCACTGAATTTGTTGGCCTTCATGGTTGGTCCTTTCTCTGATTGCGATCTATCGACTGCTACTTAACGACCACTTTGCCGATCATTCCGTATTCCCGATGGTTCGGGATCAGGCATGAATATTCAAACGTTCCGGCCTTCGAGAACTTCCAGAGGATCTCTCCGGACTTCTTGGCGCCGAGACGCAGGCCGTTGGGCTCGTCGTGCTCCATGTCGGGATTCTTCTTCATCGCCTCGCCGTGCTTCAGGTTTTCCGCCTTGGTCGCGAGCAGGAATTCATGCGCCTCCGTGCCGACGTTGCGGATGACGAAGCGGATCTGCTCACCGCGTTTGACTTCGATAGTCGCCGGCGAGTAATCCATTTCGCTCATAAGGACGACGATCTCGCGCGCCGGCTTCTTGGGGTCGCCCGGCTCGCCGGCCGAATATCCGCCGCGCTGTTCGTGCGCCGCGGCGGCTGCCGTGTAAGCCATTCCAGCCAGCAGAACGCCGCAACCGACATGCTTTCGTATCTTTTTCATTTCAGTTTTCCATCTTTATTGGTGTCGAGTATTTCGATGTGGGTCGTGCCTACATCCCCTTCATTCCTTTCATGCCCTTCATGTCCATGGGCTTCGCTCCCCTGTCTTTTGTGGTTTTCTCTTTCGCACCGGTCTGACGCGGCGGTTCGCTTTGCGGCGCATCGATTTCGTATGCAACCGTGCCTTGGGGAAACTTGTAGGGACCGGGGTCCTTGTAGTCGTCGCGCGCAAGCCCTTCGCGAATCTTTACCACCGTGAACATCCCGCCCATTTCGATCGGGCCGAACTGCCCGGTCCCGGTCATCATCGGCAGCGTGTTGTCGGGTGCCGGCATTTCCATGTCGCCCATCGCCATTCCCGTCGATCCCATCACCATGGCGTCGGGCGCCAGCTTGCCGACGGCCTTCGCGAGATCCTTCCTCGAAACACCGATGAGATTTCTGACGTCGTGGCCCATCGCGTTCATCGTGTGATGCGACTTGTGGCAATGGAGCGCCCAGTCACCGGGATTGTCGGCCGTGAAATCGAAAGCTCGAACGGCTCCCACCGGCACGTCGGTCGTCGTCTCCGGCCACTGCGCGCTCACGGGGACCCATCCCCCGTCCGTGCAACTCACAGCAAACTTATGGCCGTGCAGATGGATCGGATGATTGGTCATGGTGAGGTTGCCGATCCGCACGCGCACGCGGTCGCCGAGCCGCACGGCCAGCGGATCGATCCCAGGAAACACGCGGCTGTTCCATGTCCACATGTTGAAGTCGGTCATCTCGGTGACCTTCGGCAGATACGTGCCGGGATCGATAAGATACGCACTCATGATGAAGACGAAGTCGCGGTCCACAGGACGGAACGTCGTGTCGCGCGGATGCACAACAATCATTCCCATCATGCCCATTGCCATCTGGACCATTTCGTCCGAGTGCGGGTGGTACATGAACGTTCCGCTGTGCTTCATCTCGAATTCGTAGACGAAGGTCTTGCCGGGCTTGATGTGCGGTTGAGTGAGTCCGCCGACGCCGTCCATGCCGCTCGGCAAGAGGACGCCATGCCAATGAACTGTTGTATGTTCGGGCAGCTTATTGGTGACGAAGATGCGAACCTTGTCGCCTTCAACCGCTTCTATGGTGGGACCCGGCGCCTGACCGTTGTAGCCCCAGAGATAGGCCTTCATGCCTTCGGCGAACTCGCGCTCGACGGGTTCTGCAACGAGGTGAAATTCCTTCCAGTCGCCATTCATCCGCCACGGCAGCGTCCAGCCGTTCAACGTGACCACCGGATTGTAGTCGGGTCCGCTCGACGGCCGGAGCGGCGGCTGCATCGTCGCCTTCTCCATAATCGGCGCCTCCGGGATGTTTGCCGCCTGCACGCGTCCGCTGATCGCCGTAGCGCTGGCGAGCGCGGTTGCGGTGCCGAGGAAGTTTCTTCGCGACAACATGGGTCTCTCCATTTCAGTGTCCTCCGCCGCCGGATGCCTGTGCGGTCGTCGAGGATCTCGTTCCGGGTTGGGTATCGGCGCTGCCCCCGCCGTTGACGGCTGTCTTCAATTCGGACTGTGCGAGCCAAAAGTCGCGCTTGGCTTCGATGGCTGCGCGCAACGCCGCGATCCGCTGCCTCGCTTCCACCAGCAACGCGAACACGTCGACCTGCATGCTGCTGAAGCGAAGTTGCATCTCATCCGAGATGATCTTGCGAAGCGGCAGCACCTCGCGCTGGTAGTGTCCCGCGATGTCATAGTTCGAACGGTAGACCCGGAATGCATCGCGTGCTTCCGAGCGCACGTTCACCGCCTTTTCGGTCAGACGATTGAATGCCTGATTGTAAGTTTCCGTGGCCTGCCGGACGCGCACCTCGCCACCGTCGAAAATCGGAATCTGGAACTGGATGTCGAAACCCCGTTCCCGGAATGGAGGGCCTTCCGGATCCTGGGTTTTCCTCTCGATCCCGGCAACATCGAGAAGCGTGACGAAACGTGTCGCCTGTGTGAGGTTGAGCGATTTCGCCAGCGCACCCAATTCGATGCGGGCAATCTGGAGATCGATACGATGTGCGATGGCATCCACTTCAATGAGCGGCAGCGATAGTGGCCGGCGCGGCAAGGTCGGCAATTTTTGCGGCAACCGGAAGCCGAGATCGCCATCCCACAAGCCAAGCAGGCGGATCAACCGCTCCCGGGAACTCGTCGCGTCCTGACGAAGCGCCGCAAGTTCGGCTGTAATCTCCGCATAAAAGACCTGTTCCCGGGCTTGGTCGAGCTTGTTCAGCGATCCAGTTTCGCCGAGTTTCAAGGCAAGCTGCGCGGTGGATTCCGCAGTCGATTTGGCGTCCGTCAGGAGGCCGACGAGTTCGTTGGCCGCGACCGCACGATAATAGGCGCGTCTGACTTCGGCTGCGAGCCGCAGCGTCTGCTCGGCAGCCCGGAGTTGTGCCTTTTGGAAGCGCTGACGGGCTATTTCCGATCGGAACGGCAGTGTCGCCAAAGCAAGGATGTCGCCGACCACCTGCCGCTCGATCTCGAGGGCGCCATTTCCGGAAATCTTCGAAATCGCGAAGGTCGGATTGGGCGGCAGGCTTTCCTCGATGAGATCGGCTTCGGCCAACGCCAACTCGTTGTACGCTGCCTGTAGGCCCCGATTGTTGAGGAGGGCGATCTGAACGGCTGTATCCACCGTCAGGCCTCGACGAAGAAGACTTTGGACGGCACCCCTGGCCCACTCTGCGTCATCGGTCGTGCGAATCGACACCACGTCCTTATTGATGGTCTCGCTGGCAACGGTGGCGACGACGTTCATTCCGCCATCGGGCGAGAAGGACGCGCATCCCGCCAGAGCAAGAGTTGAAAGAAACGCGGCCACGTACGCAGGCTTAGATCGAAGCCGGCTCGCTGGGAATCGAACGATCTTAGAATTTCGGTGCATCGTTCGCGCTCCTATTGGTCAGACTTGGGCGCCGGAGCGATGCGTTCGTTCTGCTTGCGCCACGAGGCCGGAGCGGTCGGTCGAAGGCTGGTGTAAGGAGCAATCGTCGAACGGTAGCCCACTCCAGCGACCTTGGCGTCGGGGTCCGCGGGATCGGCGCCAATGAGCGGAACAGTTTTGGGCATGCATCCTCCTAGGGTGACGGCCGCGACGGCCACTCCCGCTAGAAAGATAGGGAATCTACACCGATTGAATCGTCCCACCACCGTACGGACGGCGGCGAATCTCGCCCCAAGCTGCGCAAGCATTTTCGTTTCCTGAAATGACGATGGACCATAGGCACGCGTGCCCTCAGCGGGCGCGGCACCGCGTCGCTTCGATCAGGTCAGGAAATGGGGGGGCGGTAGAGCGTGGGAGGAGCCTTCCCGGCAACGCTCCGGTAGGTCTCGAACACGCAGCGCGACGTCGGTGCGGAGGGGCCGACGAACTCCGTTGTGCTTGCGGGCAACGCGCTGATGCAGATCATGCCGCAGCACTGCGCCCCGGGGGCCTTGTGTCCGTCGCCCGCGGGCGGAACCTGGCTATCGGCCAACTGCTTGCCGGAGCCGTGCATGTCGCCGTGATGGCCCGCTTTCGCATGGTCCTCGTGGCCGTCGTGATGAACATGCTGGACGGTGCCGGCCGTCGCTTCGTGGACATGCCCAACGCCCATGGCGTGGTCCGGATCCGTAAGGCATGGCGCCGCGAGAGCGCCGTCGGCGAACGCGAACGACAGGGCTGGCATCAACACACAAAGCATATAGATCGAGGCAAGGATCTTCCCTGCCCTCAACCGTCCTGCTCTCGTAAATCGCACTAGCATCGACGTCCGGTTTTCAATCGTCCACGTGGAATCCTTCGGGGAAGCTAAGCTCAAAGTGCACGCAAGCCAAGACGCAACAACCCAAAGGACAGCTCAAATTGATAGTCCGCCGCGACCAACGGCGCCGGTGATCGGTCCGCGCCCTGGAGTGCGGCCGAAGGCGAGACGACTGGTCGAAGTCAACCGCGCGCAGTTCAAGACGGGGCGCATCTGGACACGCACGGTATAGCGCGGGCCTAGCCGAGATCGAGTGACAGCGCGGTTGCGGGAATGTGTCGCGTCCATCGCGCTTGTGCCTTGCGGATTCTGCTCTATGTTGCCCATTCAATTCGCTTGTATACACCACGCCTAATTTATAGGCAATCTTGGTTTTGTTGCATGCGCTGCCTCGTCGTCGCAGATTTACATTACTCTTTGCCGCAGTTTGACTGGCTGCTCGCCGCTGCGCCGGAATTCGACCTCGTCATCTTCGCCGGCGACGCGCTCGACGTCGGCTCGTTCGTCGATTTCCGCGCCCAGATCGTGGTGGTGAAAAAGTATCTGGAGCTGTTGTCCGGCGTCACCCGGGTGATCCTTTGCTCGGGCAATCACGACCTCGACGAGCGCAGCCCGGAAGGCGAAAAGATCTCGCGCTGGATCGGCGACGTTCGCGAGCTCGGCGTCGCCTGCGACGGTGACAGCCTGACGATCGGCGATACATCGTTCACGGTCTGCCCATGGTGGGATGGCCCGCTGGTCAAGCAGCGGCTCGAGGACCAGCTTCGCGAGGCGGCCGCCAACCGGCTGAAGCGGTGGATCTGGGTGCATCATGCGCCGCCGGCCAATTCGCCGACAAGCTGGGGCGGCAAGCGGTTTTTCGGCGACGTCGAACTGGTGCAGTGGATCGGCAACTATCAGCCGTCGATGGTGATCTCCGGCCACGTGCATCAATCGCCGTTCATTCCCGACGGTTCATGGTTCGACCGGGTCGGCGAAACCTGGGTGTTCAACGCCGGCCTGCAGCCCGGCCGGCCGCCGGTCTACATCGTGCTCGACATCGATGAAGGCGCAGCGTTCTGGTTGTCGGCCGTGGAGGCTCAACGCATCGACCTCGAGGCACCGTTGCAACGGCCCGCGGCTCCGATCACCGAGGCGCCGCCGTGGCTTATATCCTTGGGTCGGATTGCCGATCCGATCCTGGCGAGACCTGTGTCGGCGGCAGGTTGATCATGCTCTGCAGGAGATCGCCAACCATCGCCAGATGATTGCCGTGGCCGGCATATTGCCGCTTGATGTCGGCCAGATAAGTGTTGGCGACATTGAGCCGCTGCGCCAGTATCCGCGCGATCAGGAGCGCCACGCCGGGCTGCTGATGCAGGAACGAGGCGGCGTCTTCGATCTCGTAGATCGCCGAATCCGCCGCCGCGCGCACGGTCGCGGTATGGGGCTTGTCGAGCAGCACCGACATTTCTCCGAGCACCGCGCCCGGCTCGGTGATGCTGGCGACGACGGTATCGCCCTTGACCACTTCGAGCCGCCCCTCGATCAGGACATAGAGATGCCCGGTCCGGCCACCCTCGTGGACCACGAGGTCACCCGCGGATACGTTCCGCCTGCTGCCACCGACGCAATATTCCAGAATGTCGCGCATTCGCACCCGCCGCTCCAAGCCCCTACACCAAGACTAGCAGGAGCAAGGCGGGTGTCGAACGGATAATGCGTTCGGCATGCTCAATTTGTCTGCATCCGCCCGTGGCCTGATGGCGTCACGCCGCCGCCTTCCGGGCCCGGCGGCCGGCTCCGGCTAACAGCGGCCCGAACGATATCGCGAATCCGAAGAAGGCTGCCGCCCAGGCAAAGGCGGCGAGATGCAGCAGCGGTTCGTTGTGAGCGGGATCGATGACCGCGCAGATCCGCGCCAGCGCGGCCACGACGATCGCGACATAGATCGCCTGCGTCATGAGGGACGCCGTGAGCGGCTGGCCGGTGTGTCCAAGCGTCGCCCGGCTCATGACCGCCAGCGTCATGATTCCGGCCGCCCCCGCCATCCAGGCATGGATGCCGGCGCCGGGCGGAACCAGTTCGAACGCCGATGCCGCGTTCAACAGGAAGCCGAGCGGCACGAAGGCGTAGCCGACATGCAGGATCAGCAGCAGACGTTCGCGCGCGGTCCGATCGCCCGCCCAACGCCCAAGACGCACCAGATGCAGCAATCCGGCAAATGCAAGCAGGACACCGCCGACAGCACCCGTCGTATCGACGATCCAGAACGACAGCGTCACCGCACTGGCGGCGACAACGAACATGTCGAACCGGCCGAACGGCACCGGAAGCCGGCCCGGATTTTCGCGCACCAGCCAGTTGCGGGTGAAACTCGGAATGATGCGGCCGCCGATCAGCGAAATCAGCAGCACCACCACCGCGATGCCGATCCGGATGCCGGTATCGGCGAGACCGTAAAGATGCGCCTCGAGATGGAATGCGATATTGCCCGTCAGCAGCAGCAGAATCAGCAAGACCACGTTGAGATTGCGCCAGTTGCGGCCTGCGAGAATCTCGCGGGCCGCGGCCATCGCGACCAGCGATAAAAAGCTCGCGTCGATCAGCATCGCCACCAGCCAACCGGTCTCGGCCGAAAACGTTACGGCGAGGCGCCCCGCGATCCAGACCACAACGAGCGCCAGCAGCGGCATGCCACGGATCGGCAGCCGCCCGGTCCAGTTCGGTATCGCCGTGAACAGGAAGCCGGTGATGACCGCCGGAAGGTAGCCGTAGAGCATCTCGTGCACGTGCCAATCGCGCGGCGCGAAAGCGGACGTCAGCCGCAATTCGCCGTAAAACGCCGGCAGCCAGACCAGGATCGCCAGTCCGGCATACACCGCGCCGAGCAGGAAGAATGGGCGAAAGCCGGCCGCGAGAAGCGGCCAGCCCTGATGCGAGCGAGGACGCGAGATCGCCGTCATGATCGTCCCCGGTTCGCGCTTACTTCGCCGCCGCGGCTTGCGTCGGCAGCTTCTCGAACAGCGCCGCGAACACCTGCTTTGCCTTGCCGATTTGAGGAACCGCCTTGGCCTCGGCGAGGTTGCCCGGCGTTCCCACCACGATCAGCGCCACCATGCCCATGCCGTAATGCGGCAGGCATTTCACGCCGTAGGCGCCGGGCTTGTCGAAGGTGACGGCGATATCCTCGCCGGTCTTGCTGGCAAAGGGCGTCGCATCGGCCGGCAGCATTCCCTTGATCGTCTCGGCGTTGTGGCCCTTGTCGGTCGAAACGAACTTGACGGTATCGCCGGGCTCGATCTTCACCAGCGCCGGCTCGAACACCATCATCCCCGCGGCGCCCTTGTTCAGCATTTTGACCTCGACTTCGGCGGCCATTGCCGCGCCGGCCACGCCCATCAGGACTGCGACCGTCGCCAGCGTCATTGCCTTGCGCATTTTCGTTCTCCATCGGTTATCCGCCCCGGAGGGCCTCTGAATCATTTAGGGGAAACACCGCGCATCGTTGTTGCTCCGGCGCAAACTTCCGCTTGATCGCGAGAGCCACACCCACGTGGCCGGTTGAGGCGGTCAAGCCAGAACGCCGGCAACGGTCGTGCGTAACGCGTTCAGGAAAATCTCCCGATCGACGCCATGTTCGCGGCAGGCATCATCCACGGTGTGAAAGCCGCCAATCGGGCAGCCGACGCATCCCATCCTGAATTCGAGAAACACGCGGATCGTCTCCGGCACTGCGCGCATCACGTCGTCGACCAGTTCGTCAGGTCCAATGAGCATTCCCGTCTCCGTTCCGATTGAACGGTAACGCCACTCATCCGGACTCTCTTTGTCCCGGCGCAAGCTGCGGCGCTTTAACCGGCAACGCGACCGGGCTTGCTACACCGCCCGGCTATGGAGCTGCTTCGATCCGTCCAGGTGCGCGTCGAAGACCGCCGCGACGCTGCGGACGAGGAAGCGCGAATCATCCTTCAGCGCCAGCGAGGCGCCGTCGAGTTCGACGATGCCGTCGGAAATCAGGCCCTGCAGACGCGGTGACGATTGCAGTATCGTCTCCGGAGCCAACCCGTGCCGCGCGCAGACCTGACCGAGATCGACGCTGAAATCGCACATGATGCGCTCGATGATCTCGGCACGCAGCCGGTCGTCTTCGGTCAACGCATAGCCTTTGACCGTCGCCAATCTGCCGCTGGCGATCGATTCCATATAGGCGCGCGTGCCGACGTCATTCTGTACATAGCCTTGCGGCAAGTACCCGATGGCGCTGGCGCCGAAGCCGAGCAGGATGTTGCTGGCATCGGTCGTATAGCCCTGGAAATTCCTGTGCAGCGCGCCCTCCCGCTGCGCCACCGCCATCTCGTCACTGGGCAGCGCGAAGTGATCCAGCCCGATCTGCAGATATCCGGCGTCTTTCAGCGCATTGGCGATCGCACAGGATTGGTCATGCCTGGCGACGCTGTCGGGCAGATACGCTTCGTTTATCTTGCGCTGATGTTTCTTGAACGCCGGAACATGCGCGTAGCCAAAAACGGAAAACCGATCCGGACGAAGCTCGACGCATCGGCTAACGGTGTCGAGACACGACATCACGGTCTGGTACGGCAGTCCGTAAATCAGATCGAAGTTGATGCCGGCAATTCCAGCCTGCCGGAGATCTTTCGTCGCGGCCGCGGTTTCCTCGAAAGTCTGCACCCGGTTGATGGCGCACTGGACCAGGGGATCGAAACTCTGCACGCCGAGGCTCGCCCGGTTGACGCCGCCGAGCGCCAGCGTGTCGATCATCCGCGCCGTGAGCGTGCGCGGGTCGATCTCGACGGCGATCTCGGCCGACGGCAGGACGAAGAACGATTGTCTTATCGATCCGATCAGGTCGACGAAGCTTTCGGGCGCCATGATGGTGGGCGTGCCGCCGCCAAAATGGATGTGGCCGACCTTGATGCGGCGATCGATCTGTCGCGAGACCAGGTCGATTTCGGAGCGCAGCGCGGAGGTATATACCGCAATGGGCTCATCGCGGCGCGCCACCGAGGTGTGGCAGCCGCAATACCAGCACATCGACCGGCAAAACGGGACGTGCAGGTAAAGCGACGCGCTGGCATGCCGCGGGATGGCTTTCAGCCAACCGGCGTAGGTTTCGGGACCGATCGCGCCGCAGAAATGCGGCGCGGTCGGATAGCTCGTGTATCGCGGCAATCGTTCCTGTCCGTAGCAGGCCGCCAGATCTGGCCTCATGTCGTACTCGCCCCCGAATGGATTGGACCGCACCCGGGATGCACCCCGAACCTGAACTCAATAGCGGAGCGGCGGCGAAGCAGGCTTGCGCTAGCTCAAATTCAGCTCGCATTCCCGCAGGCGCGGTGAAATCATGCCGAGGGTGAAAGTTTGACCTTGCGCAAGGAACCCCGGCCATTCGGGGACGATACTTACTGGATGAGAAATTGGAGCCAAGGCCATGAGCCGCTGCGTCCTGGACGCTCTTTTGTGGATTTCCGGAATCCGCGGTCATATACCGCCACATGACGACTTTGGTCCCAGCCGAAGCGAATCTCCGCTCGCTGCCGGCCCCAATCGGCTGATATGGATTCTAGCCGTTTTCCTCGTCACCGTCGCACTTCTGTCGCTGGCCCTGTGGGCGGCCGTCTGGCTGGCAATCAAATTGCTGTAGCCACGGCAGCCGTGCGGACCTCGCACGGACGCATGGTGAACACCAACATCGCTCACCCGCAGGCGCGCTCGGCCTCGACGCAGCGCTGAGACCCGGGCGTGGTCGACGTCCACGGCATCACGGTCTCGATTCCGGCACGGTAAATGCGGCGTCACCGATTTTGCTCAAGTGGACTACGTACTATTGCGGATGGCCCCGCAAATCATCGGAAGCTTGCTCCAGCACAAACAGTCTTGCCGCAAATGGCGCAAGGTACCGGTTGCAGACAAACATCCAGATGAAGGAACGATCCTATGTTGACCCGCAGAGCCGCCATGTTCAGCGCAGCCGCCGCAGTCCTCATGCTGGCGACGCCCTCCCTCGCCGACGAACTGAAGTTGCCGCGGCAGAAAGTCGAACTCGTCGCGCCGCCCTTCGTGCATGCGCACGAGCAGGCCACCAAGCAGGGCCCCAAGATCATGGAGTTCAGGCTGGTGATCGAGGAGAAGAAGGTCGTCATCGACGATCAGGGCACCACGTTCCAGGCCATGACCTTCAACGGCTCGATGCCGGGACCGCTGATGGTGGTGCATGAGGGCGACTACGTCGAAGTGACGCTGGTCAATCCCGATACCAACCAGATGCCGCACAATATCGATTTCCATTCCGCGACCGGCGCGCTGGGCGGCGCCGAACTCACGCTGGTCAATCCCGGCGAACAGGTGGTGCTGCGCTGGAAGGCGACGCGCACCGGCGCCTTCGTTTATCACTGCGCGCCGGGCGGTCCCATGATCCCCTGGCACGTCGTGTCCGGAATGAACGGCGCCGTGATGGTGCTGCCGCGCGACGGATTGAACGACGGCAAGGGCCATGCGCTGAAATACGATCGGGTCTACTATATCGGCGAGCAGGACATGTATGTCCCGCGCAACGAGAACGGCAAGTTCAAGTCGTACGACTCCGCCGGCGAAGCGTATAACGACACCATCGAAGTGATGCGCAAGCTGACGCCGACACATGTCGTGTTCAACGGCAAGGCCGGTGCGCTGACCGGCAAGAATGCGCTGATCGCCAATGTCGGCGAGAACGTCCTGATCGTGCACTCGCAGGCCAACCGCGACAGCCGCCCGCATCTGATTGGCGGCCATGGCGACTATGTCTGGGAGACCGGCAAGTTCTCCAATGCTCCGGAAACCGGGCTTGAGACCTGGTTCATCCGCGGTGGATCGGCAGGTGCGGCGATGTACAAGTTCCTGCAGCCCGGCATCTACGCCTATGTCACCCACAATCTGATCGAGGCCGTCGAACTCGGCGCCACCGCGCATTTCAAGGTCGAAGGCAAGTGGAACGACGACCTGATGACCCAGGTGAAAGCGCCGGCGGAAATTCCGGTGGCCAAGACGAACTGATCGAGAGTCGACGAAGAAAGGTGCCGGGCTCACATCCGGCACCACGGCTCGAACCTGATCGAGACCGCCATGCTGATCGCATTCAAGCTCAAGCTCGCCATGGTCTGCGCAGCCGGCTTTGCCGGGCCGCTGGCGGTCGCACCGCTGCTGACCGATTCCGGTTCGCTCGATGCGGCGTTGCGCGACCACACCGCATTCGTCGAACTACAACCCGGTACGCTGGCCTACCGCGCTGCCGGCGACTTCACCCGCGCAGGCAAACAGGCCGAAGCGCCGCTGGTTTCGGTGCGGTTCACGCGGCCGCTTTCGATCATGAAGCATCAGGTCGGCGCCGCGGATTATCAGCGTTGCGTCGACGAGGCCGCCTGCCGGGCATTGGCCCAGGGCGTCGGGACTGCCGCGAGCCTGCCCGCCGTGCAGATCAGTTGGCACGATGCCGATGCCTATGCCGGCTGGCTCTCGCGCAAGACCGGCGACCGGTATCGTCTGCCGACCGACGAGGAATGGGCTTTTGCGGCAGGCGGCAAATTCAGGGACGACGGTCTTCCGGTGGACGACGCCGATCCTTCAAAGCGTTGGATCGCCCGCTACGACCGCGAGTCGAATCGCGAATCCGCTGGCGATAGTGGGCCGCGACCGTTCGGCAGTTTTGGTGTCAATGAGAACGGCCTGTTCGATGCCGCCGGCAATGTCTGGGAATGGACCAGCACGTGTTTCGTCCGCACCGCGATGGACGAGGCCGGCCGGGCCGTTTCAAGGCGTTCGAATTGCGGGGTCCGCGTCGTCGAAGGCCAGCATCGCACCTACGTCACGGATTTCATCCGCGACGCGCGCGCCGGCGGCTGCGCGGTCGGCATTCCGCCAAGCAATCTCGGTTTCCGGCTGGTGCGCGAGCAGAAATCGTGGATGAGCCGCCTTTCATCCGGCCTCGCCAAAACGTTGTCGAGCCAACGGTCGTAGCATCTTGATGGCATTTCAGATCGGCGCATAGGCTCGCAAGAAATCACCGATTGCCGCCAGGAAAACCTCCGGCGCCTGCAACTGCGGGACATGCGCGCAGCCCGCGATGATCTTCAGACGCGCCTGCGGCAAACCCGCCGCCATTTCATGCGACATCGGCGGCGGCGTCGCCTCGTCGTGCTCGCCGACCAGCACCAGCACCGGCACCTTCACCTTGCCGAGTTCGGGCCGCAGATCAAGCCTGGCCAGTGCGTCGCAGGCGGCGCGGAAGACATCCGGGTCGGTTCTCAAGAATGCCTCACGGCGATCCGCCATCAGGTCCGGATGCTGCGCCTGGAACTCCGGCGCGAACAGCCGCCGCATCGCGACGTCCGTGATCGCCGCTAACCCCTTGGCCTTCGATGCCGCCGCCATGTTGCGGAAGGCTTCGCGTCCTTGTTCCGAAAACGCCGCGCCGCAATCGGCGAGGATGAGTTTTGTGGCGATACCGGGATGGCGGATCGCCATCTGAAGCGCCACGAACCCGCCATAGCCGTTGCCGAGCACGATCGCCTCGCCGGCGGCTTCTTTCACTGCTTCCGCCATCCGGTCGGCGACATCCGCAAGATCGCCGCTGACCGCCTGCGACCGGCCGAAGCCCGGCAATTCCGGAATGATCACGCGAAACGACTGCGACAGCTTCGGTGCGATGGCGTCGAAGCTCGCACGGTCCGACAGCAGCGAATGAAACAGAACCAGCGGAGGTCCCTCGCCGGTCTGTGCCGCATTGACCGTAGCGTTGGCGAAAAGTCGATCCATAGCCGTCTCTCTTTCGATGCTGGGCCACCCTGCCGGAAGCGCCGGTCGATGTCCTTGATAAATCAAAATTCAGTCTTTTCAAGCCTTCGTCACTTGACGTGATATTTCACAGATGCAAGATTGCTGGTCCAGACTTTGAGAATTTCGATGCTTTTGCGCGATAATGTCTACGAAAGCCTCCGCTCTGATATCCTAACCTGTCGCCTTGCGCCGGGAGATGATATGCGTGAGCAGGACCTCGCCGAGCGCTATGCGGTCAGCCGCCAGCCGGTGCGGGAGGCGCTGCTGCGGCTGGAGCGCGAGCATCTGGTCACGGTGCAGCCGCGCCAGGGCTATCGGGTCAATCCGATCTCGTTGTCCGATGCGCGCGACCTGCTGCGGTTTCGGCTGGCGCTGGAGCCCGCTTGCGTCGCCGAAGCCATCGAAAGCGCAACGGACGACGCCCTGAAAGCGCTGGATGAATTCCGGCTGTTCTCGGGCAACCACGAGGACTTCATCGCCTACAACCGCGGCTTTCACTCGGCGCTGGCGCATGCCTCGGGCAACCGCCGCATGGCGGCGGCGCTGTGCGACCTGATCGGACAGGCCGACCGCCTGGTGCGCGTCAGCGTCGCCAATGTGAAGGGGCACGACCCGACGCAGCTCGTGGCGGAGCATGTCGCCCTGATCGAGGCGATGCAGCGCCGCGACGGACGAACCGCCGGGCGCATCATCAAGGCGCACATCGCGCAAACCGAAAAACGCGTGCTGCCGGCGCTCAAGCGCAACGCCATCATCATCGAAGGGAGAGATCTTTGAACATCTCCGCAAAACCAGACCAGACCAACGTTGAAATCCACGGCAACTTTGTCGACGGCCGCGAAATCGAAGCCGGCCGCGGCGAAATGCTCGACGTCCGCAATCCCGCCACCGGCGAGGTGATTGCGCGGATACCGAACTCGACCGCCGAGGATATCGACCGCGCAATGAAGAGCGCACGCGCCGCCTTCGAAGGCCGCGCCTGGGGCGGCATGGACATCCGCGCCCGTGCGCGGCTGGTCAACCGCCTGGCGGACGCGTTCGAGGCCAACCTCGAAACGCTGTACCGGCTGGAGACGCTGAACAACGGCCGGCCCGTCAACGAGACTCGCGCCCAGCTCTCGCGGCTGCCGGATTTCTTCCGCTATTTCGCCGGGCTGGCGCTGGCGCGCCGCGATTCCGTCATTCCCGTCGAAGGCTCGTACCTGAACTACACGCTGCGCACGCCGATCGGCATCGTCGCCAATTGCACGCCGTTCAATCACCCGCTGATGATCATGTGCAAATCGCTGGCTGCGGTTCTGGCGAGCGGATGCGTCACTGTTGTGAAGCCGTCGGAATACACCCCGCTGACGACGTTGAAACTGGCGCAGATCTTCACCGAGGCGGGACTGCCGCCCGGCGTGTTCAATGTCGTGCTCGGCCTCGGCCAAAGCGCCGGCAAGATGCTCGCCGAACATCCCGATATCAACAAGCTGGTGCTGACCGGCGGCACCGAAGCCGGCCGCATCGCCGGCGGCGCGGCGGCAAAGGTGTTCGCGCACCAGACCATGGAGCTCGGCGGCAAGACGCCGGTGATGGTATTCGACGACTACGATATCGACCAGGCCGTCAACTACGCCGCATTCGGCGCCTTCATCGGCGCCGGCCAGACCTGCGTCTGCGCCTCGCGCCATATCGTGCAGGCCTCGATCTATCACGAATTCGTCGAGAAGCTGATGGCGAAGACGAAAAGCATTCGCATCGGAGATCCCTTCGATCCCGCAACCCAGCTCGGGCCGGTAATCTCGGCACGGCAGCGCGACCGCGTGCTGTCCTATTCCCAATTTGGCCGCGAAGACGGCGCGCGGCTCGTGACCGGCGGCGTCGCCGCCAAAGTGCCCGGCCATGAGAACGGCTTCTTCGTCGAACCGACCGTGTTCGCGGACGTAAGGTCCGACATGCGCATCTTCCAGGAGGAAGTATTCGGACCGTTCACCTCGGTGACGCCGTTCAGGGACGAAGCCGACGCGCTGCGGCTGGCCAATGATTCTCCGTTCGGGCTTGCGGCCGCGATCCGCACCCGCGACGTCGGCCGCGCCCATCGCGTGGCGTCCGCCGTCAAGGCCGGCATCGTCTGGATCAACGACCATCACCGCCTCGATCCGGCATCGCCGTGGGGCGGTGTCGACGACAGCGGCATCGGCCGCGAGTTCGGCACCGAAAGTTTCGACGATCATTTCAACACCAAGAGCGTGATGGTCGCGACCCATGACCAGCCGTTCGACTGGTATCGCGACACGGCGGCCCAGCGACGATTGAATTAACGAAGGCGCCACCGGGTCCCACAGAAGACCGGCGCGATATTTGAGAACACAAAAGGGGAGAGCGTACATGGTAACGTCAGTCAACGCCGGCAGCCGTCTCGATCGGCTGCCGATCGGCCCATTCCACCGCCGCATCATGATCCTGATCGGCATCGGAATGTTCTTCGACGGTTTTGATATTTATCTCGCCGGCACCGTGCTCGGCGTCACCTTGAAAACCGGTTTCTCGACGCTGCCGCAAAACGCGCTCTTCATTTCGGCGACCTTCGTCGGGATGATGCTGGGTTCGTTCGCCACCGGCTTTCTCGGCGACCGCTACGGGCGGCGGTTCTCCTACCAGTTCAACCTTTTGGTATTCGGCCTCGCCTCGCTGGCGGCGGCATTCGCGCCGAACATGACGGTGCTGATCGCGTGCCGCTTTGTCATGGGGTTCGGTCTGGGCGCCGAGAACGTGGTCGGCTATTCGACCATGACGGAATTCGTGCCGGCGCGGACGCGCGGCAAGTGGCTCGGTCTGATGGCGGTATGCGTCGTGACGGGCCTGCCGATCTCGCTGCTGGTGGCGTCGCTGGTGGTTCCGGAATTCGGCTGGCGCGCGATGTTTGTCATCGGCGGTATCGGCGCGCTGATCGTCTGGTACCTGCGCAAGAGCCTGCCGGAATCGCCGCGCTGGCTGGAGGCCGTCGGCCGCAGCGAGGAAGCCGAAGCGCTGATGCAATCGATCGAGCGCGAGGCAGCGCAAGGCCGGCCGCTGCCGGCGCCGGCCCCTGCATCGACCGTGCCCGTGTCCGGCGACCTCGCGACATTGTTCACCGCGCCGCTGCTGTCGCGCATGATCGTAGGTTCAGTCTGCCTGATCACCATCAACACGCTGCTTTATGGGTTCGTCACCTGGCTGCCGGTGTTCTTCATCAAGCAGGGCTTAAGCATCGCGACCTCGTTCGGATATTCGCTGCTGATGGCGCTGGGCGCGCCGGTCGGCTCCGCCATCGGCGCCCTGACGGCGGATCGCTGGGGCCGCAAGCCGACCATCATCGGCGCGTCGCTGATCTCGGTCGTGCTCGGCATCATCTATCCCCTGATCTCGGATCCGATATTGCTGCCCGCAGTCGGCTTCGCGCTGACCGTTCCGATCTACGTGCTGGTGGCGCTGTTGTTCGGAATCTACATTCCCGAACTGTTCCCCACCGAAGTGCGGCTTCGCGCGTCGGGCATCGTCAACACGCTGGGCCGCGGCGCCACCATCGTCACGCCGTTCCTGGTGGTGATGCTGTTCGAAGCCCGCGGCGTCGCCGGCGTGATGTCGTTGATGATCGGCCTGCTGGTGGTGCAGATCGTCACGGTCTGGGCGCTCGGCATCGAGCCGCGGCATCGCAGCCTGGAAGAGCTCAAGGGCGATGAGGCTGCGCCCGCGGTGCTCAAGGAAGCTTCCTGAAAATAGATTCTGGAATCTTTCTAAACTACATTATGGAATCGCTCTAAATCAGCCCCTTCGCGACATCGCGTCGCGGAGGGCGCAGTATCGACTGCGCTACTCAATCCGGCATCTTCTCCATCTCCGCCGGGAGCAGCTTCCATGATGAATTTTCGCGCCATCGCGGCGTCAGCCGCATTGCTCTGTTTGACGCCGTTCGCCTCGACGGCATATGCCGATAATGGCGAAGTCAACGTCTATACCTACCGCGAAACCAAGCTGATCCAGCCGCTGTTCGACGCCTTCACCAAGGACACCGGCATCAAGGTCAATGTCGTCTCGGCAAGTTCGGGGCTGGAGCAGCGCATCAAGGCCGAAGGCGCCAACAGCCCGGCCGACGTGCTGCTGACGGTCGATATCGGCCGTATCGACGAGGCTGTGCAGGCCGGCGTGACGCAACCGATCAAGTCGGAAGCGATCGACAAGATCGTGCCGGCGCAATATCGCGACCCCGATGGACACTGGGCTGGCATCTCGATGCGCGCCCGCGTGATCTACGCCTCGAAGGACCGCGTCAAGCAGGACGCCATCACCTATGAAGAGCTCGCCGACCCCAAATGGAAGGGCAAGATCTGCATCCGCTCCGGCCAGCACATTTATAACAACGGGCTGTTCGCGGCCTACACGGCGAAGTACGGCGAGGCCAAAGCCGAGGAATGGCTGCGGGGCGTCAAGGCCAACCTGGCGCAGAAGCCTTCCGGCGGCGACCGCGAAACCGCGCGCGACGTCGCTGCAGGCAAATGCGACATCGGCATCGGCAATACCTATTACTGGGCGCTGATGATGAACAACGATCCCGACAAGAAGCCGTGGGCGGAAGCCACCAAGGTGATCCTGCCGACCTTCCAGGGCGGCGGCACCCACGTCAATCTTTCCGGCGTGCTGCTGGCGAAGCACGCGCCCAACAAGGCCAACGGCATCAAGCTGATCGAGTGGCTCGCCGGCGAGAAGGCGCAGCAAATGTATGCCGACCAGAACTACGAATATCCGGTTCGCGCCGGCGTCGCCCTCAATCCGACCATCGCGGGCTACGGCAAGCTCAACGCCGATCCGTTGCCGATATCCAAGATCGCCGCCAACCGCAAAGCCGCATCGATGCTGGTGGACAAGGTCGGTTTTGATAATTGATCCTGTCGCATTCGCAGCGCGCGGTCTCGCGTGAACCGCACGACGCGTGCCGGACGGATCGCGGCCGTCATTGCGGTGGCGACCGCGATCCTGGTCGCCGCTCCCGTCATCTCGATCGTCATGCTGGCGATGCAGCCGGCGCCGGAGGTGTGGCGCGATCTGATCCACTATGTGCTGCCGCACGCCATCGTCGATACCGCGATGTTGCTTGGCGGCGTCGGCGCGCTGGCGCTCGTGATCGGCGCCGGCACGGCGTGGCTGGTCTCGCGCTATGATTTTCATGGCCGGCGGACGCTGGTCTGGCTGATGCCGCTGCCGCTGGCGATCCCGACCTATCTGGCGGCCTATGTCTATGCCGATTTGTTCGAGCCGCTCGGCCTGGTCCATCGCACGCTGGCGATCTGGTTTCCGCTGCGCGATGTCGTGACAGCGCTTCCCAATCTGCGCTCGATGCCGGGCGCGATCTCTGTGATCGGCCTGGTGCTGTATCCTTACGTCTATCTTTCGGCGCGGGCGATGTTCCAGTTGCAAAGCGCCGAGTTCACCGAGGCCGCGCGGACGCTCGGCGCCGGAAGCTGGACGACATTCTGGCGCGTTTCGCTGCCGATGGCGCGGCCGGCGCTCGCGGTCGGCGTGGCGCTGGTCTCGCTGGAAACGCTGAACGATATCGGCGCCAGCGAATACCTCGGCGTTCGTACGCTTACGGTCTCGGTCTTCACCACCTGGCTCAATCGCGGCAGTCTCGCGGGCGCAGCGCAACTCTCGTGCTTCATGCTGGCGATCGTGGCGCTGCTGATCGCCATGGAGCGCTACGGCCGCCGCCATGCCGCGGCGGAATTTTCCGCCGAAAGCCCGCGGCTGACGCAGCGGACTCCGCTGACGGGCATCAGAGGTTTTTGGGCGCTCGCCGCCTGCCTGCTGCCGGTATTGGCCGGCTTTTTCGTGCCGCTGCTTTACCTGCTGCAACAGAGTTTCCGGCGCGGCCTGCTGGCAAATTTCGACATGTCGCTGTGGCGCGATGCCTTCAACTCGGTCGCGTTCGCGAGCCTTGCCACGCTTGCCGCGTTGCTGCTGGCGTTTTCGACCATCCTGGCCTGGCGCTGGCGGCCGAACCTGCTGCGGCTGACCGCGATGGACATCTCGCAAACCGGCTACGCCCTGCCCGGCCTCGTGCTCGCACTCGGCCTGCTGACGCCGGTGCTCGCCATCGACAACGGCTTGAACACGCTCGCCGGATGGATGGGGCGTTCGCTGCCGGGGCTGATCGTGGTCGGCTCGGGCGCAGCCGTCGTGATCGCCTATGTGATCCGCTTCCTGGCGGTGCCGACCGGGCTGATCAAGGCCGGCTTCGAGCGCATTCCGCGCGACTATGACGACAGCGCGCGCGCCGCCGGCGCAGGGCAAGCGACAACGATGCGGCGCATCCATCTGCCGCTGCTGCGGCCGGCGATGCTGGGCGCGGTCATCATCGTGTTCGTGGATTGCCTGAAGGAGTTGCCGGCCACGCTGCTGCTGCGGCCGCTCAATGTCGAAACGCTGGCGACCTCGATCTACCAGTTCGCCAGCCGCGGCAGTTTCGAGGAAGGCGCGCTCGCGGCGCTGCTGATCGTCGCCGCCAGCATCGGCCCGGTGGCATGGCTGACGCGGTTCTCGGACATGCCGAACGGACCGGCGTAGGCTTTTAGCAAAGCAAAGATTCGTCGTCCCGTTCGCAGGGACGACGATGGAATCGCGCTTCTACGCGTTCTTCAGCGCGACCCGGAACTCGGCTTCGGTCTTCGACTTCACTTCGTCCAGCGTCACGCCGTCGGCGAGCTCGATCAGCGCCATGCCGTCCTTGCCGTGCTTGTCGATGGTGAACACCGCGAGATCGGTAACAACCATGTCGACCACCTTCTCGCCGGTTAGCGGCAGGTTGCATTTCTTCAGGAGCTTTGGGCCGTCCTTGGCGGAATGCTCCATGACCACGACGACACGCTTGACGCCGGCGACGAGGTCCATCGCGCCGCCCATGCCCTTCACCATCTTGCCGGGGATCATCCAGTTGGCGAGATCGCCGTTCTGCGCCACCTGCATCGCGCCCAGGATGGAGAGATCGATATGCCCGCCGCGCACCATGCCGAAGGATTCGGCGGAGGAGAAATAGCTGGTGGACGGCAGTTCGCTCACCGTCTGCTTGCCGGCGTTGATGAGGTCGGCGTCTTCCTCGCCCTCATAGGGGAACGGGCCCATGCCCAGCATGCCGTTCTCGCTCTGCAGATTCACGTCGATGCCGTCGGGGATATAGTTCGAGACCAGGGTCGGAATGCCGATGCCCAGGTTGACGTAGTAGCCGTCGCGCAGTTCCTTTGCCGCTCGCGCGGCCATCTGTTCGCGGGTCCAGGCCATCAGACTTCACTCCCCGTTGCGGCCGCAGGCGCGCTTGCGGGGCGCGGGCGGGTATTGCGGAACTCGATGCGCTTGTTGCCGGTGCCGACCTCAACAATGCGTTTGACGAAGATGCCGGGCGTATGAATGTGGTCCGGATCGATCTCGCCGGCCGGAACCAGGTGCTCGACCTCGGCGACCGTCATCCTCGCCGCGGTCGCCATCATCGGGTTAAAATTGCGCGCGGTCTTGCGGTACACCAGATTACCAGCGGTATCGCCCTTCCAGGCGTGGACGATGGCGAGGTCAGCGAACAAGCCGCGTTCCATGATGTACTTTTCGCCGTCGAATTCCTTCACTTCCTTGCCTTCGGCGATCAGGGTTCCGACACCGGTCTTGGTATAGAAGGCCGGAATGCCCGCTCCGCCGGCGCGGATGCGCTCGGCCAGCGTGCCCTGCGGGTTGAATTCGAGTTCCAGTTCGCCGGCGAGGTATTGCTGCGCAAACAGCTTGTTCTCGCCGACATAGGACGAGATCATCTTCTTGATCTGCCGGGTCTCGAGCAGGCGGCTTAGTCCGATACCGTCGACGCCGGCATTGTTGGAGATCACCGTCAGGTTCTTGACGCCGGAATCACGGATCGCATCGGACAGGATCTCGGCGATGCCGCACAGGCCGAAGCCCCCGGACATGATCATCATGCCGTCCTTGAGAATGCCCTCGAGTGCCGATTTGGCGTCGGGATAGACCTTGTTCATGAAAATACGACCTGATGGAGGGAGGCGCTGGCGGCCGGACGATGGGGGATTATTAGGCGAAATCTTCGCAACGCGTCAATGCAACGCCTCGATGACAGGAGGTTTGTCCCCGCGCGGCCGGCCCGGAATGCCGCCATGGCCTTGAAAGGGTCAAGAAAACCGATCAAGTTGCCCCGCGATGGCATGGGCGCCATCCCGATCGGCGGTTGCCGAATTGGGCCGTGACATCCATCGAACCGCCGGGGTAAGCCGGAATTCGGCTGGCGCGCCGCCGATCTTTGTTTGATAACGACCCGCGATATCAACCCGACGGATATCAACCCAATATTGGTTTAGCCGGATTTGGATTATCCAGACTTGAATCAGCCAGCCTTGGATCAGCCAGCCTTGGACCAGACTTGGATATGTCATTGACGATGGCCCAAGGAATGAAGCGCCTGGGGATGCCGATCGTGGCGTTGTTTGGCGCGGCGCTGATCGGCTTGATCGCCACATCCTGGTTTCTCAACCGGGATGCCCTGCGTTACGCAGTGGAGGCGCAGATCCGCGCGGTGACCGGCCTCGATCTCGTGGTCAACGGCTCGATCGAGGTTTCGGTGTTTCCCGGCAGCTATGTCTCCTTTCATGACGTCGGGCTGAAGGGCGGCGGCACCGCCGATCCCGCGCTCGCCGTCGATGTCCTGACCGCCAATCTGCGATTGCTGCCGCTGTTGCTGCGGCGGTTCGAGATCGCCGACGTGATGATGCTGCGTCCGCATATCAAGGTGGTCCGCGCCCCCGACGGCGAGAGCAACTGGACCCCGTTCATCGAGACCATCGCGCGCACCATGAAACCCGGCGCCGAGAACCAGGTCTCGTTCTCGGAAATCCGGATCCAGGACGGCATGCTCAGCTACGAGGACGCCGCCAACCATTTGTCGGAGAACCTCGGCGATATCGACCTCTCGCTGGCCTGGCCGTCGATCTCGCGTTCGTTCGCCGCCACCGGCCAGTTCGACTGGCGCGGCGAACGCGTCGACGGCTCGATCAGCGTCAGCGATTTCGTCGCCGCCCTGTCCGGCGACCGCTCCGGGCTGAAGGCGCGGCTGGCGAGCGCGCCGCTGAAACTGGCGTTCGACGGCACGGTTGCCAATCGCACCAGCATGATGATGGAGGGCACGCTGACCATCGACAGCGTGTCGTTGCGCAGCGCCTTGCGCTGGACCGGCCAGGCGCCGCCGGGCAGCGGCGGATTCGGCCGCTTTGCGCTGAAGGCGCGCGCCAACATCATCGGGCCGTCGATCGCGCTGACCAACGTGAATGTCGAGCTCGACGGCAACGCCGCCGAGGGCGTGATGACCTATGCCAATAACGGCCGGCAGACGCTGCAGGCGACGCTCGCCGCAGGCAACCTCGACTTCACCCCCTATGTCTCGACCTTCCGCCTGCTCGCCAGCGGCGCGCGCGACTGGAACCGGCAGTTGTTCGACCTCAACGCGCTGTCCACCACCGATCTCGACATGCGGCTGTCGGCGGCGCGGGTGACGGTCGGCTCGACGAAACTCGGTCGCACCGCGCTTGGCGCGAATCTGCGCGCCGGCGCGCTGGCGCTGAGCGTCGCCGAAGCACAGATGTATGGCGGCATCGCCAAGGGCTCGTTCGGGATCGCGCGCTCCGATGCGATCGCCGACGTCAAGGCCCAGTTCCAGTTCACCGATGTCGACCTGAAGGCCTGCGCCAGCGAGTTGTTCGGCGTCACCAAGCTGTCCGGCCGCGGCAATCTCAGCGTCTCGCTGGTGGCCTCCGGCTCGAGCCCGTTCGGCCTTGCATCGTCGCTCGACGGCAGCGCCAACCTGACCGGGCATGACGGCGCAATCGCCGGCTTCAATGCCGAGCAGTTGCTGAAACGGCTGGAGCGCCGGCCGCTGTCCGGCGGCGGCAATTTCCGCTCCGGCTCGACGCCTTACGACAACCTGACCATGGCGGTGAAGTTCAACGACGGCATCGCCACCGTCGAGGACCTCCGCGTCGAAGGCCCCGCCGCACGGCTGACCCTGACCGGCACCGCCTCGGTGCCATCCCGCGAATACGACCTGAAGGGCATCGCGAGCCTCGTCTCCGCGCCCAACGCCGCCGCCGGTTTCGAATTGCCGTTCGTGGTGCAGGGCCCGTGGGACGATCCCCTGATCTTCCCCGATCCCGAAAGCCTGATCCGCCGCTCGCCAGCGTCGGCGCCGCTGCTCGACGCAGTGAAGGATCGCAAGACCCGCGATGCGGTGCGCTCGGTGATCGAGCGGTTTACGGGCGGCGGGCAGAAGGCCGCACCGGATGCGGCTGCCGCGCCGGCGAGCGCGCCGGCTGCGGTCGGGGATGCGAAAGCGAACTGAGGGGCGGCAGATAGTGCCCGCTCAGAACGGAATCTCACCGTCTTTGTCGTCCTCTCCCGATCCCGTGTCCGGTCCGTGCTCAACGATGAAGCGAGCCCGTTGGAGAAGCTCATCGAACGTGATGATCTCCGGTCGCCATGTATGCCGCCGGTAGAGCTCGAAGGAGCGGAACTTGGGCACATTGATTCCGTTATCTGTCTGAAACTGCTCAAGTGAACCGCGACCAGGCATGAGCGAGGTTCGATGTTGAACAACACCTCGCCGGTCGGGTCGCCCGTATCATCTCTAGGTATCAACTTGTGACCGAGAGATTCGACTGCAGCCCGGACAGTGTATCCGTGATCCTCCTACTGAAGATGGTCTTATCGGTCCTTCGGTCGAAGAACAATTTTCTTTCATCGTATTCGTCGATCACGCGCGCCTCCGGACAGATGAGAAGCTACAATTGATAGCATGAATCTGCATCAGCCGCCGGCGCCTCCGGCTGACAAGGGGCCCCACCGATGAGCTACGAGCTCAAAGGTCGGACAAGAATCTCCTAGCGTATCAATACACCGCGATAGCGGCAAAGCGATCATTGCTGATCCGAGATTTGCTGACAGTTCAAAAAGAGACTCGGTGATTGCTTTATTTTTAAATGACAGGCTCCACGCACACGTTGCGGATGCCCGATGGGCGCAGCTATCGCGCGAGCATCATAACGGCGATCGAAGCTACGGACATCTTTGTAAAGCATCGCTTGACAATTGTAAAGCAATACTTTACATTCAGTATATGATCCGCTCGTTCCGGGACAAGGCGCTTGAACGGTTTTTCGCGACCGGGGACGGACACCGGCTCAGCGTTCAGAATACGAGACGGATAGCCAACATTCTGCGCGCGCTCGACGACGCATCACGGCCCGAGGACATGAATTTGCCGGGGTTCCGCTTTCACGCGCTCGTTGGCCGCGACAAGGGCCGCTATGCGGTCAGCGCTAGCGGAAACTGGCGCATTACATTCGGTTGGATCGAAGGCGACGCCATCGACGTTGACCTGGAAGATTATCATTGAGGACAGATTCATGACCAGAAAGCTCCCGAAGCGAGGCTTGCCGCCCATGCATCCCGGCGAACTGCTTCGCGACGAGATTTTGCCGGCGCTCGATCGGTCCAAGACGGAGATCGCCAAACTGCTAGGCGTGTCACGTCAGACGCTTTATGACGTCCTGAAGGAAAGGCAGCCAGTCACCCCTGGCATGGCGTTACGTCTCGGGAAGCTGTGCGGAAACGGTCCCGATCTCTGGCTCAATCTGCAAAAGCGGTACGACCTGCATCAGGCGCAGGAAGAACTCGGAGAGAAGATCAAGAAGATTCCGACGCTGGAAGTCGCCTGAAGCGAGGCTTGATCCGGACGGGTGCCGGGCCGAAAACAGGGGACACTTGGATATGGCTAAACGCCGCGTGCCGAGATCGAACTTGCCCTGCGGCGCGCGAAGGAAATCAGATGACGATCCAGTTCGAAAAGCTCAAGGCCCGTCTGCTCGCCAACCCCAAGGTCAAGGCCGAGTATGACGCGCTTGCGCCGGAGTTCGCGAGAGATCGTGCATGGAGGCCGATCGAGCTGACGAGCTATGGCTCGCACCCCATGACCCTGCGCACGCAAGATGGCGATCTCCTCACGTTCGGCGAACGAGAGGTAGCGCTCCGACGGAAGTTTTGACGACCGCGATAAATGTGTTGGCGGCATACCGCCCGCCCTCCGGAACCAACGTACTCCAACCGCCGGCGACACCCCGGCCTCAACCGCAGCATCCTCGCTCGAGCGGCCGGAGGCAATCGCACTCCAGAACGGTCTATAATCCTCTCGCAGGACCTCTCGAGGGCGACCTGATCGCACACAGTTCTCCATCGCAACCGGTTGAATCCGCCCAGTACTCCGAGACGTCTGTAACAGAACCGAAAAGCCGCGGCGTACTGGCCCCCCGCATGCGCGGGGTATGACCGCTATTGATTGGAGCAGCACCGCACCCGCCACTACAAGCAAAACGGCAAAGTTACGGCAGGAGTCCCCCTACGCAAGACATAGACGCGGCATCTGGATCGGTCTGCAACCTTGCGTTAGTCTGTTATCCAACCGGTTAAAAAACCGGCGGATCAGGGAGAAGAACAACGTGATATCCAAAGGAACACGCACGCTTTCATTCGCACTCGCCGCGCTCGGGCTGTTGTATGCCGCGGCGCCCGCGATCGCTCAGGAAAAAAAGATCACGGTCTGGTGGGGCAAGGGCTTCTACAAGTCCGAGGACGATGCGCTGCTGGAGGCGATCAGGAAATTCGAGGCCAAGACCGGCATCAAGGTCGAGCTGTCGCAATACGCCATCCAGGACATGATCCCGAAGACGGTGGCGGCGCTGGATTCCGGCACGGTTCCCGATGTTGCCTATTCCGACAGCTACGACGTGCAGGCGGGCGGCAAATGGGCGTTCGAGGGCAAACTCGAAGACCTTTCCGACATCCTCGTCCCGATGAAATCGGCGTTCGCGCCGAACACGCTCGAGACTGCGCTGCTCTATAACGATGTCGCGAAGAAGAAGGGCTATTACGGTTTCCCGCTGAAGCAGCAGAGCATGCACGTCCAGATCTGGGGCGACATGCTGCAGCAGGCCGGCTTCAAGGTCAGCGACATCCCGACCAAATGGGCGGATTACTGGTCGTTCTGGTGCGACAAGGTTCAGCCGGCCTATCGCAAGGCGACCGGCAGCCGCGTCTATGGCGTCGGCCAGCCGATGGGCGTGGAATCCACCGACTCGTTCCAGTCGTTCTACACCTTCATGGACGCCTACAACGTCAAGCTCGTCGATGACGACGGCAAGCTGCTGGTCGACGATCCCAAGGTGCGCGAGGGCCTGATCGGTGCGCTCAAGGATTATACCGACACCTACCTGAAAGGCTGCACGCCGCCCTCCTCCACCACCTGGAAGGACCCGGACAACAATGTCGCCTTCCACAACAAGACCATCGTGATGACCCACAATTTCACGATCTCGATCGCAGCAAAATGGTTCGAGGATTCCAACAACCCGGCGCTGACGCCCGAGCAGCGCGCCGCCGGCAAGAAGGCCTACGAGGAAACCATCGTCACCGCATCGTTCCCCAACAAGCCGGACGGCACGCCGATCAAGTATCGCTCCGACGTCAAGACCGGCGTGATCTTCACGGCCGCCAAGAACAAGGCGGAGGGCAAGGAGTTCGTAAAATTCCTGCTGCAGGAGGAAAACCTCCAGCCTTATGTCGAGGGCGCGCTCGGCCGCTGGTTCCCGGTCACCACCGCCGGGCAGAAGAGCCCGTTCTGGCAGGCCGACCGGCATCGCAAGGCGGTCTACACCCAGTTCATGGGCGGCACCTCCATTCGACTTCACCAAGAACTACAAGTTCACGATCCTGAACAACGAGAACGTCTGGGCCAAGGCGATGAACCGCGTGGTCAGCGAGAAAGTCCCGGTCGACAAGGCCGTCGACGAACTGATCGCCCGCATCAAGCAGGTCGCGGGTTGACCCCAACGATGCCGGCCGTTGCCAAAGCATCTTCCGAACCGCCGTCGTCCCTGCGAAAGCAGGGACCCACAACCACGATCGTCAGTGGTTGCGCGAAAGTCGTCAAACAGCGTCTCTCAAAAGAAGCGACACGGCGTATGGGTCCCGGCGTTCGCCGGGACGACGGCGTAGAGTAGAGCAGGAAACATGGCAATCACGCTCTCGGCCGCCGATCAAACCATCCCAGCCGCGCCGCTGTCGGCGCGGCTGACGACGCCGCAGGTCTGGGGCATCGTCATGCTGGCGCCTTATCTGCTCGTGTTCCTGGCTTTCGTGGTCTATCCGGTCGGCTATGGCCTCTGGCTGGCGCGCCATCCCGCCAGCTATGTGGCGCTGTATCACGACCCGATCTTCGCACGCGCCGCGGTCAATACGCTGATCTTTCTGGTGATCGGCATCAATTTCAAGATGCTGGTGGCGCTGTTCCTGTCCGGCTTTTTCGTGCAGTCGCGCTCCTGGATCAGATGGCTGTCGGTGCTGTTCATCCTGCCGTGGGCGGTGCCGTCGATACCGACCATCCTCTCCGTGCGTTTCATGCTCAATCCCGAATGGGGCATGGTCAATCAGCTCATCTTCAAGTTCACCGGTGACGACGGGCCGAACTGGCTCAACGATCCCACCATCGCGCTGACGATGGCGATCCTGGTGCACATCTGGAAATCGCTGCCGTTCTGGACCTTGATCCTGATGACCGGGCGCCTTGCGATCTCGCAGGATCTGTTCGAGGCCGCCGAAGTCGACGGCGCGACCTGGTGGCAGAAATTCCGCTTCATCACCTGGCCCTCGATGCAGATGCTGTACATCACCTGCACGCTGCTCTCGATGATCTGGACGCTCGGTGACTTCAACAGCGTCTATCTCCTGACCGGCGGCGGCCCCGCCGATCTCACCCACGTGCTGGCCACGCTCGGCATCCGCTATCTCCGGCTCGATCAGCTCAGCCTCGCAATGGCGTCGATCGTCTGTGCGCTGCCGCTGGTGCTGCCGCTGGTCTACTTCATGATGAAACGGCTGTCGCGATGAAGCTCCCCACCCCGACATTTCCAACGCTGCGCGAAATCGGCATCGAGGCACGGCTGCTGCTGATCGGCATTCCCGTGTTCATCTGGACCATGATCCCAATCTACCACATGTTCGTGTTCGCGATCTCGCCGAAGGAGGACGCGTTCTCCGGCAAGCTCTGGCCGGCGCATCCGACGCTGCATAATTTCTACATCGTGTTTCACCAGCAGCATTATTTCCTGCGCGATTTCTGGATTCAGTTCTGGAATTCGGTCGTTATCGCGGTCGCTACCGGCGCGCTGACGCTGTTGATTGCGACTTCTGCGGCATTTGCGATCTCGCGGCTGCGCGTGCCGGGCGGCCGCACCATGATGAACCTCGCACTGTTCACCTACTTCATTCCGGCGGCGTTCCTCGCCGTGCCGATGTACCGGACCATGGGCACCTATGGGCTGCTCAACAATCACTGGTCGCTGATCCTCGCCATGGTGACCATCGCCTCGCCTTACGCGATCTGGGTCCTCAAACAGGCCTCCGACAAGCTGCCTGTGGAATTGGATGAGGCCGCCACCATGGACGGCGCCACGACGCTGCAACTGTTCCGGCTGGTCTATGTGCCGCTGATGATGCCGTCGCTGGTGGCGATCGGCACCTACGCGATCCTGCTCGCCTGGAACGAATATCTCTACGCGTTCCTGCTGCTGTCGAAAGACACCGACATCACGCTCCCGGTTGCGCTCGGCAACTTCCTCGCCGCCGACGATTCGCCCTGGGAATTGCTGATGACCACCGGCTTCATCTACGCCCTGCCGCCGGCCGCGATCTACTACGTGTTCAGGCGCTACATGGTCGGCGGATTGACGGCGGGTGCGGTGAAATCGTGATGGCTACAACGGTGCAGCACTCTCGCCGCGCGAACTCGTCAGCTTTGCCGCGAACGAGGCGATCACGATCACCACTGCGATCAGCGCGATCACCAGCGTGCAGATCGCGTTGATCTCGGGCTTCACGCCCAGCCGAACCTCCGAGTAGATTCGAATGGGAAGCGTCGCCGAGCCGGGGCCGGTGGTGAAGCTCGCGATCACGACGTCGTCGAGCGAGAGCGTGAACGCCAGCATCCAGCCGGCCGCGATCGAGGGCAGGATCAGCGGCAGCGTTACCGAGAGGAACGCCCGCACCGGATCGCAGCCGAGGTCCATCGCCGCTTCTTCCAGGCTGCGGTCGAGCGCGCCGAGCCGCGCCTGCACCACCACCGCAACGAAGCACATGGTGAGCGTGGTATGCGCGATCGTGACCGTCCAGAAGCCGCGCTCGGCGTTCAGCGCCACGAACAGCAGCAGCAGCGAAAGCCCTGAAATGACTTCGGGCATCACCAGCGGCGCATAGAGCATGCCAGAGAACAGCGTGCGGCCCTTGAAGCGCTCGCCGCGCGACAGCGCCACCGCCGCGGGCGTGCCGAGCAGCGTCGCGATCGTGGCGGAGGTAGCGGCCACGCGAACACTCATCCAGGCCGCATCCAGCATGGCGCGGTCGTTGAAGAACTCGGTGTACCAGCGTGTCGACCAGCCGCCCCACACCGTCACCAGCCGCGAGGCGTTGAACGAATAGATCACGAGGATGACGATGGGCAGATACAGGAACGCAAACCCCAGCGCGAGCGCGGTAATGTTGAACCGGGACAATCTGTTTGCTGCGCTGGCCATCATCGCCCGCCTTCGAGCTGGCGGCGCTGCAGCCGGTCATAGAGCAGCATCGGAGCCACCAGCAGCACCAGCAATACGACAGCGGCCGCCGAGGCCACCGGCCAGTCCTTGTTGGTGAAGAATTCGAGCCACAGGGTCTGGCCGATCATCAGCGAATTGGAGCCCGCCAGCAGATCAGGGATCACGAATTCCCCGACGATCGGAATGAAGCACAACAGCACGCCCGCGCCGACGCCCGGCAAGGACAGCGGAAACGTCACCAGCCAGAACGCCTGCCGCGGCGAGGAGCCGAGATCGGCGGCCGCTTCCAGCAGCACCGGGTCCATCCTGGCGAGCGTCGCATAGAGCGGCAGGATCATGAACGGCAGATAGGAATAGACGATGCCGAGATACATCGCGCTATCGGTGGAGAGCCACACCACCGGCGCCGAGACCAGATGCAGCGCCAGCAGGATTTTGTTGAGCAGGCCGTCATGCTGCAGGATGTTGATCCAGGCATAGATGCGGATCAGAAACGAGGTCCAGAACGGCACGATCACCAGCATCATCGCGATGCCCTGCCATTTCCGCGGCAGCCGCGCCATGCCGTAGGCGATGGGATAGCCGATCACGAGCAGGATCGCGGTCGAGACCGCGGCGACGACCAGGCTGCGCAGATAGGACAGGACGTAGAGATTATCGGAGACCAAGAGCCTGAAATTATCCAGCGACAGCGCCGCGAACGCGGCCTTGATCGCCGCCAATCCCTCGGTGAGATCGAACACCGGCGTATAGGGCGGCTGCGCGATCGCGGTCTGCGACAAGCTGATCTTGAGCACGAAACCGAATGGCACCAGGAAGAACAGCACCATCCAGAGATAGGGCGCGATCGCGGCGAGGCGCGCCGGCCGCGCGAAGATCTGGCGCGCGCTCATTGCTCCAGCACCACGCAATCGTCGGGCGTGAACCACGCCACCACGCGCTGGCTCGCATTGTAGGCATCGAGATCGAGCCGCGCGGTATTGGCCATCGACGAGCGCACCACCCCGCCGGCGTCGAGCTTCACTTTGTATGTGGTGAGACCGCCCTGATAATTGACATCGGTCACGACGCCTTCCAGCCGGTTGAGCGTGTTGGCTGCGTCCGCTGCCGGACTGCGGCGCGACAGCTTTACCTTCTCGGGACGGATCGCGACGCTGACAGTCGTATTCTTGATCGGATCGCGCGGTTCGGCGACGACGATCGTTCCGGCGTCGCGGGTCGAAATCGTCAGGCGATGGGCCTCGCGCGACTGGACCTCCCCGTCGAACATGTTGATGTCGCCGACGAACTCGGCAACCCAGCGCGAGCGCGGCGCCTCATAGAGCTCGCGCGGCGTCGCGACCTGTTCGAGACGGCCGGAATCCATCACGCCGATCCGGCCGGCCATCGTCATCGCCTCTTCCTGGTCGTGGGTGACGATGATGAAGGTCGTGCCGAGACGCCGCTGCAGCTCCATCAATTCCACTTGCGTGCTTTCGCGCAGCTTCTTGTCGAGCGCGGCCAAGGGCTCATCCAGCAGCAGCACCTGCGGGCGTCGCGCCAGCGAGCGCGCCAGCGCCACGCGCTGCTTCTGGCCGCCGGAAAGCTGATCCGGCTTTCGCTTCTCCAGCCCCTCGAGCCTGACGAGGGCAACCATCTCGGCGACGCGGGTCTTGATGGCGGCGCGCGACATGCCGGCGCGCTTCAGGCCGAACGCGATATTGTCCCGCACGTTAAGATGCGGAAACAACGCGTAATTCTGGAACATCATGTTGACCGGGCGCTGATGCGGCAGCACGCCCGCGATGTCCTTGCCGTGAAGCAGGATGCGGCCTTCATCCGGCGTCTCGAATCCGGCGAGCATCCGCAGCAGCGTGGTCTTGCCGCAGCCGCTCGGCCCCAGCAGCGCGAAAAACTCCCCGGCCCTGATCTCGAGCGACAGTTGATCCACCGCCTTGAAGCCGCCGAATCGTTTCACCACCCCGTCGATGCGCAGCAAGGGAATGTCGGCCATGATCGCCGGCAGCGGTTCGGGCCTTGCCGGTTGTTCGGCGATTTCGGTTTTCAGTGATTCCTCAGCCATGCTCTAGACGATCGATTCCAAGAAAGTTGTCATATGGGTGGGATTCATCGGTCGTTTCGAGCTCCTATATAGCGGTGGAGGGGCTTTGTGACGAAGGATT
>LNAP01000005.1_pt2 | contig 36831 bp, 37 predicted proteins | sample 602601 | NCBI WGS metagenome assembly LNAP01 (sample SAMN02440304, study PRJNA202911) | soil metagenome | biome: Subtropical and temperate rainforests or woodlands; isolation source: soil samples (1 kg each in a 20% v/v slurry with milli Q water) were... ... | reverse complement strand
ACAACAAACTCATGCCAAATCGGCAAACATAGCACAACCCGATCGCCTTTCACTATACCCAATCGGCTTAATCCAGAGGCGGCATGATTAACCTCTGCAGACAGTTCACGATAAGTAAGTCTTCTAAAGCTATCATATATGGCCTCTTTATCCGGATTTGAATGAAATGCTTCCAGCTCCAGTTGCGATACAGGAATTCCGGATCGTAATCTAAGCATCTGATTCATCTATCCTTTCATATTCTAAAATTTACCGCTGAATGATAACTACTGCAGCTCCGTGTTCGGACTTGTCAATCCCGTTCCCCCTTTTTTTCATCTCCGCAAGGAGAATGATAATGACCCCAACAAATAGTAAGCGCTTACAAATGGATCATAAAAAACATGAGTAGCTAATGTTTCTCTCGTAACAAGCTCTGCTGAAACAGCCATCGATGGGAGTTGCGTAAGGAATGTGATGTTAAAGTGTGAGTGTGTGAGGGATGTAATAATGAATGAGAACCCATTCATTAATATGATTCTATGTGAAACAGTAGGCATTTGTCAATATTTTATTGCTATCTCATTCGTTATTCTGCGAATGCTTACTTGGTTACTTAAAGAATAAAACCAGTTCCGGAAAAATACTGAAAAGTACCATCGAAAATAGTAAAACCCCCACAAATGGTAAACTGCCTTTAATAATATCCATCAAATTCAGTTCCGGCACTGAGCCTTTCAATACAAACAGATTTATTCCTACCGGGGGTGTAATCATCCCGATCTCGGCGTTGATCACGATGATGATACCAAACCAAATCGGATCGAATCCAAAAGAATGAACAATAGGAAACAACAAAGGCATCGTTAGAACAATGATGCTTAGCGGATCAAGAAAGCAGCCCAGAATAATCAGCACAATATTGATGCAAATCATAATGATCCAGCCGTTGTCGCTTATTCCCTGAATCCAGTCTGTTAACGCCTCAGGTATATTCAAATAGCCGACAACAAAGGAAAAGAGCGTCCCGCCAAATACCAGAAACAAAATCATGCAGCTTGTATAAGCCGTCCGGATAAACGCCAACTTCATTTTTTCCCAGGTTAACCGGCGCATCGCGAGTGCGATCAGCAGCGCACCTGTGGCCCCGACACCGGCGGACTCGGTAATGGTTGCCATCCCTGAGTACATGGTTCCAAGAACAATAACGACTAATACAATAACCGGCAGTACAAACTTTAAAGCACTCATCCGTTCTTTCCAGGAGTGTTTTTCTCCTCTCGGCGCTGCATCGGGATATATATTAGCATAGATATATACCGCAATACCGAGTAATATCGTAACGATGATCCCGGGAATGATTCCCGCCATGAATAAATCGATTATCGAGGTTTCCGTAGCGATCCCGTATATAATCATTGCTATACTGGGGGGAATGAGTATTCCCAATGTTCCTCCCGACACTACCGCCCCGGAAGCCAGTTTTACACTATAGCCTCTCTTGATCATTTCCGGTACACTCATCGAGCCTATGGTCGCCACTGTGGCGGCGCTTGATCCCGTTACAGAGGCAAAAACTGCCGACGAGGCAATACTGGTTATAGCTAATCCGCCGGGAAGACGCCCAAACCATTTGGATGCCGTTCTAAATAAATCCTGCGCTACTCCGGCGACAACGAGAATTTCCGCCATCAGAATAAACATCGGCGCAACGAGAAGCGTTCCACTCATTCCTTCGGAAAATATGATGTTTACAACTTGCGGAATCTGCTTGGGACCGATAAATAATAGAATGGTTAATAAAGATATCGCTCCCATCGCAAACGCAATCGGCACCCGAACTGCCAATAAAACAAGAAGTCCTATAAAAAGAAATAAACCTGCTGTCAATACCATTGCGTTTCTCCTCCTACACCTCGATCTTAATTTTCTCTTTCTCTTTCCTCGTCATGATCTCGTAAATTTTCTGTAAGAAGGCAAGGCATAATAAGAAGCTTCCCAGAAAAATAACCATATAGAGCCAGCTTGAGGGAATAGGGAAATTACCCCACGTTCTCCAGTTGCTTTGTATGGCCTTCAAATAAAACAGCCAGGTTTGCCACATCACGGCTAGCGAGTAGATTAAAGCAATAACATAACCTATGATCGTGACGATTCGCCCGATTTTATCAGGGATGCGCTCCACGACAAAATCGACGCTGATATGCGAGTCATTCTGTAAAGTACCGGTTGCCCCGAACCAGATTAAAATTAACATCGCATAACGGGAAAACTCGAAAGTCCAACTCGTCGGAGAATTTAGGAAGTAACGCATCACTACTTCTAAAGATGATAACAAACTAATGATAAGCACAAGAAATCCTGAAATTAATGCCAATTTCTGTCCAAAACGTGTAAATGATTCATTTATACTTGTCATTCGCACCATCCCTTTATATTAAAAATAAGGAGCTGGAAACAGCTCCCGTTAAAATATTCACATTTTTATAAACGCGCCTTATTTAATATTCTTAAGCGCTTCAATCAATCTCTTGCCGTTTGGCGCGGCTTCCTTCTCAATGGAATCATAAACCGGCTTAAGCTTATCCAGGAAAGCCTTTTTCTCATCAGGAGTCAATGTATATAACGTTCCGCCGGCCTTATCGATATCTTTCTTTAACTGTTCGAAATCCGTATTAGCGTGGTCTTCCATTAACTTCATGGCTTCCCATTTAACCTCTTCGAAAATCTTCTTCTGCTCGTCATTCATCTTATTATACGAATCCATATTGATAGCCAGCATTTCCCAAAATGCGCTTAAACCCGTAAGCGTGATATTAGGTGTAGGTTCATACAATTTGAATGACTTAATATTGGGCCAACCGATGTAGACCCCATCTACCGTTTTATTTTGAACCGCTGCATTTAATTCAGAAAGCGGGATATTGACCGGTATCGCATTCCATAATTTCAACCCATCAGCAATATACTTACCGTAGTCGCGGATCTTCAGACCTTTCAAATCTGGAGTTTTTACAGTCTCTGTGCCTTTTCTCAATGTAAAAGCTGTGGTTGCCTCGTAATCTCCAAATAAATATTGAAGATTATGTTCTTTTAGAATGTCGGACAGTATCGGATTGATTGCTTTTTCGACATCGATCCACTTATCTGGAGGATAAGAGCCGGTAACATCGAGAATGGAAACATCCTTCACCTTATTGGAGATATACGACGACGGTAATGCTGCCATATCCACCGTTCCGACTGTTATCGCTTCAAAAGAATCCTGTAATTTCACAAGCGTCTGCGCAGGATGAACTTCAATCTTAACGGTTCCATTGCTTCGCTTTTCTACTTCTTCGGCAAAATAAGCATACCCTTTACCTCGGAAATCAGAAGCCGGTAATGCGTGGGCCATAACGAATGTTAGTACTTTCTTTTGATCACCGCTTGCTTGTGTTTCCGTTTTTTGACCGCCGACACTTTGACCGGTATTGCCGCACCCGATTATTGTCGTAATGCCAAACACAGCGACAATAATAGCCATAGATTTTTTTTCCCACATTTTAGCCCCTCCTGATATCATTTTAATTTTTACTGCAATCTGCTTTTAATCACAGTAAGCGCTTACAATTTGATTCCCTTTTCCCATACATATGGAATTGAACCGCTCCCTCTTCATTTTTTCCGCCAATTCACAATCTGATTTTACAGTAACGCAGTCATTGCAATTTTTCAGTATAGCACACTACAATTGATTGAAATAATTTCACTGGTTGAATATCACCTGTTTGTCGCCTAACATATATCAAGACCTTCCTGGCTAATTTTACGCAAAATTTCGGGTTTTTTAATAACGATCAATCTTTTTTTTTGGTCAATTACATCGAGTTGCTTGAGTTTTGCTAAAAATCTACTTACTGTAACCCGGTTCCTTCCCACAACCTCTGCGATTTCATCATGAGTCATGCGAATTTCTTTAGTTTCAGCTCCGATTGCAAGCAATACACCTGCAACTATGGTTAAGGTATCATCGAAGGAGTCGCCGCTTAAATGAGTGATGATCGATGAAAATTTCTCCGCTAAAGCACTAAGTAAAAATTTTGAGGTTTGAGGATCGCGTTGAATGGTCTGCTCTATATCCTCTTTTGTCGTGAAAATAACTTTAACCGGAGTGATTGAGGTGACTGTCAAGTTGGGAATGTATTCTTTTCCTGTGAGTACGCTAACCTCCCCGAAAATGGATAAAGGCCTTAAAAATGAAACCAGTCGTTCTTTCCCTTGTTCATTCGCCAGACATAATTTTGCGATGCCGCTCGTTAATAATCCGGCATATTTACCGGCATTTTCCGTTTCCAAAAGCAACTCGCCCGCCCCAAAATTACGCACATTTCCAGGCCAATTCTCGGGGTTATATTGCTTGTCGATACTGCCTAAATATAATCTCATAGAGAACCCCCTTTATTAATTTTTAATGAACGGAATGGCTTACGTTTGGAGTTATACGGATGACATTTGTTATTGAGCGAACAGGCGGTCTGCAGAGGGTATAGTTTTGGTTTAGGCGGGGGGAATTACAAATCAAATTTGTAAGCGCTTACTAAATGATTTAAAAAAAATGCTCCGATTGATACTTATTGTAACATGTTTTATTCGAACCTTACAATAGCTTTGTTAGACATTTATTGTTAATCATGCTTATGCCTTATTTTCTCTTCGTACGTCTTTTTATGTTTTAACATCCGATTGTAGCATAAATTACTGAAAAAAACTTTTTTTCGTTTTATCGTTATATGGATACATAAAAAATATATTCAAAGGGTGTGATTGAATTGACAGAGTTAGAATTATTGGAATTCCGAAGTAAACATTCGCAAATGTATAATGACAACAAACTGAAACTAGGCCATTTTGGCGGCAACGTGAGTACAGGAATTCCTATAACAACAGCATCAACTTTCAAATTAACCTTAGACCAGAATGTGCGTATAGCCCAAAGGCTGGAGCAGGCTGGCTTTGAGGCTTTAGTTCCTGTGGCTCGTTGGAAAGGTTACGGCGGTTCAACGAATCTTCACGGGGATAATTGGGATACGTTCATTTATGCCGCTGCGATGGCCAGTGTCACAAAGAAAATACAGCTGTTTGCTACAAATCATGTCAGCACGGTTCATCCTATCGTTGCAGCCAAACAAGCTACAACGATTGACCATATCTCCAGCGGCCGTTTCGGGTTAAATATTGTTTGTGGCTGGTATTCGCCCGAAATGGATATGTTTGGGGAAAAACAGCGTAATCATACAGATCGATATCGTCATGCGCAAGAATGGCTGGATGTCGTAAATCATTTATGGTCAGTCGAGGGTGAATTCGACCATGAAGGAGAATTTTTCAAGATAATCAAAGGATTTCATTCCCCCAAACCTGTTGATCATGTACGTCCTATATTAATCAATGCCGGCGGTTCGAAAGAAGGAAGGAATTTTGCTGCCAGGAATTGCGATTTCTTATTTACTTTTGCGCCTTCATATGAAGCAGGCGAGGCTGTTATAAACAACGTAAAACAGATGGCATGGGATCATTATAAACGGGAATTGGGCTACTTTACATTTGCATCTGTTTATTGTCGTGAAACTGAAAAAGAAGCACGAGATTATTATCATTACATCGTACATGAACATGGGGATTGGGTGGCTGCTACGAATCTGTGTAACGAATTTGGCATTCAGAGTGAAAGTTTGGGAGAAGAATTAACTAACCAATTGAAGGAGCTTTTTGTTGCCGGTTGGGGTGGATTCCCATTAATCGGCACTCCGGAACAAGTGACGGAACAGCTTCTTAAAATATCTGGGGCGGGATTTGACGGATGTTTGCTTTCATGGGCTGACTTTGATGGAGATTTCGATTATTTCGAACAACGCGTCCTTCCCCTAATGAAGCAGGCAGGATTAAGAAATTAATATAACCGCAACTGACTTGTCCCGCCACTTTTTTCGTGAAACGGGACTTTTTTCTGCAGTAGGCTTGATTCAGTTTTATGCATGGCATCTCCCCGAATAAATAATGAATGGAGCGATAAGCAAGATGAAAGCTGTCCTATTAAAAGAGTTTGGCGGGCCGGAGCAGCTGAGTTATGAGGAAGTATCCGACCCCTCTCCCGGTTTAGGAGAAGTACTCATTCGAGTTAAGATGGCTGCATTAAACAGACGCGATGCATCTATTACATACGGACAACATTACCGTAACATCAAATTACCTGTAATTCCCGGGGCAGACGGAGCCGGTGTTGTGGTTGAGCTCGGAGAAGGTGTGGAAAGTGTCCGTGTCGGTGCCGAAGTCGTTATTAATCCCGCTTTAAACTGGGGAGAGAATCCGAGATTGCAAGGAAGGGCTTTTAGCATTCTCGGCGTACCAACGAACGGAACCTATGCTCAGCTTGTAAAAGTTTCCGCAGAAAATGTGTTTGCAAAGCCGGAGGATTTATCGTGGGAAGAAGCCGCTGCGGTTCCTCTCGCAGGACTAACGGCTTACCGCGCGTTTATTACGAGAGGACAAATTCAACAAGGGGAAACCGTTGTGATTCCCGGAGCAGGCGGTGGCGTTGCGACGTTTCTTATTTTGTTCGCTTCCGCACTTGGCGCCCGTGTATTCGTGACATCAAGCTCGGACGATAAAATTGCACGGGCTAAACAATTAGGAGCCGCCGGCGGGGTTAACTATACGAACAAAAATTGGGTGAATGAATTGCACAGGATGACAGGCGGGGCTGATTTGTGCGTCGATAGCATCGGCGGTGACCAGTTCCAAGCTCTTGTATCCATCGCGAAACCGGGAAGCCGTATCGTCAGCTTTGGCGCCACTAGAGGCACGGTGCCGAACCTAGGGATGACCGAGGCCATAGTGAAACAACTTGATATACGAGGAACGTATATGGGCAGTCCTGAAGAATTTGAGCAGATGCTTGAACTGATAAAAAAATACAAAATTCATCCTGCGATCGACGAGAAATTCATGCTTAAAGACGCTGTACCGGCTCTAAAGCGCATGGAATCCGGACAAAGCTTCGGAAAAATCTTGCTTCATATTTCTGACTGATATAGAAAGACCCACGCTTTTCACGTGAGTCCCTCTAGGACAAGCATTCACTTAAGAAACCGTTTATCTTCCAGAATCGGGGAGTCTTTGGCCGACAATTCATTTTCTATCAAGGTTGCGCAGCCCGGGCAAATGAACTGCCGGAACACCATAGGTACATCGACATACGATGCAGGATCATTCAGCATGTAACCGGCCCGCATCATAGGCAAATTGCGCACCTTCAATTTTTCTTTGTAATTTTCGCCTTCTGAACTGATTCTATGGCCGCATTTGCGGCAGCACACGCTCCCGTCAACCACTTCAAGGTATTCTCCGAGGTGCATTCGCATTATCCTTTTCAGCCTCCCTTCACTTATCACACGCTGCCGGATTCATTCAATCGCTCCCTATGGATTTCCGCTCTTCTCCGCTCCGTTCGGTCAAGATCAACTCTGTAGTTGCCATCAAGTAATACGCCGTAGTACTCTTCGGCGGCAGCAACGGAAACATACCCGTTTTTTACGTCTTCGGCGACTCGTTCAGGCTCTCTGTCTATAGGATCTCCGTAACCGCCGCCACCTTGGCTGGCAAAGTAGAAAACTTCCCCCGGATTGATGAAGATGGTCGATTTAGGATGAATGACCTCTAGTTGGCCCTCTACCTCGTTCATTGAACTGGGGATTTTCCCTTCCCGCATCACATTTTCAATCCTGCTCTCCCTTTTCACCAACACCTGGTGGGCTCCTCCGGGATAACCTCCATTGATCCCTTGTGCCCCTGGCGCGACCATACCGGCAATCGCAAAAACAGTCATGCTCGGCTGGGTAGTGTCATGTAGGGCAAACCCGACACTTATACCGGCTCCTCCACGAAACTTGCCGGCTCCTCCGGAATCTGTCGCCTCTTTCCTCCACAAGTAGATCAACGGGTAAAAAAGCTCTGTGCTTTCCACATTAGGCAGCGTTCCACCCGGACTCATTTGCATGCCTGATGTATCCAACCCGTCTTTAAACGAACGGGCTCCCCATCCCCCGCCGAGGGGCTCCATGACAAAGTTAATAAACAAGTCTCCGCGTTGATCTACTCCCAGCATGTTTATGGCTGGCCATGAACCCATACCCGTAGTCAACAGTTCCTTCTTCAATTCCGGATGAGTGTCCATCATTTTGGCCAGACATAGAATTGCGCAGTTGTAGGCTTGCCACATCCCGCTTAACGGGCCCATGCTGGTACCGGAAGGATAGTCAGCGTCAACGACGGTTCCTCTGCGCGTCTTGACTTCGATCAGCTTGGTGAATCCTCCCACCGCCCATGGCACATCGTAGCATAGCATTGGAAGAATGGCAGAAATGATTCCTCCCCGCAGCGCACCGTACGTACAGTTGATCATTCCTACGTTATCCGCCGCATCCGAATAATCAAAAAGCAATTGATCTCCCGTTTTCGTCATTTTAAGGGTGACAGGGTAAACCTGGCGATCCCCGGTATGCGCTACTTCCTGGTAAATAGTCTGCGACCACTCTCCGTCAGAGATCGACTTGAGTCTTTCACTCAGTTGGTTGCCGCAGGTTTCCATCTCCATTTTCATCACATTCTTGACCATGGCGGCACCATAGCGCTCGATCATTTCAAGGATACGCCGCTTGGCAATGTTGTTTCCCGCAATCTGGGCCCGCAGATCAAGGGCCATCAAAGTTGGGACACGTGAGTGGCGGAGGTACAAATCTTCGATATCACTGATAATCTCTCCGCGTGATATGATCTTTGTGGGCGGCATGAGAGCCGCCTCGGCAAAAACGTCCCGGGCATCCGGAGAAAAACTGCCCGGGTTCACCCCGCCTACGTCCAGCTGATGGAGGGCATTAGCCACCCAGCAAAATATCTCCCCTTGCCAAAAGACCGGGCAAATGAGGGCAGCATCGTTCTGATGCAGCGCGCCGACCCAGGGGTCGTTGCAGATGAACATATCTCCGTCTTGAATTCCCGGGTTTTTAGATCGATGTTTGAGAGTCCATTTAATAATCATATCCATCGTTCCCGCGTGGGCGATGACATAAGAACCAATAAAGGCGATGTTCCCCTCCTCATCGTAAATGGCTGCGTTAAAGTCATTAGCCTCCGTAACTGCAGGAGAGCCGGAAACCCGCTTGATGGACAAACAGTGCTCATCATTAATCTGCCAAAATCGGTGACGGATTACTTCATAGGAAATAGGATCAGGTGCACTTTCTGTACGGCGATGTAGGTTTAACCCTGGGGCAATGGTCAGGTTGTGAAACAGATCGTCTCGTGCACTGAACTTTTCGGAACCGGGTATTTGCATATTTCCATCTCCCTCTACAATGAAATTTCAATCTCAATGTTCCCCAAACTGTTTAACTGAGCCCTCTGCCGAGGGAAAAGGGGAATAGAGGTATCGGGTAATTCAATGACAGCAGGGCCTTCGATCAGCATCCCCGGCAGCAAAGCCAATCCATCGATAACCTTCGTATCCGCGTAATCCTTGCTTTCCGGCCAGTAAACCTTGCGGGTTCCTTTGTCGACTAGAGCGCGGGCCTTTATTGGATCGTTGCCGGTAACCGAGCGAATCTCCGGCTTGGACGTAGGGACGCGCGCAATTACGCGCTGCGTAACGATCTCGTAGCCTGCCTGGGAAAAGCTGGTTCCCTTGCCGTAGACCTCTTCGTAACGCGTTTCAAAAAGGTGGGACAATTGCTGTAAATCACTCTCAGTTAGCGGCAAACGGTCAGGAAAAGGGACATCAAGTTGATGAACCTGGAGCTTAAATCTCATCTCGGCCCAATGTTCAAAAAGGACTCTTTCTTCTGCTATGCCCTCTTGCAGCAGTTGATCTAATGCCTGTTTCCGCAGCTGCTCGAAATTGCGATTCACCCTATCTGCTGAAAATGGGGCGACCATCGGGTCAGACCATTCATAAGCGCGGACAATATCGGAAGTGGCGATTCCAAACGCGGAGTAGACTGAAGCCGTATCGCTTAACGGCACGACAATTTTCTTCACGCCTAAGTCGGCACCATAAGCCGTAGCGTGTGTCGGACCAGCTCCCCCGTAAGCATAAATGACGAAATCGCGGGGCTCCTTGCCTCTTTCAATGGACATTTTGCGAACGAGGTCGGCCATCTGCGAACTGACGATGCGGTATATGCCTAATGCCGCTTCTACCACACTGATTCCCAACGGCTCAGCAATGTGCCGGCGTATGGCCTCTTCCGCCAGCTCCCGGCGCAATCTCTTGGCGCCGCCTAAAAAGTTGTCGGGATTGATATAACCCAGCACCACATCAGCATCTGTGACCGTAGGCGCCTTTCCGCCACGATCGTAACAGGCAGGGCCCGGATCAGCTCCGGCGCTCTGAGGGCCTACTTTAAGGGAGGGGCCGGGTCCTATCCAGGCGATACTTCCTCCTCCGCTTCCGATTGAGATAACATCGATCATCGGCAAGTGCAAGGTATATTGATTGACGAACGTCGTCTGAGTAGTAACAGGAATACCCCGGTCTACCAGACCAACGTCAAAGCTGGTTCCTCCTACATCGGTGCAGATGATGTTCTCATCGTTGGATAGGGAGCCCACAAACTGACTTCCCACCACACCGCCGGCAGGTCCCGAAACGAGAGTGGATACACTGGATTTGGCAGCACTCACAGCTGACATGAGCCCGCCGGTAGACTGCATGATGAGGAGAGGCTGCATCAATCCGTTCTCTTTTAAACGCTGCTCCAGATTGCTCACATAGTTTTGCAGAAGCGGTCCCGTAGCTGCGTTCATCACCGTCGTAGCCGTACGCTCGTATTCCCCGATCTTCGGAGCGATTTCACTGGAAAGGGTAACCATCATGTTGGGCTCTTGCTCATGAACCAAACGGCGCACCTCCTGTTCATGTGCCGGATTCATAAAAGACCATAAAAAACTGACGGCAATAGCTTCCACTCCCTTGTCCAGCAGTTCCCCCACAGCTTTTCGCGCTTCGGCTTCACAAAATGGGACGATAACCTCCCCCTTGTAATCGACGCGCTCCGTCACTTCCTTAACAAGATGCTTCGGTACAATGGGTGTCGGCTTATCTGTTGCCGCATAATGCTTCAATTCTTGTTCTGTCAGCCCTGCTCCCCGACCAATGGCGCGCATAATAAATATAGCGTCCTTGTGGCCTTGGGTCGTGATTAGCCCCACTTTCGCCCCTTTGCCCGTCAGAACGGCATTGGTGGAGATGGTGGTGCCGTGATAGAAACTTTTGGCTGAAGCCAGGAGATCTTGTAATTGAACCTGCAGCCTCTCCGCCGCAACCTGCAAACTGTTGATTACTCCCTCAGAAAAATCCCCCGGTGTTGACAAGGCCTTGGCTGTAGTGATATGTCCTTTCTCGTCGATAACTACACAATCCGTGAATGTTCCTCCTGTATCCACTCCAATCATGTACGACACGGGCATCTCTCCTTTTCAGTGAATTCGACAAACATCTTTTATCCGTTCGGTAAAATCGTGACGTGGAAGGGCTCTTCCCCTTCTACTTCCCGTGCCAAAGTACGTACGGCCAGATCAGCTTGCTCTAATGGAAAGCGGTGTGTTAGCAATAGCTCAAAGGGGTAGCGCTTCGCTTCAAGCATGCGAATGGCAGGGCGGACCGATTCAAGTCCAGCGCTCCAGGCGCCGAGAATCTGTACTTCTTTTTGCACAATTTTATCGGAAATGAAGTGAGGTATCGATTGATAAGACTTCAGTCCGGCAAGAACCACCTTTCCCCCCACTTTCACTACATCCAAACTGTCCACCACCGGTTGGGTAGCATTAGCTGAAACATCCACAGCAATGTCGGCCATATGCCCGTCCGTCAACACTTGCACACGCTGTACGATATCCTCATTTTCCACATCGACGATTTCAGCTCCAATCATTTCGCGCACCAGCGCCAAACGATCCTGATCGCGGGACAGTCCGCCCACAATAATCTTAGTCGCACCTGCAGCGTGGGCGGCAACCGCACACAATATACCTCGTTGCCCAGGGCCGAAAATGACCACCGTATCGCCGATTTGCGTACCTGGCAATTGTGCGGCCCAACGGATCGCGTTGCTCAAGGGATTAAACAAAACAGCCTCCTCCGCCGACAACGCATGTGAAACTTTGTGCAGCACTGTGTTGGGATGGAGATAGAGATACTCTGCGTATCCCCCCCACAAGTAAGGAGCTTGATCTACGGTGATATAGGTTCCGTAGCCAATATGAGCGGTGCATCGCAGGTAATTGCCCCGCAAACAGAGTTCGCAGCTTCCGCATGGTACGGAAGCTTCCACCGCTACCCGATCACCAGTTTTGACCCCCCATCTTTTTGAAGCGCTTTCACTGATGGTGTGAATGTACCCCACAATCTCATGACCGGGAATCACAGGCAGCGGCAAACCGATTTCCGCCGTTTTTCCGTGATACTGATCGGCGTCTGTTCCGCACAAACCACATGCCTCCACCCGCAAGACAGCAGCGTTATCCCCTGGATCAGGGACGTCAAACTCGCGCATTTCAAACCGTCGCGGTTCAATCAGAACCGCAGCTCTAGCCTTCATAAATTGCATCCCTCCCAATATCCTAATGTCCACTTTCTTTCACTTTAAAAAAAGATACATGGTTTTTCAGTAACACAAACTACAATAATGAATCTTTTTATTGCAAAAATTCAATTGCCAAACGATTGAATTCATCGCTGTACTCAATGTGCGGACAATGACGCGCATTCTCAAACACCTTCAATTTCGATCCTTTTATTTGCCGCTGCAGCTCATCGGCATAGCCAGGCAGGCGCAGCATATCGTCTTTTCCCGCAACGATCAATGTGGATACCTGTATAGAACTGGGATCCACATTAAATATTTTCTTTTCATCCGTCTTATCGATATTTACTGGAGGTTTAAATCTGGCTGCAGCTGTACATTCCCACGCGCCTGGTTCCAAACTGGCCTGATATCTGCGCTCCAAATACTGTCCCTCCGACCATTTATAGTCGTAGAACAGAATCTGCAGTATCTTTTTCATATGCTCTTTAGAACAGTCATAAGAATTTAATAGTTCCCTTGCTTCATTCTGCGGAACAAATCCACCGGCGCTGCATATGATCATTTTCTTAATTGGAAAAATGGGTTCAGGTTCTGCGGCTACTGCGGCAAGCATCGTTCCTCCCATTGAGTTTCCAATAAAATGGGCTCTCTCGATACACATCACATCCAAAAAAGCGCGGATATGCTGCACACGTTTATTAAACATATCCGTAAAACTGAATAGTTTTTCACTTTTTCCGTAGCCGAGCCAATCAGGTGCATATACATGAAAATGTTTGCTTAATGCTTCAATGTTGTATTCCCATGATAATTCCGCGCTGGCGCCAAATTCGCCGCTGTGAAGTAAAACAAGGGGTTCCCCCTCACCGGCTTCAAGAAAGTGCGTTTTAATCCCGCCCGCAATCACATATTTGCTCTGATAACCGTTTCCCATGCGTTAACTCTCCTTCCTTTACCCATCTATGCTCTAATTCGAAGAGTCGACTTGATTTAGACTCAGCTCTTTAATCGCCGGATAAACCTCTTTAGCCAGCAATTCAAGGCTTCTTTTTGTTTTTGCGCTGTTCAGGAATCCTGCCTGATTCATCAGCAATAAATGACCCAACCCTCCAACCCTGTCATAGAGATACTTGATTTTTTTGATCACGGTGTCGGGACTTCCGGCTATCATGACGCCCATTTCCTCAAGCTGTTCGAGGGTAATTGTTCTGAAGCTGGTGAAAGAACCGGAATTTTTAGGCCGATAACTATTTAAAATTTCATGGGCAGGAACATATCCGTACGGTGTCCAAAAATGATTTGGAACGTAACCCTGCAGATACCACATGATTTCTTTTGCATTTTGCCGGGCTTCTTCATCGGTATCCGCAACATTACAAAGGGAGAGAAGCGCCAATTTATCCATCATATTGTTATCTGAATGACCAGCTTCCGTACTGTACTTGCGATAATTGTTGAAGATCCGTTCCGTTACATGGTAGGGCGTTAAAAAAGCCGCGAAGGTATACTGATTCTCTGCCGCCCATTTAATATGCTCTTCGTTGGAGCCTCCTGTCGTCCAGAACGGCGGATGGGGCTGTTGAATAGCGCGAGGCCAAATGTTGACATACCGGAAATGGTTAAACTGTCCCTCAAAATGGAAAGGCTCTGTACTCGTCAACGCTTTCTTGACAATATCATGCGCCTCGTAAAACATTTGCCTGTTATATACGGGATTGCTGTTTGCAGGGTGCATTTCCGTGCCTACACCGCGGACGAAGCCGGCAATGAGACGTCCCCCGGAAATGCTGTCAAGCATGGCAATGTCTTCAGCCACGTGTACAGGATTGCGGTTTGGCAGCGGATAACCAAGCAGCAAAATTTTGACTTTCTTCGTAGATCTCGCCAACGCAGCTGCCGGAATGCTAATATTTGCGTTGATACAGGTAGCGGTTTGATGATGTTCGTTGAGCATGATATTGATGCCGATCTCATCACAATATTCATATTCTTCCAGATAGCGGGCGTACAAATCGCTTGCCTGCTGTGGATTAAGCAAGCCGTTTGGCAACACAATCCGAATCGAACCATAGTCATTTTCATAATTTTCCGGAACATGCGGATAAGGCATTTCCGTAAAATGATAAATGTGCATTTCCTTACCCCCCTAAATTTTTTCGAAAAATGCTTTTAATTTGTTTACCAGTACATCGGACTGCTCCAGATGCGGGATGTGTCCGGCACCGGGAATGATCTCGAATTGGGCGTTGGGAATGGCATCGGCAAACGCCTTCCCATATGAAGCGCTTACAATTCGATCGCCTTCACCCCACAATACTTGGGTTGGAACAGTGATACGACGCAGCCACGATTTCAACTTGGGGTTATGCAAAAATGGCTTCCATGCTAATTGCGTAATACTTTGGTAACTGGTAATGACGTCAATCAGTAATTCATCATCCAGCTCAGCGGTCGGCTTAATTTGCTCGACAGCCAATTTTGGATCGCAATACAAAAGGCGAAGCGATTCATCAATCGGTAAAACCATGATGTCCTTAATATCCGCTGTTGTGCTGTCCGAGGCTTTAATGCCCAGAGCATCGATAAGGGTTAGACTTGCTAAACGTTCGCAGCTGCGGATTGCTATTTCAGCTGCAATCCATCCGCCCAAGGATATGCCGACGAGGTGAATTTTGTCTAAATTCAATTGCTCAAACAGGTCGAAATACAAATAGACCAAGTCGTCAATGCAATTATAATCAAGCGGAAGTTCCGATTTGCCAAATCCGGGATGGGACGGCGCAATGACCTGATACTCCTCCGCCAAAAACTCAAGATAGGCGCAGTTTCCGTCATTTCCGCTGATCCCGTGGAGCACGATAATCGCCTCACCTACTCCACCTGAATAAATTTGCAGATTCAAACCGTTTACATGTAACAATTCTTCTCTTAATCTGCTTTTAATCACAACTCCACTCCTCCTTAGCAAATGAATATTATTAATTTTAATCTTATTGTAACGAAGTCTATTAAGATCCTTCAGTAAAATAAGCTACAATTAAGATAAAATAAAAATCTCAGGAAGCGGATCCTTCTCCACAATTCTTAAATACGTTAAAAAAGCATCCGAATTTACGGATGCTTCATCGTCATGTTCTACTCTAGCTTCCGCTCCAGGACCAACACATAGCCGCGAGTTCCGTCCAGACGGATGATATCGCCGTCCCGGATCAGTCCTGTTGCGCCGTCTATGCCGACGCCGGCCGGTGATGATCTCGCCTTCGCTTGTCATGAGGCGCGGCGGCGTGAGCATGCGGAAGCGCTCCATCAGACCGCGAAACACGCGCAGCAGCCGCGACATACTCGTCATCATTTTAAGGTTTCATCTACAAAAACAACGTGATTCTGTTCAGAAAAACTTTTCAGCTTACCTGCAATTGCACTCACATCGAAACGGTTAAGACTCTTTGAGTAAACCCACCGCTGCTTACCATCAGGTTCAATGATCACATATCCCGGTTTAATAATGATTTGCTTAATATGTTCCGCTGCAATTATGCGTTCACCGGTAAACCCTCTCTTGGAAAGACTGGTCTTGCTCACTTTCAAATAAGGACGGCGGAGAAAATAAGTATACAAACCTAACAACAAATAACTGAGCATTGTAAACCAATACATGTTGTCCTGTCCTGCTCCGGTAAAAGCAACTATGAATAATAAGGATATGCCTACAAAAAATAAAGAAAGCAGGATGCTTCGGCCTTTATATACTTGGGGCCGATCCGGATCAGAGATAGGCGGAATGCCTTGCTTCAGCCGATATTCGTTTACTGTTTTCACATTTTTACTCACCATTCGTTTCCACTTGCGCGACATCCTTTTACCACCCTCATCGATTATTATAAGTATTGCAAAGCCTTAATATATTTCACTTGATAGTTGAAGGTTTGTCAAGTAACATCGCAAAATAAAAAGCACCGCGCGGGTGCTTAGTCATATTATTTCTCAGCGCTCCTTTTCCATCAATTCCACAAGAAATACTTTCAATGCTTCCCTCCAATGCCGCAAATCCTGAAAATCATTGATCCGAATAGACATATGATCCATTACGGAATATTTCGGCCGGAGAGCCGGTCTCGGGAATTGATCCGTGCTGCAAGAATCAAGTATGACTGATATTCCGCTTTCTTCGAAAATGGCTTTGGCAAATTCGAACCACGAACATTTCCCTGTATTGGAAGCGTGATAGATGCCATATTTATCAGTCTGGATCAATTCAGCCAAAAAAAAGCAAAGGTCTACGGTATACGTAGGTGATCCCACCTGGTCGTGTACGACACTTAAACGGTCTTTCTCTTTACTCAGTTTCAACATGGTCTTGACAAAGTTATTTCCATGAAGACCATACAACCATGAAGTACGCACTATAAAATGTTGATGAGTAAGCGTTTGAATGGCAAGTTCTCCCGCCCGTTTCGACCTTCCGTATATGCTGCAGGGATTTGTCCGGTCATATTCGTTATAAGGCTGCGAAGCGTTCCCGTCAAATACATAATCGGAGCTGATATAACACAACTTCGCCCCGGATTCCCGTGCGGCTACAGCCAGGTTGCGACTGCCGACGGCATTGACCCTGAAGGCGGCGTCCTGATCCGATTCTGCCAGATCAACGGCCGTATAACCCGCTGCATGAATGATGGCATCCGGTCGGACTTTGCCGATTATTTCCTTACATTGCTCCAGACTTGTAATGTCCATCTCATTACGGTTAAAACCGTATACCTTTACCCGCTCTTCGAGAATACGCATTAAATCCTTACCCAACTGACCGTTAGCGCCTGTAATAAGTATTTTCATATCAGGCCTGATATTCACCCGATTGTATTCTTCTCCACCAATCCTGATTATCCAGGTACCATTGAACTGTTTTCTTTATTCCCGTTTCAAACTGCCATTTCGGCCGCCATCCCAATTCACGAGTAATTTTGGCTGTGTCATTGCCATATCGTCTATCGTGCCCCGGACGGTCTTTAACGTAGGTAATCAGAGATTCCTCCTTGCCTAATTCCGCAAGAATGGTTTTGATGATCTGAAGATTAGCAAGCTCGTTATTGCCGCCGATATTGTACACTTCACCTGCTATGCCTTTATGCATGACAAGATCAATAGCAAGGCAGTGGTCTTCAACATACAGCCAATCGCGGATGTTAAGTCCATCCCCATATACCGGCAGCGCTTTATCATCTAAAGCTCTTGAAATCATCAGTGGAATTAACTTTTCGGGATATTGATAGGGCCCATAGTTATTGGAGCAGCGGGTTATAACGGCAGGTAATCCGAACGTTTTTTGATAGGACCGAACTATCAAGTCTCCGCCGGCTTTGCTTGCAGAATAAGGGCTGTTGGGCGCTAGCGGGGTTTCTTCTGTAAACAATCCTGTATCTCCCAAGCTGCCATAAACCTCATCAGTGGATATTTGTACAAATCGGTTCACCTTATACTTTTTTGCTGCATCGAGAAGCACCTGCGTTCCCAAGACGTTAGTCTTAACGAAAATATCCGGTTCCCAAATACTACGGTCCACATGAGATTCAGCCGCGAAATTGACAACCGCATCCACTCCTTGCCGCAATAATCGATCAACCAAATCACGATCCGTTATGTCGCCCTTCACGAAGGTATAATTGGGAAAGTCCTTTACTTCTTTCAGGTTTTCCAGATTCCCGGCATAGGTTAAGGCATCCAAATTGATGAACTGATAATCGGTATATTTATGAAGCATATGAATAATGAAGCTGCTGCCGATAAACCCGGCGCCGCCTGTCACCAATACTTTCATATCGTTTCCCCCTATCATTCAAAATTAATCTCTGCATCTTTAAAGAGCGGATGCTTCTGGTCTTTTTCCGACAGGATCGGCTTTGACGCAGGCCAATCGATTCCGAGCGCAGGATCATTCCATAATATTCCGCGGTCATGCTGCGGCGAGTAATACTCGTCAACCTTGTACAGCACTTCGGTATTCGGCACCAACGTACAGAACCCATGGGCTAATCCTCTGGACACCAGAAGTTGGCGTTTGTTATAAGCGCTCAGTATGATCCCGATCCACTGTCCAAAGGTAGGTGAGCTTTTGCGAATATCCAGCACCACATCATAAATGGCCCCCGAAACAACCCTGACGATTTTCGTTTGAGCTTTAGGAGACAACTGGTAATGAAGCCCGCGAATTACGCCCGTTTCAATAGAAAGCGATTGATTATCCTGAACGAAAGGATAATCGACCCCCAGCTTTTTGTACATATGGCTGTTGTAGCTTTCCATGAAGAAACCTCTCTTGTCTTCAAAAACATCGGGTTCAATCAACCATACGCCTTCTATTCTTGTTTTGACTACATTCACAAATCTCACCACTTATATTAAAATTTTCTGCTCTTAAAAAGTACCTTCATGCTTACCAGTATATGCAAGATTTCATTCTTGTAGACAGTTAATCCGCCGCTTCACTAACCATTGCCATTCATACTATGAATGGTGAAAATGAATAAAATAAACACAGGAGGTACTTCCATGATGAAAATGCCCTTGGTCAGCGTAATCATACCTGCCTATAATCGTCCGCATTTCTTGCAAAAAGCCTTACAGAGTGTACTTGATCAAACTTATACAAATATAGAAATTATAGTATGCGACGATAGCACTAATGACGAGGTTCAAACTATGATGAAGTTGTTTATTCAAACCGATCCCAAGATTAAATATGTCAAAAACGATACGGTGCTGTTTCTAAAAAACTGGCATAAAGGCTTCGAATTGGCTTCGGGGGAATATATTAATTATTTGATGGATGATGATGTATTCCATCCCCACAAAATAGAGAAAATGATGTCATTTTATTTACAACGAAACGATATTACCCTCGTTACTTCATATCGGCAGCTCATTGATATTGAAGGCAACCCTCTTCCTCCGATTGATGAAACCGTCAAATTGTTTGAGCACACGACGATTGTAAATGGCATTGAACTAGGAAATTATGTTCTTACCCATGGCTGCAATGTAATAGGCGAACCGACTACTGTTCTTTTTAGAAAAAAGGATCTGGTTGAACCGTATGGAGTTTATCATGGCAAACAATATGTCTGCCTCAATGATGTCGTTTCCTGGTTGTCTCTGTTAGCTAAAGGCAGCGCAGTTTATTGTTCGGAGACATTAAGTTATTTCCGCCGGCACCCGACTGCAAACGGATACTTGATTCCGATTATCGCAACGTCGATCAGTGAGTGGACCGAATGTATTGAAAATGCGCGAAAAAACCATTTTTTAAATAGCAGTGATTTGCTGAGAGATGCGCTGTTAACCCAACGCAAGAAGCTTCATTGGTTTCAAAGCTCGCATGAATTCAGAGCATATGAACAAACTATTAAAGAAGTTTTACAGCGCATTGAATCGAAGTTGCAGACTTTATGAACGGATGGTTTAACTATTGCAATATTCGCGAATTTGTTGGACACATAAGTCGCGTACAATAGTGCTTTTATCATTTTTATACCATTCTATTGTTTTCTCTAACGCTGTATCGATATCCCATTTCGGCTGCCAATGAAGTTCATGTTTCGCCTTACAAATATCCAGACTTAATAATTTTGTTTCATGCAAAGAGGCAGGAACGTTTCCCGATGCGACCCAGTTTCCATTTCCCCAAAGCTTAATTACGCGGTTTACGATTTCTTCAACAGAAGCAGCACAGTTTAATTCCGGTCCGAAATTCCAGGCTCCTGAATAACGAGGCCCATTTTCAAACATTTTTGACGCTAAATGCAAATAACCGCTCAACGGTTCGAGAACATGCTGCCAGGGCCTTATATATTCAGGATTTCGGATTACAATTTCTTTATTCGATTTCAGCGCTCTGATACAATCAGGAAGGAGTCGGTCACCCGACCAGTCGCCACCGCCGATCACATTTCCTGCTCTGGCTGAGGCAATAGCTTTTTGATGTTCATCATACCTGTTTATATGAAAGAAAGAATTGCGGTAAGAAGACACCAGCAGCTCGCAGCACCCTTTACTGGAACTATAAGGATCATATCCCCCCACAGGGTCGCATTCCCGATATCCCCAAATCGATTCTTTATCCTCGTAACATTTATCACTCGTAATCATGATTCCAACTTTCGTTTCATCTGTCGTTCTGACGGATTCCAATACATTCAAGGTCCCTATTACATTCACTTCATATGTGTACTTCGGTTGTTGGTAGGAGTATTTGACTAATGGCTGCGCTGCTAAATGAAACACAATTTCAGGTTTATGCCGCTTGAACAAGTCATCCAGCTTGTCGGAATCCCGAATGTCTCCGCGAATATCGACCATATCATGTTTAATATTGGATAAAACGAAACAATCTTGTTCGGTTGAAGGATCCAGGGCATAACCGATGACATGAGCTCCCAATTCTTTTAACCATATCGCTAACCAAGCTCCTTTAAAACCCGTATGACCGGTAATTAATACCTTCTTGCCTTTGAATAGATTTAAAACAGTATCCATATGCTTGTTCACACCGTTTCTAATTGAAGTACAAAGCTTTGTTTTGTCTGAACCAATTTATTGTTCTGATGATCCCATCCTCCAAAGATATTCTGGGCTCCCATTGAAGCCGGGATCTTATTTTCGTGATATCCGGTTGCGGATGCCACCTTTCATTTTCCCTATAAGCTACAGCTCCATAGTTGGGTTTCCTGTCCGTGTTAAAATAGGAAAAGATCATTTCAACAAAATGTTTTAATGGATATGCTTCTCCGCTCCCGATGTTAAAAATCTCATTTTTAACAGATGGACTTTGAGCAGCCAATAAAAGCCCATCTACAATATTCCCGACATAGCAGTAGTCCCTGTATTGTTCGCATGAAGTCAGATCCACATCTTTATTTTGAAGAAGATTTAACAGGATATAAGCAAATATCTTATGTTTCTCTTCACCTTCTCCGAATACTCCGAAAGGTCTTAAGGTAACCATACTGCAGCCCTTTTCGGAAGCAATTTGATGCGCGATGATCGTAGCCGCAGCTTTTGTGCTTCCATAAATATTCACCGGGGCTAAGACCATGTTTTCATTCATTATTTCTGATTGATCTCCATATTCCGCACTGCTTCCCAGGGTAACAATTTTTTCACACCCGCAGTTAATCGCTTCATTGACCATATTTACTGTACCGATCACATTGATTCGAATAGCATCCCAATAGTCTTGTTCGACAGAATTCGTCCCATATGCCGCCAGATGAAACATATAATGGGGCTTGAATGTCTTCAAAGTGCTTTGAACTTGATGTAAATCGCCGATATCCGCTTGCCATATTTCAATATCTTTGACAATATCTTTGAGTCGCCAAGGAACGGATCGGTTTCTGGTTAATACTGCTATGTGTGCCTGTTCCTGCAGCAGCCTTGCAACCAAATGCGCCCCAATAAAGCCGTACCCTCCGGTAATCAATACTTTTTTCTTTTTAAAAAAACCGTTTGTATCCATGTCTCGATCCTTTCGTATGGATTTTCTACAATTTCAAAAAGTTTTTGGGGGAATAAGCGCTGGGAGGGTTTGCGAAAAAATGTGAGATATCCGTATTTACTAACTTTTTTAAGATATGGCATGCACTTTGTAAACTTCTGATGTAGGGAACGTAGATGTGGTCGATAACCGACTGATTAAAAGCCAAATGTTCTAATTTCCATAAATCAAACTCATCTTGTTTCAGGATCAGCATGCTTCCAAAATGAAAGGCGATGAGCGGGCTGTCGTCTATAAATACTTCGGTTTCTTTTTTCATGACGTTATGATGATTATTCATGACAAGGTTCCATGGAGCCGCATTTATCCCGATGTGGCCGATCAAAGTAAAGTCGGAGAACAAATGCGGAATACGGTCCAGGTACTTCTGATCTCCCCAACTGTCGTTTTCATAAATATCGAAACAGTTGTCGATACACTTGTCTTTCCACCAATGAAGAATTTTGTCGCCTTGTTCGTCTCTTCTAAATCCAATTAAGCCGGCCTGGTACGTTCCATGCATGTTCTCCAGTTCTTGAGTGCCCCTTTGTCTGCATAAAAAGACGGAAGCATTACCCCACTCATCATAAACAGGCTTCGGGTCCGAGAAAAAGTATAAATCAGCGTCACAATAAACGATATGGTCTATTTCTTCATGATGATCAAGAATATACAGGCAGACGGGGGCCTTTAATGTCCAACAATATTCATATAATTTTCTTGCGCTCTTTGCTTGCCGCAATTGTTCATTCTCGACATCGTTTACATGAATGAGCGTTGCTTTTTCAAGTTTCATTTTGCTTAATGTTTGGTAGGTCATATCGTCCATGCAGCAAATCCATAGATGAAACTTCGATATCCGTTTTTCAAGCGAATAATAAAAAGCCAGTCCTTTAATCAGGTATTCCTGACTGACAATGGTAGCGAAATGGTATGATCGATCCGATGGATTTATTGGGACTATTGGATTGGAATGTTGATAAAACGTTTGAGCGTTTGAGCGATCTTGGCATAAACATTGACTTAAAGCATGGATATCGATGGATTTTACTTTTTCCATGATGGCCATAAGATTTTCCAAATAAGGCTCATAAATATGGTGCATGATAACGCTGCTGATCGGTAACGGTCCTGATGTCCAAAGGTCGAATTCGTTCTCGCTAAATATGGAAACACAGGCAAAATGAAACGCTACAAGTTTGTCCTCTTCGATATATACACGGTTGTTTGCCGCAGAGACAATGAAGTTGTTATGATAAATACAATTCCATGGAGCGGCATCTACCCCAAGATTTTCGGATATTTGTACTTTGGAAAACAAATCCGTGAGATTATCCAAGTATTTCTGATCTCCGAATCTTCCCTGCTCCGGTTCGGCAAAGCACCACTCCAGGCATCTTTCTTTCCACCAGTTTAAGCTTTCCAGCCCATTAGCTTCGTTTTTAAATCCGATTAACCCCGCCTGATATTTACCGTATTTTTCCAGAACCCAATCCGCATCCCTTTGCAGACAAAGAAAGACATCATGCTCTCCCCATTCATCAAATATGGGCTTTGGATCTGAAAAGAAGTACATATCCCCATCGCAATAAAGAACGGAAGGGACTTTGTATCGGCTCATCACATGCTCAATTAAAATCGGTTTCAACGTCCAACAGTATTCTTTCGTTGTTCGCTCGCCTTTGATTTCTCGGAGACGGTCATCTTCCATCTCCTCTACTCTCAAGAGGACGGCGTTCTCCAGATTCATTTTCTTCAATAGGGTGTACGTAAAAAAATCGACGCAGCAAATCCAAAGTCTGAAATGGTCAGCGTGCTTCCTTAATGAATGATGTAAAGCTATAGCTTTTAGAACATATTCTTTACCGGTAAGAACACAAAAGTGATAACAGCCGGAATCCTTGTATAACGCCTCGCAGTTCTCATTTATTTTCACTTATAACCTATCCTTTCTCTTACGATTGCATGACGGTCATACTTCCTTCCATTTCTCATTGGCCTCTTTCAGGTCTTTGGGTGTATCTACGCCGATCCAAAAGCCGTCATATTCAAAAACCGCAAGTTCTCCTTCCTTAACGATATTCCTTAGCGGTTCTTCCTCCAGCACGCAGCTCGTATCCTCACTTAGATAACGGAAAAAATCTTTATTACAAACAAAGAAACCGCCATTTATAATAGTATCGAGTTTTTGTTTTTCTTCAAATTCAGTTGCGATACCGTCTTTAACCGATAAATGTCCATATTGACTTCGTATTTTAACGCCGGTGATAGTCACGATCTTTCCCTTTTCTTTATGAAATTGCAGCAGCGCATTCATATCGACATTTGCCAATCCATCCCCATACGTTAATAGAAACGTATCTTCATTAATGAATTTTTCGATTTGTTTGATCCTTGCACCTGTCATTGTTTCTAGCCCTGTATCGGCAAACGTAACCCTCCAATTGATCCGTTTTTCCAGCAAATCATATTTATTTTTTCCGAGATGAAGTATAAAATCGTTATCTTTCCAGGTTTGATCCATGAAATACTCCTTAATTTGCTCTCCCCTATACCCTAACGGCAAAATAAAATCATGATGACCATAATGGCTGTATAACTTCATGATGTGCCATATAATTGGTTTATCATTTACCCTGACCAATGCTTTAGGAATACCACCCGATACCCCGTTCATCCTCAATCCTTTACCACCGCACAATATGACAACTTTCATAAAAGTCACTCCTCACTTACTGAATCATTAATCAAGTTATGTTAGCTTTGTTAGTCCAGTGTAGGCATAAAATTCCTAAAAATATTACTATCAGCTTTTTAATTGAAAAATGAGCAATTCGCCGCTACATAAAAGCTTGAGATTCATACAATGTGAAAATGGAGGGGGGGAAAAGGTGAAAATAAACGTGAGCAAGTTCAATTTCGTAAAAATGTTTGAAGAATTCGTAAGGAAGAAAAAAATCAAAAGAACGATAAAACTCATGCGAAGAGGGTGGGCTGCGGGACGAAAACGCGGATATGCCGTCGGGTTAAACGAAGGAACGAGAAACGGTTATGCTGCCGGTTTGAACGAAGGTACAAAGAACGGATATGCCGCAGGTTGGAACGAAGGAACGAAAAACGGTTATGCTGCCGGTTTGGACGAAGGAACGAGAAACGGTTATGCTGCCGGTTTGGACGAAGGAACGAAAGACGGATACTCCATTGGATGGAAAGAAGGAAATAAGCACGGGACGCCGGGGTTGATTGTACAAGACGTTCCCAGACCCGACTACGTAGTCGATTTCTGGGACATAAGAGTGCTTTATATCCATCCCATACATGGGGGAACCTATAAAGTAATCAGTCAAGGCATTATTGATGGGCTTAGAAATTTGGTGCGCGAAGTATATACAGCCACTTCGGTACAAAATGTAGCCAGTCTTGCCGCTCAAATCAAACCGGATCTTGTCCTCGTATTACTGGGAGATGCATTTCCTATCGAACAAGTGAATGCGATTGGAGCATTGGGTATTAAAACTGCCGTTTGGTTTACGGATGATCCTTACTATAATGACGTGACAGCCAAGATAGCCCCCTATTATCAATATGTATTTACCCAGGAGTTGAGCTGCTTATCTGCTTATCCATTATTAGGTGGCCGGCAGGTTCACTATTTACCTCTCGCTGTCAATACGAGACTTTTCCACTATCAAAGGGAGGACCACTCGTTCAGTATTGATGTCTGTTTTATGGGAACGGCTTGGAACGATAGGATCTCTATGTTTGATCAAATAGCTCCGTATTTATCAAAAAAAAATGCACTCATTGTGGGACCTGACTGGAATCGCATGCAGAATTATCATATACTCTCCGATAAAATACGCCTTGAAGTATTATCGCCTGAAGAATCGGCGCGCCTAATAAATCAATCCAAAATTGTTATTAACAATCATCGTTCTTTCAATGATAATACCGTATTCAGTAATAACAGCAGAAACTTACCCGCCCTTTCGATCAATCCGCGAACTTTCGAGATTTCCGCTTGCGGCGCATTTCAACTGACGGATGTTCGCCAAGAATTAAACCGTTGTTATGAAAGAGGGAAGGAAATCGAAACCTATTCATCCCCCGCCGAATTAGTTGAAAAAATTGAATATTATTTGCGCCATGAGGATGAGAGAAATGCGATCGCACTAAGAGGACACAGCCAAACTTTAAAAAATCATACGTATCCGAGAAGATTGACAACACTGTTGAAAGTGGTCTTTGGATAATCTCTGCAATTTTATTTTGGAGGTAGGAAAGTAATGAGAACATTGCCGTTAGTCAGCGTATTAATCCCTGCTTACAATCGTCCGCACTTCTTACAAAAAGCATTGCAAAGCGTTCTTGAGCAAACTTATCCGAATATTGAAATCATTGTATGTGATGATAGCACCAATGATGGAGTCCAAGAGATGATCCTTCCCTATTTAAGCAAATACCCTGCTATCAAATATGTAAAAAATAATACGGTGCTCTTTCTGAAAAACTGGCATAAAACTTTTCAATTGGCATCCGGGGAATATATCAATTACCTAATGGATGACGACCTCTTCCACCCGAAAAAAATCGAGAAGATGATGTCGTATTATTTGCAACGGGACGATATAACCATCGTTACTTCATGCAGACAAGTGATCGATGAATATGGCGCCGACCTCCCTCCAATCCCGGAGACGATGAAATTGTTTGAAGAGCCTACAGTTGCAGACGGAAAAGAACTCGGAAATTACATTCTGTCCAATGGCCGAAATGTAATCGGCGAACCGACGACCGTTCTTTTAAGAAAAAAAGATTTTACCGAACTGTATGGGGTTTATCATGGCAAGCAATATACTTGCCTCAATGATGTCGCTACTTGGCTCCAATTGCTATCGAAAGGCAGTGTAGTGTATATCCCGGAGGCGCTCAGCTATTTTCGCCTACATCCCGGCCAAAATTCAAGGTCTATTCAGATTGCAGCTACGGCCATTAGCGAGTGGACCGATTTAATCGATAAAGCAAGAAAAGACGGATTTTTAGGCAGCAACGATTTACTGAAAAGCGCACTTTATAAACAAAAAGGCAATCTGCAATGGCTGCGTACTACGAATGAATTCAAAGATTACGAACAGACCATTGACGAAGTTTTGTTTCGCATTGATCAAATGTTGTTGCAAACAGCATAAAGAAAGGAACTGAATTCAGTATGGCCGGAATTCCTTTTTTGCGTCCGAAGGTGATAAGTCATGTTCATTACCTGGATTTTTTATCCCAAATGGAGGACTCCAGACTTTATTCAAATTATGGACCGTTAAACTCGCTGTTTGAAGATCGAGTAGTCAATGAAGTGTTCGAACATACAGGAGCGGTTGTAACCGTCAATAATGCGACAAGCGGATTAATGCTGGCCATATCCCAGTGTAAACGACCTCAGGCACGCTACGCATTGATGCCCAGTTTTACTTTTGCCGCCACTCCTCTCGCAGCGCTATGGTGCGGATTAGAGCCGTATTTTGTCGATATTTCACAGGACGATTGGTGCATGAATGAAAACTTGCTTGATGAACTGATTGAATCGCTGGGCGAACAAGTAGCCGTTGTCGTTCCTTATGCTACATTCGGTACGTATATGGATTTAACGTATTATCAGAAACTTCATGATGCAGGAATACCGGTGGTGGTGGATGCGGCAGCCAGTTTCGGGACGATTGGGGAGAACGGGCATTTTGGAAAAGGTTTCACCGGGAACATCGTATTCAGTTTTCATGCCACAAAGGCATTTGGAATTGGTGAAGGCGGTTTAGTATACAGTGGAAATCAACAAAGCATCCAACATATCCGTCAGGCCGGAAATTTCGGATTTTCCAATAGCAGAGAATCCATCTTCCAGGGAATGAATAGCAAGATATCCGAATTTACGGCAGCCGTCGCATTAGCTACCTTAGACGAGTACCCCCAAAAGAAGGCGGCACGTCAACAAATTTACGGGTTATATTTGCAGCATTTTACCCGCTTGAAAATGTTTGAAGAAGGATGGGTTGTTCAAGAAAGCGAAGGCAGCATCCCTCACCAATTTTTTTCCGTATTGTGTCCAGAAGACGAACTTAATATAAATATAGCTGAATGGCTTGCCTCCCATCAAATCGAATCAAGGACGTACTTTTCCCCCGCCTGCCATCAGCATCGGCTATTTTCCTGTTACAGCTCCAAAACGTTACAAGTGACAGAACGCATTTGCGAACGCATTCTAAGTTTACCCCTTTGGGAGGAAATGAAAGAAGACGATGTTGAAATGATTACTGAACGATTGAGGGCAAAGCGATGAAGCGTTTAGTAATATGGGGCTGCGGAGGGCATGCGCGTGAAGTCAGTTGGCTTTGCAAGCAATTGGATTACGAAGTTATCGGATTTTTAGACGAGCGTCAGGAAATGAAAGGTACAATTATTAATGATATCCCTGTATTAGGGGATCTGCCTGATATCACGGGTCTTCGAGGAGAGACGGAAATCGTTTGCGCCGGTGTTGGTGACCCGGCCCTCAAAAAACGGTTTGTGGAGAAAACGCTGAAAGCAGGCTTCCAACCAGCCCAATCCATCATACATCCGGATATTAAGATTTCGAGAAGAAATCGAATCGGGGTGGGCAGCATGATTGGTGAAGGTTCCATTCTGACTGAGAACATCGAAATCGGAAATTTCGTTATTATCAATCGAAACGTAAACGTAAGTCACGATGTGGTTATTGGGGATTATACCACAATCGCACCTGGCGTTAATATTGCGGGCAATGTTACTATCGGCAGGGAAGTTTACATCGGAATTGGAGTCTCCATTCGCGAAAAAATAACGATCGGTGATGAAGCCGTTATTGGCGGTGGTGCTTTTGTAAAAGACAGCGTCCCTCAGAAAGTATTAGCTGCCGGAGTTCCGGCACAAATAAAGAAGTATTATTGAGAGAATAGAAAGGGGTGATTCAGTGGTGCCGGATGGAACCCGGAGGTTAGCCGTGATTGATACGTATTTCCCTTGGAAGCAAAGCGGATTTAGATATTGGGAAAACTACGAGATTTTCCGCCAGCGCCCGGATACTTTATTTTTTACAATAGTTCCGAATCAAGATGAATTCCCAACCCGCGTTTACAATTTTTCGGAATTTGTTCCACTGGCATTATCTTATGGAATCACTGATATTTACTGTGTATTTTTAAATCTCGCCCTCAGCTTAATCGGTCGTACACAACTTCCTGACGGTCAACCGATTCCCGGATCGAATGTAAATCTGAACCTTTGGCCGTTTATTCAGTCGCAAAAAATCAATCTGCATACAACCTTATATCCAGGCGGAGGATTGGCACCATCCACTCCGATCGAGTTGCTCCAAATCGATCATTATTATTCCACCATATTTACGAATATTCATGAAGTTCTTACCCATTATCCCAACAGTATTTATGTCCCGGGTATGATCAATTCGGATTATTATTCCTATTCACCCAAACAGGATGTTCGACCGATCCAATTAATTTTCTCAGCCCATCAGGGTGTTCGTAAAAATTTCCTTTATTTAGCACGAACCTTTAACCAGCTTGATGACAACTTCCATCTTCATATTATCGGAAATTGGCAGGATCATTTGCATTTATTAACGAACCCGAACTACACCTTTCATGGTCTGTTAAACCCCGAACACATCAGGCCTATCTATCAGAATGCCCACATTTTTATTAGCTGCAGCACGTTGGATCATGAGGCATTCGATGGATTTCCGACTACAACGGCAGCCGATGCCATGGCGACAGGATGCGTATTGGTTACAACAAACCCCCGTCAAGATCGTTATGTGCTGGTCAGCGGCCAAGATTACATGGAATTGACGGAAAGCAGAAGCTTAATCGAGAACCTTCAATGGGTTAAAGATAATTTTCATAGAGCAATGAATATTGGCATCAACGGTTCCAACAAAATTGTAAAGAGGTACGACTCCAAACTGATTGTGAAAACGAAACTCGCTGCAATGGGGCTCATCTCATGATCAATAAAATTAAACTAAAGGGAGAGTTGATTCATGATTAAAAATAAGCTTGCAAAACAGTTAACAGAAATGCATAATGATCTGAACCGAGATTTACATCCGGCTTTTGATATGTCGAAGAAAGAAGTATTGGACTATTCCTTTCAGTTCTTAAACATGAATCATGTCGTAGAATTGGGCGGGGTTGGCGAAATTGATTGCGCATATGGCTTATATGTTTACGATAAATTTAAACCTGTCCAATTGACCATGGTTGATGTACAGTGGACGGAAAATGCGAAACGCTTATGTGCGGAACGCAAAGAAATTACGACAATGAAAGTAAATTTCGGCGATCCTAAATTACCTTTATTTATCGGCAATGTGGATACTGTGATTTTGTTTGATGTCCTGCTGCATCAAGTAGCGCCAGATTGGGATCGAATTTTGGAGATGTATGCACCTTATACCCGGTCATTTATTATATGCAACCCACAATTTATGGCTTCCTCTAGTACGGTCAGACTGCTTGACCTAGGAAAAGAGGAGTATTTCAAAAATGTTCCGCATCCGCCGACACATCCCACTTATGAAACCTTATTTTCCCGTATGGATGATTTAGTAGAGCCTGGCCGTACCTGGAGAGACGCGCCAAATGTTTGGCAATGGGGAATCACAAACAAAGACTTGATTCAAGTAATGGATCAGCTCGGGTTCCAGCTTGCATATTTGAAAAATTACGGACAATGGCAGAATTTGTCCAACTTTGAACATCATTCATTTTTGTTCTACAAGAAATAATTCCCTATAACGTTTAACCATTTGGAGGGATGTATTTGATATGAACAATGAGATGGTTGTCAATCAGAGTGTTTACTATGAATGTCCGTTTTGCCAAGGCATATTCGATGCGTTTATTCCTTGGCCCGATTTATTTGATTTCCCGAAAGTGAAGTATGAAATGTGGAACAAACATACGGCCATGTGCCCTTTTTGTTATTCAACAGATAGAGAAAGAATGTACAAATTATATATGGAAAAGGAACCGGCTTTCTTGTCAACCCCGAAAAATGTTCTTCATATCTCTCCTGAAAACTGTCTGCAGGATTGGCTTAACCATCAATCCAATATCAATTATGAGAGCGTTATTGTTAATTCTGAAAAGGATATGAAGTGGCTCGATTATTCCGATCAAACGTTCGATGTCATCGTGTGCAGCCACGTGTTAGAGCATGTGAAATATGATATTCAAGCGATGAAGGAGCTGTATAGAGTAATGAAGGATCAGGGTTGGGGAATTATGCAGGTCCCTATTGCCCTGAATCTTAAAAGAACGTATGAGGATCCCCATATTGTTACACCCGAGGAGCGCAACAGAGCTTATGGTCAGGAGGATCACCTTCGAATTTACGCTAAAAAAGACTATGTAAAAAGACTGAAGTCAGTCGGTTTTACGGTTAAACCCATGCATTTTGCAGAAACTTTAGGAAGCGATATGTTGAAATATGGATTATCCCAAGATGACGTTCTATACATCGTCACAAAAGAAAATGATCATAAGAGTTCTTTCTTGAAACGGCTATATGATAAAATATTAAGTAAATAAACTGATTTAGGGGCGCCATTGACATGGAGCGGTCGGGAACGGGGGGGATTGATCCTCCCTCGGCGACACTCCATGTCAATGGTTTTTTATTTCGCCTTTCTCATTCTATCTAATGTGCGCCTATTCGATACAGATCCGCATCATGAATCCCGCCAAGAGGAATTGCCCTCTTGAATTCTTTTGGTGCCTTCATTTAAAGTTTGATGCGTTCCCGCATCCAGCCACCAGTCTTGAAGAATATCGTAAGTAAGAGTTCCTTCTGCTGTATAATAATTGTTGACATCTGTAATCTCTAACTCTCCCCTGCTAGATGGCCGTATGGTTCTGATCACATCAAACACACTCGAATCATACATATAAATACCTGTAACACAAAAATTAGATTTAGGTTGAACCGGTTTTTCTTCGATGCTTACAATGCGGTTATCCGTCAAAACAGGGACCCCATACCTTCTAGGGTCCTCAACCTCTTTAAGAAGGACTTTGGCACCCTTCTCTTGTTTTTGAAACTCTTTCAGAAATGGATTTAGAGCTTCAGCGAACAAGTTATCGCCCAGAATAACTACAAATTTTTCTTGAGGAAAAATAAACCCTTCCGCTAACAATAGAGCTTGTGCAATGCCTCCGGGCTGATCTTGAATCTTATAGGTTATCTTAATGCCTCTTTCATCCCCGCTGCCGAGATATTCAACAAATAAACCCGCAGATTGCTTCCCTGTAACGATCAAAATATCCTTGATCCCGGCATCACACAGTTTCTGTATCGAATGTTCAATCATCGGATACTTTCCTACCGGAAGCAAATGCTTATTGAATAATTTGGTCAATGGGCGCAATCGTGTTCCGCTTCCGCCTGCAAGCACTATACCTTTCACTAGGCACACTCCCTTTGTGTCGTTAAAGTTATAGTTAAGATGAATCACAAGGCGATTTGACGCCTCTTTCCCCAAAATCACTTGCAAATCGTCAATCTTCTCGCATTTAATCACAATCTATGTGCTACATAACATTATATGTTTTGAAAAGATAAATGCACCATGGGTAAATATCTGTTTCACTTCAGATGCGGAGCATCCTGCAAAATCCACTCTATGTACTCCATTCAGGATCCTTGACGATTCGTCCCTCTTCTTGTCATCACTCCTCCGCCGATATGGAAGCCGGTTCTTGAGGAATATCTTCCCCTTGGTTTTGCAGGGATTCATGGTCCGCGTTGGCGAAATTTCTTAACGCTTGTCTGTATTGTTCGTCACTTATCAATGAATCGTTCATTCTTTCCCGATCTGGATTGTGCATCACATTATTCTTCCTTTCTAGTCTGTTTATTCCTGCTGGCCAAAGAACGCAGGCCTTCCCGATAAGCTTCGTCCTTGCTTGATTTAGCAGTCTCTTCCTCTTTCTCTTGCGCCGTTTCGGAAGGAGACTCCAAACCTGAAAAGCTTCGCAGAGCCTGTCTGTATTCATTGTCGCTTTGTTCCCTGCTTACCGGTAAAGCCGGTTTTTTACGCGGAATGGCCATGTCCGGTTGCGCAGACGCGTTATTATGCGCGGTTTGCAGTTTTGAGCCGCTTGTCTTCTGGCTATCAACCGCAGCCTCTGCTGCTTCTGCTTTTTCAAATTCCGCTGCGGTACGGCCTGTATCTTTATTCTGTGCAGCACCCGTTTTTCGCTCAGCGCGATTGGGTGGGGCTGGAGAATACGATGATTTGCCCGCTTTCATGTTGTAAACAATCAGAAAAATAACAGCAGCGATTACAACAACAGCAATACCGTATAGCATAGCCGATCCCCCCGCCTTATGTATGCATGGATAATTTCTTGCTGATTTCCGCCACCCGCATGCCTAAGGCTCTCCCCAACGCCAAATCGTTTCCTTTGGGCAAATTGGGAGGATCATCAGGAGAGAGCTCTACCGGACACGTTACACCTACACCGTAATAAGAGCCGTAGAGAGCATTCTCCGCGATGTTGCCGGGCAATCCGACTACGATCATCCCGTGATGAAGCATGGGTGTAATCAGGCTCAGCATGGTGGCTTCAATCCCGCCATGAACTGTCGCAGTCGTGCAAAATACGGCACCGACTTTACCGATGAGCTTGCCTTTCGCCCATAAATAGCCAAGCCGGTCAATCCATGTCTTCAGTCCGGCGCTGATCGTTCCGAAGTGACCCGGGCAACCCCAAATAATCGCATCCATCTGCGCCAGTTCATAAATATCCGCTTCTTTAACATGGTCAATCCATACCTCGGCTTGCGCCACCTGTCTGGCGCCTTCGGCTATGGAACGGGCCAAAATTTCGGTATGACCGCTTTCGCTGTCGTAGACAACATACATCTTCATCCATATACCTCCTTTATGTGATGGCGAATTACTTATATCAGAACCGAATCGCCGCCATCATTTTCAAAACAATTTTACGGCTTTACCGGTTCCACGATAATTCGATCGGGAAGCTCGGCTGGAGGCTGCTGGAGCACCTCCACCTTCTCTTTCTTGAGATTGCTTATAAAGAAGGACAAAACGAGCGCTATCAAGGCAAAAACCGTTGCGACCAGGAACGCGTCATTTATGCCTTTGATCGTAGACTCCTGCATCACTTTCCCGTAGAGCATCTGGATAGCAAGCGTTTGTCCCGCCTGTTCCGGCATGCCTGCTATCCGGGCCAAACCGGCCGAGAGCTCTTGAAACATAGTTGTGATTTGCGGATGGCTCGTCGTGATCTCGTTCGCATAATCTCCCATATGTACTGTAGATCTCGTCGTCATCACGGTAACGAGAAGCGCAGTCCCGATCGAACCGGCGATTTGCCGCATGGTGTTGGACATTGCCGTTGCGTGGGCGCCCAGATGCAACGGTACTTGGTTCAGCCCTGCGGTTTGCACGGTCATCATCATGAAGGACATGCCGAACATGCGAACCGTATACAACAACAGAATATGACCATAGGTCGTATCCGACGTTAATTTGCTGAATTCCCATGTGGTGATGGCAGTAATGATGAGTCCGATGATGGCCAAAGGCCGTGCCCCAATCCGATCGAACAAAGCCCCCGAGATTGGAGACATAACCCCCATGAGCAGCGCTCCGGGAAGCATGAGCAAACCTGCATCCAGCGGCGTGAATCCTCTAATATTTTGCAGATAAATGGGAAGCAGAATCATTCCGCCGAACAGGGTCAAATTGATCGCCGCCCCGATAATGGTTGTCAGCGTGAACAGGTTATATTTGAATACTCTCATCTCCAATAATGGCTCGCCGATGCTAAGCTCTCTCCAAACGAAGATGGCTACAAAAATCGCACCGAAGATCAGAAAAGCGATTACGGTCGAGCTGCTCCAACCTTTGCTGCCTGCTTCGCTAAATCCGTACAGCAATCCGCCGAAACCGAGTGTGGACGTAATGGCGCCCCAAGCATCAAATTTGGGATAGGTCAGCTTAATGACATTTTTCAACCATCGTTGAGCTAGAAGGATGTCTATGATACCTAAGGGGATCATGATGATAAACATGATGCGCCAAGTGTAATTTTCTACGATCCAACCTGCCAGCGTAGGGCCGATAGCCGGCGCAAAGATCATCGCAATGCCCATTGTTCCCATGGCCGTTCCCCTTTTTTCCAGAGGAAATACGGTAAGAAAGACGCTCATGGCAAGCGGCATTAAAATGCCGGCACCGATCGCCTGCAAAATGCGTCCTACTAGCATAATGCTGAAATTGGGCGTGATTGCGCAAACGAAGGAACCTATAGTAAAGAAAACCATGGCGGATAGAAACAGATTGCGTGTCCCGTACGTAGCGATGAGAAAGGCCGTAACCGGGATCAACACCCCGTTGACCAGCATGTAAGCCGTAGAAAGCCACTGAACCGTCGTCGCCGATATATTGAAATCCGTCATTAAATGCGGCAGCGCAATATTGATCAGCGTCTGATTAAGAATCGAAATGAACGCTCCCAGCATCATGACAGCGAGCGTCTTCCCTAAATGTACGTTTTCCATTGTCTTGTCCCTCCTAGATATGGATACGGACGGTAACACTCATTCCGGGAGCCAGCGCTACTCCTTTATAACCGTCGAGCAAAATGGTCACAGGCAGCACTTGCGCTACTTTGGTATAGTTGGCTGTAGTGTTGGAGGTAGGCATAAGAGAGAATGAACTCGCTGTCGCTTGACCGATTTTGTCCACTCTTCCGCTTAATACAGTCCCCGGAAACGCATCTACGTATACGTCGACACTTTGCCCTGCTTTGATGTCATTATAGTTTCTTTCATCAATATTGGCCGTAATCCATAAATTATTTAAATCATAAGCCCGAGCCAGCACTGCACCCGGAGAAACGAATGAATTGAGCACAACTGATTGTTGAACAATAGTTCCCGTTACAGGAAAATCAACTTCCACTTTTGTCGTCTGACCCGGCGGGAGTATGCTTGCCACCTGTTCTCCAGCCCCGAAGGATTTGCCAAGCTGTCCGTACCAATCCGTCAGTTTTCCTGCGACGGTTGCGGAAATAGCGATCTGTTGACCGTCAACCCTCGCGTTATCGGTGCTTACATAGTTAGCAGCTTGATTATAATAGTAAACCCCTGCGCCTAAACCGGCTACAATCACTAAAATGACCAGAATGTTGACAAACAGCATCTTGGAATTCATTATAATCCTCCTTTAGGGGTTAATTTCTTTATTAGATTGTAGAGATGGGTATCTTTTTATTCAATAAGTCCATCTCTGGCGTCATTTTCCATTACTTTCAGTGGACATAAGTCTATGTAACTGGAAATTAATGGAATATTTGTGGAAAGCTTCGTTACCATAATCCCGTACCTATTAACGAGATTTATCATAGTGTAGTTCTAAAGTGTGAATATTAGCCAAGTCAGCTTAACGGGTGTCCACTTTTTATTTTAACTCTAAAAGGTATTCTTATCTTAAAAAATACTTAATGACCGCTAATCTTTTTAGCGGTCATTCGAATAAGGAGGTCATTCCGCCATGGTAGTTCGTAAAGATGATCTGCACAACCTGATTGAACGGCTGCAAGAACCAGATCAGAAAACAGCTTTTGACTTTCTTCA